>Ga0208037_1001532_pt1 | contig 11092 bp, 9 predicted proteins | sample June2015DPH_13_1_3_FD_184710 | JGI IMG/M metagenome (GOLD analysis project Ga0208037, IMG submission 184710) | Peatland microbial communities from SPRUCE experiment site at the Marcell Experimental Forest, Minnesota, USA - June2015DPH_13_100... | ecosystem: Environmental > Terrestrial > Soil >...
ACTACCGGCGGCATGGCGTGGGGCGGGAAATAATGCGCGCGGTCCTGGCACTCGCCGAGGCCGTCGGCCACTTCAAGCTGGTGGGCCGATTCCTGGCGCACAATGATGCCGGGCGGACCCTCTGCCGCATGACGGGCTGGCGCGAGGTGGGAGTGCACTTGAAACACACCAAGCTGGAGGGGCGCTGGCACGATGTGGTGGTGGTTGAGTATTTAATCGCCGAAAACTTGAAGTAAAGGCCCGAATTTCCTCATTCACCTTTGCGTTCTTTGCGGACCCACCATTCCCGAAGTTCCCGGCAGCGTCCCTCCGTATTGAATGTCAAAAGGAAAATTCCGTCCAGGCTGACTTGTGCCCGCGATTGGATGCGGACAAACGAAGCCCACCAGTGAACGATGGCTGAGTCTTCAGCAACGGCCAGAACTTCATAGTCAAACCTGATATGCTCCTGAGCGGTTGCAACAACCTGGGACCAATATTGTTGGATCGCGTCGGGCCCGCGCATGGGCTGCGTAAACGGCGTTTCCTGGTAAGTCGCGTCCTCAGCGAACAACCTTCTCACAGCCTCGGGATCGCGGGTTTCCCACGCCCTGCCATACGCTTCCAGCCATTTGCGCAATGATTCGCTCTTCATTGGGTGCTCGCGGTCGCCGCCTTTGCTTTGCGTTTCCAGATCAGAAAAATCGGCACGCCCGTCAGAACCAGGATCAACCCGATTCCCGATTCCTTAGGGCTGCGCACCAGCGCGTTAGCCACGATGGTGAGCGCCGCGGCGCTGAAGGCGATCGGAACCAGGGGGTAACCCCAGACGCGGTAAGGCCGCTCTATGTCGGGGCGCTTGCGACGCAAGATGACCACTGCGAATGTGGCCGCCGCGTAAAAGAGCCAGCCGGTGAAGATCACGTAGGTGTAGAGCTGCTTGTAGGTGCCCGTGGAGGCCAACAGGATCGACCACCCACCCTGGATCAGCAAGGCGACCGCCGGCGTTGCATAGCGCGGATGGACTCGTCCCACGGAAGGGAACAACACGCCATCGCGCGCCATGGCAAAGTAAGCGCGCGGCCCGCCCAGCACGGTGCCATTGATAGCGCCAAAAATGGAACACAGGATCAGGGCGGCAACGAATGTGGCGCCTCGGGGACCAGCCAGGACTTCCATGGTCTTTGCTGCGACGCGCTGGTGTTCCGCGAGGGCCGGAAGCGGCAGCACGTGCAGGTAGGCGAGATTCGCACCTATGTAAACCGCGATTACCACTAGCGTGCCCACCAGGTAGCTGCGCGGAAGCACGCGCGAAGGGTTCTTGACCTCGCCGGCCGCGAAGGAGAGCATGTGCCAGCCTTCGTACGCCCAAAGCACGCCAATCATGGCAACGCCGAATGAACTCGCAGTGGTGTATGGCATAGGCAACAAGTGGGTAGCCTGCACGGGGACGATATGCCGCGAGAAAAGAGCAGCGCCCATGATAATGGCCAGACCCGCCAACTTGGCCAAGCTAAAGAGGGTTTGGACTGCGGCTGCTTTTCGGACCCCCAGGACATTGACGAAGGTCAGCAAGGTGACGACTCCGACCGCTACGAACTTCTGTTCGAGAGGCGATAGCGGCACAAATGTGGTGCTGTAGATTCCGAAGGCAACGGCCAGCGTAGCGACGGAGCCGGAATTGATCACTAGGAGCAAGGCCCACCCATAGAGAAAAGCAAACCATTTGCCGTAAGCGTCACGCAAATAAACGTATATGCCTCCTGCGGCAGGATTGGCCGTCCCCAGCTCCGCCAGGGAGAGCGCGCCGGCCAATGACAGCGCGCCTCCGACGAGCCAGACCAGCATAAGGGCTTCGACTGACCCGACCTGCTGGGCGACGTCGTGAGGCACGAGAAAGATTCCGGAGCCGATTATCGTGCCGATCACGATGGCCGTCGAGCCCATGTACCCGAGGGCGCGGTGAAGTTCGTGCGCAGTTTTGGGTGGGGCGGATTGTGTGGACATAGATGGAACCAGAAAACTAGAAATCAGAAATTAGAAACTGGGAGCACACTTTTCTCTGACCTGCCGCCAGCTAGCCGCCTACTGACTCCATGCTCCTGACTTCTGACTTCTAGTTTCTGCCTTCTGCTTTCTTGGTGCATTCCTCAGTGCTTGCGTACTCGGCAGGGTAGTGAACGCCGTTAAACTGGCGGAGCTCCATGCGGCCCTTCTCGCCGGCGCTGGGGTTGAACTCGTACCAAGTGACGGAACAGTTGCAGACGTCATGTCCGGGGTCTCGGTCGATCGCGAGCAGTTCCTTTTCGGTCAAGCGTTCCAGTAATCGGCGAAAAGTGAGCACCACAACCGAGTGGCACACGACGAGCACCGATTGTCCGCGGCACTCGCGCACCAGCGTTCCAAGGAAGCTGTGCACACGCAAGGCAACGTCGGGATAACTCTCGCCACCGGGAGGACGGTAGTAATACTTTCCCTGCCGATTCCGACGCTTGACTTCCTCCGCATACTTCTGGGCGATCCCCTTTCTTGTGAGGCCATCCAGAACGCCGAATTCCTTTTCCCGAACACGCTCTTCCAAGGTCATCTCCAGGGGATACGGAAAGTGCTTCACCATCAATTCCGCCGTCTGAACGGTGCGTTCATAAGGGGAAACGAAAAGCCGGTCGAAGCGGAACTTCCCGGCCAGATACTTGCCCGTCGCCTCGGCTTGTCGTTGGCCATTCGGCGTCAGCAGGACGTCCATGTCCCGAACGTTATCGTGATACTCGAGCTGTCCCGCTGCTTGGGCGGCTGGTTTTCCGACGTTGCGCTGGGATTCCGCATGCCGGACGATCACGAGATGATTCATCCACTTTTGTTCTTGTACACTAATGCCGGCCATGAAACTCCGTTGGCGATATGAATTCGGATTACCTTTACGCGAAGAGTGACGGACATTATACTGAGGCGTTGGTCGGAAACCCACCTAACTTTTTGGGTTGGAGTGAGTCCAATGCTGTCGTCCTGCATCGCCCCGGGGCCCTCGCAATGACGACCTTGCAGTCCCATTCAACAAGCTGCGGAAGGAGTTACGATGCGTAAGGTGATTAGAACATCCGAAGGTCCCCACCCGCGCGGGCCATATTCACAGGCAATCGTCGCCGACGGTTTTGTATTTGTGGCCGGGCAGGCGCCGGTAAATCCAAGCACGAATGAGTTGGAATTAGGCGACGTTCGCTCGGAAACCCGTCGCACGCTTCAAAACATCCGGGCCATCCTCGAAGCAGTAGGCAGCTCGCTTCGTGACGTAGTGCGGGTGGGCGTTTTCCTGGCTGACATGAAGGATTTTGAAGGCATGAATGCAGTCTATAGGGAGTTTTTCACCGAGGATCCACCCGCGCGCACCACGGTGGGAGCGCAGTTGCCCAAGATCAAGGTGGAGATTGATTGTATCGCTCGGGTCCGCAAGCTGCGGAAGTGTTAGCAGAAGGACAGGTTCCAGGTGTCAGGTTCCAGGTGCTAGGACCCAGGCGTCAGGTTTCAGGTGTTCGGTTCGAGATGGCAGGAGACAGCGAGCCGCGGGTTAGCGACAACTGACCACCGGCAACTGACGACTGACCCGCCGCGGCGGGACAGCTTCGCTGAGCATGACATGCCGGTGTTTTATTGGTGTTCTGTCAGGCCAAGCCTACTCTCAAACGAGGTTCGATGCGCTACGATGAACTTTCAACGCCCGCGTTGACGATCGATCTAGACACGCTGGAGCGGAATCTGGACCGCATGGCAAGCTCCTGTCGCAAGCAGGAAGTTGGCCTGCGGCCTCACGTCAAGACACACAAGACGCCGGAAGTCGCCCGCATGCAGCTTGACCGCGGTGCGTTGGGATTGACCGTCGCGAAGGTGGGAGAAGCCGAAGTGATGGCGGAAGCAGGCTTGGACGATATCCTGATTGCGTATCCCATCTTGGGCGCCGAAAAGCTTCGGCGCCTGGTTACGCTGGCGCGCTGGCGGCGGATCACTGTCGCGCTGGATTCGGAGGCCGCGGCGCAGGAACTTTCAAGGGCCGCGTCTGAGCAAGATTCTACCATTGGAGTTCTGGTGGAGTTTGATGTGGGTTTTCACCGTTGCGGCCTGGCGCCGGGAGCGCCCTGCTTGGAACTGGCAAGCAAGATTGCAGGAATGCCGGGACTCAGCTTCCGCGGCCTCATGACTTATTTCGGAAATATCCGGGGAAGCCCGGAAGAGCGGCGGGCAGGGATCCAGGTCGTCGCCGGGAAGGTTGAACGGGCGCTGGCGGCTTTTCGCGACGCAGGCCTCGAGGTCGAAATCGTTTCGGGCGGTTCAACGCCCTCCGCCGAGTTTGCGGACCTGGTCGCGGGACTGACCGAAATCCGTCCTGGCACATATGTTTACAACGATCTGAACACCTTCTATCAGGGTGCCTGCCGCCTCGCGGACTGCGCGGCGCGGGTGGTGACGACGGTAGTCTCGACGGCCGTGCCGGGCCGCGCAATTATCGACGCAGGGTCAAAGACGCTTTCCTCCGACCTCTTAGGCGCGGGACCGGAGTCCGGCTACGGCTATGTGGTGGAGGCTCCTGACGTACCCATAATAAAGTTGAACGAGGAGCACGGCCACCTGGACATCACTCGTTCAGCCCACGAGTTTTATGTTGGGGAAGTCCTCACGGTCATCCCCAATCACGTCTGCACTTGCGTGAATATGCACGACGAAGCGTTTATCTTGCGGAATGGCATGGTGGCAGGTTCCTGGCGCGTAGCGGCACGAGGCAAAATCAGGTAGCGTGCCGAGATCATAGGTGCGGGTTTCTAACGGGAGGTTGCCCCGCATGTCGTTGTCAGCTTGGCGAACAGCTCCAGTATTCATGCGCCCTCCGATGAATTGCGCTGGCTACTTGGAGATGCAAGGCATACGATTTTCATTCATCGCGGGCGATTAGATATGCTGACAATCCCCACAGGGTGCGGAGACCCGTGCTAGAATTACACTCCAGCGCAAGAGGCAAAACAAAAGGAGAATAACGATGAAGATCCACTCACTGCTGGCAGGCGTGATGCTGCTCTTTACGTTGAATGCTGCGGGGCAGCAGCAAAGGCCCAAGATTGTGGCGGAGGGCGGCACGCCGGATGATCGGGCCTCGGCGCGAGTGCTCTACTGGAACACCCAAACCAATGCCGCTGCCGGGCAGTTCGTCATCGACTATGGCCGGCCCGTCTGGAAAAAGGAGTACGAAGACCCCGCCAAGTTCGACGCCATGACCAGGGGGAAAATATGGCGGATGGGCAGCAACTTCTGGTCCATTTTGGATACACAGCTTCCCTTGTCAATTGGCGGGAAGAAGGTTCCGGTGGGGTCCTATTACCTGGGCCTGCATCGCTCCGAAGAGGGCTCAGAGTGGAGCCTGGTTTTCATTGACCCTGGCAGGGTCCGCAAAGGGCGGCTTGACGCGTTTCAAATTGAGAAAGCTCCGGTGGAATTCGAAGCGTTGGTGTCCATTGCCAAGGTGGAGACCCAGGCTGAGAAACTAACCATCACGCTGTCACATCCGGAGGACGACATCCGGCATGTCACAATGCGAGTTGCCTGGGGGAACGTGGCACTCAGCGCAGCGATTGAGGTTGCGGTGCCGGAGTAGCCGCGGCCGTTCTTGGAGCGCGGGCGTCTCGCCCGCTGTGGCGGGAGCGTCCCGCTCCCGCTGCCGGGAAGTCTCACTCTACTCGTGGAAAAGGGAGTCGAGCGAGTGCCAAGACGAGGGGCAAGAGGGCGCGGGCAGAGCCTGCCCTGAGCGCAGCGAAGGGATGCTCGTGCCACAGCGGGCAGGATGCCCGCGCTCCCTCCCCGCTCTTGGGGAGAGACAACAAATGGCATCCCGGATATAATGAGCTGCTTGTTTCATGACGTACCCCGTGACGTGCTGCTGCCCGGCCTACGCCGAGGCCAACATGGCTGGGCGATTGACACGGGGCGCTTAACCTGACCCAAACCTCCTCCGAGGCGACGATGTCGATTTACAGCATTTACACACTCTCGAAAGATGACCCCGAAGCCCGTAGCTGGCTAGGCTTCTTTCACTTGCGCGGTTACCCCCAACTCAAGAATCTAGTGATCGAACGCGTCTTTTGGCTCGAGGGATCGGTGGACCTCGAACGGCTGATGCCGCTTCTGGTGAATCCGCTTTACCAAGTGGCTGCTGAACGCTCCCAACTCGAGCCTGGGCTGGGGCCTATTGTTGAAATCGCTTATCGGCCCGCCGTGACAGACCCGGAAACGCCCTCCATTCTGGCAGGGGCGCGGGCACTGGGTGAAGCAGGCTTGGAATTCGCACGACTCAGCAGGCGCTACCAATTCTGGGGCCTGGATGAATCCGAGGCGCGGGGAATTGCCGCCCGTTTCCTCTACAACCACGTCGTCGAGCGCATCCGCGAGCCGAACGAAGTCGTGGCCACGCTTCGTCCCACCGGGAATCCCGATCCTGTTGCGACGATTTCTCTCCTGGATTTGACGGACGAGGAACTGGTTGCGCTTTCGAAGGCCCGTTCCTGGTACGCGCCACTTTCCCAGATGAAGGCCATCCAGGCGGACGAGAAGGCCCAGGGCCGGCCCCACACGGACGCCGAGATCGAGATCCTGGCGCAATCGTGGAGTGATCACTGCTACCACACGACCTGGAAAAGTCTCGGGCTCCTGAAAAGGTTGAGTGAGGCGACGGCGCGAATCAACCACCCTTTGGTTGTTTCCTCCTTCAAAGACAATGCCGGAGGCATGGAGTTCTATGAGGACTGGGTAGTGACCATTAAAGGTGAAACCCATAACTTTCCCAGCTCCATAGCTCCTTTTGGGGGTATTGCGACGAAACACGGTGGCGTCATCCGCGATTCGCTGGGCTTTGGCAAGGGGGGCTACCCGATTGGCGGCAGCACCGTGATGGGAACCATGGACCCCAGGATTTCGGAAGTTCCCCCCGGGGCTTTACATCCACAGTTAATTGTTTCGGAATCGATCCGGGCAACCGCCTATTACACGAACCCGATGGGCATTCCCATGATGCACCCGGTTTACCGCATCCATCCCGGCTACGCCAAGTGCTTTGCCCTGGGGCATTCGGTGGGATTGATTCCCAGGAAATACGCGCTGAAGGACGCTCCCCGTTCAGGTGACATTGCGCTGCTGATCGGCGGCGAAACCGGCCGGGACGGCATCCACGGCGCCACCGCCAGTTCCACGGGCATGACCGGCGAAACGCTGCAAAAAGAATCCGCCGCCGTGCAGATCGGTCACCCCATTACGGAGCGCAGGTTTACGTCGGCCATCCCGGTTTTGCGGGACCAGGAGTGCCTTCGGTCAATCACTGACCTCGGCGCCGGAGGCATCTCATGCGCGGTGGGGGAAATGGGATCTGAGACGGGCGTGCGCATCGACCTCGACTCTGTTCCGCTAAAGGACAAGAGCCTGACAGCCTGGGAAATCCTGCTCTCAGAATCGCAAGAACGAATGCTCCTGGCGGTCCCGCCTGAGAAGGTTACGGAGGCGCGCGCCATTCTCGAAAGGTACGAGGTCGGGTATTCAGTCCTCGGCCACTTTACGCAGACCGGCCGCCTGGAGGCTGTTTGGCGCGGCCGGAAGGTTGTGGACCTCGAGATGGCTTTCCTTTGGGAAGCCTGCCCCATTGACCCGTTGCTGGTGGCGCGACCACAGCGGAACCTCCGACCCTTGCACATCTCCGAGCCACACACCGAAGCGGAGTGGGCGGCCGCCGTTCGTGGGGTGCTGGGACATTACCACTGCGCTGACCAGAGCGCTGCCGGTTGCCGCTTTGATACGACGGTGCAGGGACGGACTGCCATGGGGCCTTATGCGGGCAAGAATCATCGGATGCCGACCAATGTTTATGTTTCGGCGCCCTTGCGGGGCAAACCTTACGGCATGATCACAACCTTAGCCTTCAATCCCTTTTATGGGGAAATCGACCCGGCGGGTTTGGCGCGTCTGATGATCATTGAGGCCATCACCAAGGCGGTGGCGGCGGGTGCAGACTACCGGCAGATGGTCCTTTGTGACAACTTCTACACGCCGCGCGTGCGTCCCGAAATAGCCTGGGATTTGCGCCAGATGGTTGAGACCATCGCAGACATGTCGGTTGCCCTCGGGGTTCCCTTCATTTCAGGCAAGGATTCAAGCTCCGGGACATTTGAGACCGAAGGCCGAAGGATCGATGTGCCCGCCACGCTGGTCGTGACGGCCATGGGGCGTTTGCCGGATGTCAGGGAGGTGGTGAGCAAGAATTTCAAGCGGCCCGGAAATCGCATTGTCCTCGTGGGCCGGTTGGATTGCGAGGCGCTGGGGGGCAGCGTGTACGCCGATAGTCGCGGGCAGCGCGGCGAGCGCCTCTTCGACGCTTACGATGCTCGGGGGATCCAGTCGGTGTGGGATGCGCTTCTGGGGCTCCACGGGAAGGCGGGTTACGTCTCGGCCTCCGCCATCGCCGAGGGCGGAATCCTTTTGCGCCTTTTTGAGGCTGCCTGGGGATCTGGATACGGCGCGCGAATTACCCTTGACGCATTTCCAGTGGGCCGGAAGGACGGCTCGATTTTCGGTGAATTCGTGGGATCGGTCCTGCTTGAAGTGCCCTCCGAATACAATTTGAACGCACAGTTAGGAGACGTGCCTTACCGGGTCATTGGAGAGGTCTTACCGGAGCCGCAGTTAATTCTTCTTGACGGCGGGAAAGTGGTTTGGCAGGAACCCACTTCGGCCCTTGGCGAGGTCTGGAGTAAAACGTTTCGGGAGGTCATCGAATGAGTCGGGGCGTTACTGCGATTCTTTACAGCCCAGGCACCAACTGTCATGAAGAGACTGCGGCCGCCATTGAATTCGCAGGTGGAAGGACTGAACTTGTATTGCTGCGGGATCTACTGGACGGCCGCACGCGGCTTCGGAACTACCAGGCGGCAGTCATTCCCGGGGGTTTCTCCTATGGCGACCACTTGGGAGCGGGACGCATATTTGCCACGATGCTGGTGGCCTGCCTGCGAGACCAACTGGAGGAGTTCCTGGAAGCGCGGAAGCCATTGCTGGGTATATGCAACGGTTTTCAGGTTTTGACCGAATCGGGGATTCTGCCGGGCCGCACACCGGGAAAGCGGAGCATGGCTCTGCTGGAGAACCAGTCTGCCCACTTTGAAGACCGCAAAATCCGGCTGCTGGTTTCAGCGGAGAACTGCGCCTGGACTGAGGATCTGGCGGGTGAGATTCTGGAGATGCCGACTGCCCACGGCGAGGGCCGTCCCCTGTTTTGCGATGCTGCCGACGCGGCCGCGCGAGTGGTTTTTCGCTACACTGACGCCCAGGGGCGCCCCACCATGGAATACCCCAGTAACCCCAACGGAGCGCCGGGAGCCGTTGCCGGCGTCACTGACGAGACGGGCTTGGTTTTGGGTCTTATGCCTCATCCGGAGCGAGTTTCGTTGCCGGCGCATTATTCGCAAGACGGGCTCAAAATATTCGCGAATTTGGTGAAATGCCTCAACCGGTGAAATCTCTTCTGCCGGTCGAGCTGAAAGGATAGGGAGACAAATTCACACTTGCTTTCCGGCCTTCTCTCGTAAAGAATTTACCGTATCATGAAAATTCTCCTTGTGGATGACGAACCCGAAGTCTGCAGATTGTTCAAGGCCATGGTTGAACCCTTGGGAGTGGAGGTGCGCACAATCTCGGATAGTCAAGAAGCCGCTTTAATTCTGGAAAACGAAAAGTTCGACGGGATAATGCTGGACATCGCCATGCCGAATCTGGATGGCTTCGAGCTAACCCGGAAAATCCGCTCGACTCCGCTTAATCAGCAGGCTCCCATCATCGTGATAACTGGCATGGACGACGTCGATACCTTGCGACGGGCATTTGAAGCGGGAGCGACATTCTTTATTGGGAAGCCATTTTCTCGCGAAAAGATTTACGCGCTCTTCCGCACGGCGCGCGGCGCCATGTTGGCGGAACGACGCCGGTGCGCGCGCCTTCCTTACCGCGCGACTGTTACCTGCGTGCTGAGCGGGGAAAGGTTCAATGCTACGAGTATAAGTGTCGGTGAAGGCGGCATGGGACTCGAAAGTTCAGGCAAGGCGCAGGTTGACGACGTTCTTGAATTGGAGTTCAACCTGCCGGACGCTAAGAAGCCCATCAAAGTCACCGGCAAGATCCGGGTCAAAGAGGCCTCCGGCCGGACCTCGATAGAGTTCATCGACCCTTCGGATGCCGGCCGTGACGCGATTCGAGAGTATATTCACGGCAAGATTACGGAATGATCGGCTTAACCTGCCAGGCCCGACCAGCGGAGATAAGCCTCCAGGAGGCGCGTGCCGTCCAGGGCCGAGTAAACGGCGGCGATTCCAAGGAATGTCCCGTAAGGCCAGTGATAATTGCGGAAACGCGGCGCAGCCAGGGTGAATGACAATGCGATGATCGAGCCTCCAAGTGAGCCCAGGAGTATAGTGAGCAACGTGAGGGGCGCACCGAGAAAAGTCCCAACCATGAGCATCAACATCACGTCGCCGAACCCCAGGTACTCCTTCTGCCGTCCGCCCAAAATGTAAAAAGCCTCCCCGACAGCGTAGAACAACCCGCCTCCCGTAACTGCACCCACAATTGCGCCCAGGACCGACGAAACTGCTCCCGGAAGGAACAAGCCCATCCGTTCCGCTAGCCATTGCACTGGACGGTTGTCAACCTGGGTAAAGAAGCTTAACGCCAGGCCGAGGCTGATACCGAACACGGTGACGGCGTGCGGGATTCGCCGCTGCCTCAAGTCTGTGAAGATGAGCACGATGAGCATCATCACCAGTGCGGAGTATTTCACGAATTCGGGGCTGAGGCCAAAGCGACAGAACGTGGCAATGAGCAAGAATGCGGTGAGAGCTTCGACGACGGCATACCGCGGGGAGATTCTCGCCTGGCAATCGCGGCAGCGGCCCCGCAAGAGGAGGTAACTCACCAGTGGGATGTTGTCGAACCAACGAATGGGATGTTTGCAGAGCGGGCAATGGGAGCGCGGAACCAGTATCGATTCCTTGTTGGGGAGCCGAACAATGCACACGTTCAAGAAGCTCCCGAACACCAG
>Ga0208037_1001556_pt1 | contig 10989 bp, 11 predicted proteins | sample June2015DPH_13_1_3_FD_184710 | JGI IMG/M metagenome (GOLD analysis project Ga0208037, IMG submission 184710) | Peatland microbial communities from SPRUCE experiment site at the Marcell Experimental Forest, Minnesota, USA - June2015DPH_13_100... | ecosystem: Environmental > Terrestrial > Soil >...
AGGGCATTGGGCTTGGACTGAATCGTGGGCTTCATTTCAAAGAATGCCAGCAGATCGGTGAGGAACAATGCCTGGTCGCCGATGCCAGCGAAGGTGGAGAAGATTTGCTCGATGTTGCTGCTGGCCTGCTGAATTGCTCCCGCCAGAAAGGTCAATGAGCCAATGGTAAGCGCGCCAGCGAGGGTGCGCCAGATCACGAATACATATGCCGAGTAGTAGCCGGCGGTGCCGATCATCGAAAGCAGTGCACCCGCGATCAGCTTGCGTCGAGATAAGGCGACGTTCTCTCCATAGATCTCATCGGACAAACGCGTAAATCGCTCCCGCAGGAAATCCTTTAGTCCGAAGAGCTTTAGTTCCTTCGCGGCTTCTTTGCTTCCACCGAGAATTCGCAGGTAATCCAATTGCCGCCGCATCGGCGTCTGCCGGAAATTCTTGGCGTATCCCAGGAAGGCGAAATGGCTCTCGCCGAGGAATGCGGGAACCACACCGGCGATCAGCAGCAGCATCAGCCACGGAGAGAACAACATGATCGAAACTGAGAGGGTAATCGTTGTGATAGCCTGCTGCACTAGCCGTCCAATCTGCTGGATCATCACCAGACGATCCGTTGCCTGCACTCGGGCCCGCTCGAGACGGTCATAGAAGACCGGATCTTCATAGGCGATCAGATCCAGCCCTGCCGCGTGACTCATGACTCGAATGCTGACGTGCCGGGTGTACTTATCGCCCAGCAGCGAGTCGGAGTAGTCGATCGTGCGGAGGAGAATACTGTTCAGGACGGCCAGCGAAAATTCCGCCACGACCAACCACCAAAACCCGGGTCTCACCGCCTGGTGAGCATGGACGGCATTATTGATGCCATCAATTATCAGCTTCGTAATCCAGAGAAGCCCAACCGGCATGAGGGATGCGAATACCCGCGCGACCAATCCAAAGACCACGACGCCGGGGCCAGAGTCCCATACGATCTTGAGCACGGCTGGGACATTGCGGAGCGCTGAGATGCGTTCCTTCCATCCGGACCAGAAGTTTTGCCGTTCCGTCATGCCTGATTTCTACCGTCTCCAAGCGGATTCTGTTGCCGGACGGACGAAGCCCCGAAAAGAGTGTCTAGAAGTATGACAGTCCCGCCCTTATGAATGCAACGGCCTCACACACGATGCCGAAACTGAGGGCAAGGTTTGTCAGGGGACGAATTCGCGCCGGGGTTGTGACCGATCTCCCCCTCTGCCAACCTCTGGGCCACCATCATCAACCAATAGACGTGCAGCATTCAAGTAATTCGAAGCTTCGAAAGGTCAAGAATGCCCTCCTGGGCTTCCTTCCTGACGATATTCTGTGCCAAACGGCATGCTATGACGGCGCTTCATTCGACTCTTCGTTCAACTCTTCCTTTTTGCCGTTTCCTCGACGTTCCATCAGCACGACTAAGGAGCGTGCCTGCAAGGGATACGCTGTACCAGAATCATGTGTGTCGGCCGCACGTAAGCCATCTTCGCGGGAGGTGTCCATCCATGCCATCCACCGATAGGCCGGGCGGAATGCCGGCAAGATGAATGCCACATCCTCGTGGTGTGGGTTCAGAAGCACGAGGAAGTCCGTGTCACTAAGTTTCCGTCCGCGTTCATCGGTTTCGTCAAGCCCTTGGCCAGATAGAAACATTCCAAGGCTGTGAACGGAAGAATTACGCCACTCGTCTTCCGTCATCTCATTGCCGCCAGGGCTCAGCCATAAGACATCCTTCACATCAGCGCCTTTAATGGGACGGCCTTGGAAGAATCGCCGGCGGCGAAACACGGGATGCCTCTTGCGAAGGTTGATCATGCGCTGCACAAACGTCAGAAGTTCACGATCCTGGGGCTGCAAATTCCAGTTCAGCCAACTCGTCTCATTATCCTGGCAGTAGGCGTTGTTATTCCCCATCTGCGTATGACCGATCTCATCTCCCCCCGACATCATGGGTACTCCCTGAGACAGAAGCAACGTTGCTAGCAGGTTCCGCTTCTGTTTGGCACGCAAAGCCTGAATGCCAGGATCGCCCGTTGGACCCTCGACCCCACAGTTCCAACTCCGGTTATCGTTATTGCCGTCCCGATTGTTTTCGCCATTGGCTTGGTTATGCTTGTCGTTGTAGCTAACCAGATCCTGCAGCGTGAAGCCGTCGTGTGCGGTGACGAAGTTCACGCTGGCGTAAGGACGGCGTCCGCTGTGCGCATAAAGATCGCTGGAACCTGTGATGCGGTACGCCAGGTCACCAAAAACTCCTCCGTCACCCTTCCAAAAAGATCGCACCGTGTCGCGGTAGCGATCGTTCCATTCCGCCCAACCCACCGGGAAGTTCCCGACCTGATAGCCGCCTTCTCCCAAGTCCCAAGGCTCGGCAATGAGTTTGACCTGGGAGAGCACCGGATCCTGATGGATGATGTCGAGAAATGCGCCGAGTCGATCGACTTCATGTAGTTCACGGGCAAGTGTGGCGGCTAGGTCGAAGCGGAAGCCGTCCACATGCATCTCCAGAACCCAGTAGCGCAGGCTGTCCATGATTAGCTGCAGGACTCGAGGATGCCGCATGTTCAGCGTATTTCCCGTTCCTGTGTAGTCCATGTAATAGCGTGGATTGTCGGCTACGAGCCGGTAGTAGGAGCTGTTGTCGATGCCCTTGAGCGAGAGGGTAGGCCCCATATGATTGCCCTCCGCCGTGTGGTTGTAGACAACATCGAGAATTACTTCCAGCCCGGCTGAGTGCAGGGTCTTAACCATGGTCTTGAATTCGCGGATCGAGTTCGTCGCCAGATAACGAGGCTCGAGCGCAAAGAAGCCGATGGAGTTATAGCCCCAATAGTTGCGCAGACCGCGTTCCATAAGTTGGCGGTCGTCCACGAAACTGTGCACGGGCATGAGTTCGATCGACGTCACCCCCAGCCGTGTCAGATATTCGATTACCGGCGCTGTTGACAGACCCGCGTATGTCCCGCGCAAATGGGCCGGAACATCCGGATGACACTTGGTGAACCCTCTTACATGCATTTCGTAAATCAGGGTTTTGTGCCACGGAATATTCGGGGGCGCGTCGGTCCCCCAGGTAAAAGCGGAGTCGATGACGCGGTTCTTCGGCATTCCGGCGGCATTGTCACGTCGGTCAAAAGACAGGTCTTCTTGCTTGTGTCCGACCCGATATCCAAAGTGTGAGTCATTCCACTGAATGGTTCCTTGGATTTGCTTGCCGTAAGGGTCGAGAAGAAGTTTGTGGGGATTAAACCTAAGGCCTTGCGCCGGAGCGTAGGGACCATATGCGCGGTAGCCATAAAGTTGTCCGGGACGCACTTCCGGCAGGTAACCATGCCAGACCATGTCAGTTTGCTCGGGAAGAGGCAGGCGGACAGTTTCGCGTCTGCCCAATATGTCAAAGAGGCAAAGCTCGACCTTCTCGGCATGCTCCGAATAAAGCGCAAAGTTCACACCTTCGCCGTCCCAGGTTGCGCCCAACGGGTAGGGACAGCCAGGCCAGATGATGGGCTGGGGTAGGTTAGCCATTCAACTCCTTAGGCCTACAACCACAGAGGCCCTTCGAAGCGCAAATGCACTCGTGTCCGACGCAAGCTGCATGGATGCTCTTCAAATGTGCGGATAAAATTCGTCGAAAACCTGTAGTAACCGCTCGCGGAGTTAGTGAGTGATCTCGGGAAGGGAATATCATCGAAATCCTCGGACGGATTGGGCATCAAAGGGATCCGTGAAAGGCTACGTCAACTCGGCGGAGCTCTTTAGTATTCACTCGAACGGCCGTGGCACGCTGGTCACCGCCGACCTACCGCTCGGATAGGTTCAGGCCGGCACTCGAATCATCGCGCTCTCGACACGCCCGAAGCCACCCAGCCAGTAGTTCGAGGAGTTCCTCAGGCGGTCTAAGCCAAATCTGTGCAGCCGTCGGCCTCCATTCCGGACGCGCCAATATGCTCAGCCCTCGACCATTAATCGCCTTGAACGCATCCTCATCGGTGTTGTCGTCTCCCAAGTAGGCAGACGGCACCTCCGGATCCATCTCACTGAGAATGGTGCGCACGGCTGTTCCTTTGTTGGCCTTCGGGCTGCGAATCTCGACCCCGCCGTCGAAATCCATCAGACCCAAGCCGAAGCGCTGCGCAATGTCCGTCCAGCCTAGCATCACGCGGTCCCGCATTGCTTGCGCTTCAGACTCAGCCAGACCACGCCAGTGCACCGCAATGCTTCCCGATTTGAGTTCGACCGCGTGCAGCAGGTTCTGCGAGCGCAGCCAATCTTCTGCCGCCGCTAGGCCTTCCACCGTGGAGTCGTCCAATTCCCAAAGTTCGATGCTCCCGTCGGCCTTCAGACGCTGCAATCCATGAAGACCCCACACCTCCGGATGCGGCTTGATCGACAGAAGTGGAACAGTCTCTCTAACATCCCTCCCGGAAATGATTACAACTCGCGTCTTTCCGATACCGAGGATGTTCTGCAAAGTTGAGACAACACCGGGATACGGAACAGCCTTCTTGCGATCCTTCCGGAACGGGGCGAGGGTTCCGTCGAAATCGAGCATGAGCAGCGATCGAGGTGCTCGCGCCACCAGCCTTAAAAACGATTCAAGCTGAGGCTTTGCCCTGGAATCCAACTCTGTATCAATTCTGTCGCTGGGGTGCGTCACGCGGCCGTCACACCTCCCCGAGACTTCCCTTGAGTTCGATCGCTCCCATCCAGCCTGAGTTCGCACAGTTCCGTTACCAGACTTCCGGCCCAGCGGTAGATGTTGCGTTCTCTTATGATTTTGCGCATCCGACGCACTCGCATTTGTCTTTCCTCCGGCTCCATCTCCAACGCGGCGCGGATGGCTTCGGCTGTCTGGTCGATGTCGTAAGGATTCACCAGTAGCGCGTCCCTCAGTTCGCGAGCGGCTCCGGTGAACTGGCTCAAAATCAGCACGCCACGCTCGTCGCGGCGTGCGGCGAGAAATTCCTTCGCTACCAGATTCATGCCGTCATGCAACGACGTCACCAGGCAAAGATCGGCAGCGCGATAGTAGCCTTCGATTTCCTTATGGCTATGGTGCCGCTTAAGAAATAAAATGGGCTTCCACTTGCCCGACTGAAATCGCCAGTTGATTCGTTCCGCTTCCGCTTCCAACTCCGCCATCAAATCGTGGTAGCGCTTGATGTGAGTACGGCTGGGCGCGCCGATTTGTACGAAGGTGAATTGGCCCTGATATTTGGGGTACTTCTCGAGGAATCTCTCAATCGCACGGAAACGCTCATGGATTCCTTTGGTGTAATCCACCCGATCGACTCCGACTCCCACGAATGCCGCTTCAACGCCCAAGCTGCGCATCAAGACGGAGCGATCAAGATAGTTGATTCCGTACTGATCGGGCTCGACGGATTCATCGTCCGTCAAGTCCACACTGATGGGGAAAGGGCGAACGATTGTCCGGTGGTTCTGTCGCGATACCGCAAAGTGTTCCCAGTCCACACGTGATTCCACTACGCGGTCCACTGTCTGCAAGAAATTATTGCAGTGCGACTGAATGTGAAATCCGATCAGATCTGCTCCCAGCAGTCCATCCACGAGTTGCCGCTGCCATGGGCAGATACCAAAAGCTTCGGGATTGGGCCACGGGATGTGCCAGAAGATAGCCACGCGCGCATCCGGCCTTTTTTCCTTGATGAATCGGGGCAACAATGCGAAGTGATAATCCTGGACCAGCACTACGGGGTGTTGTGTATCGGCGATCTCCTCGAGCACCGCAGCAGCAAACTTGCGATTGACCTCTTGATAGAATTGCCAGTCCAGCGCGCGAAAGATTGGCCGGGTGTGAGCAATATGGCAAAGCGGCCAAAGCCCTTCGTTGGAAAACCCGTAATAGTATCCCTCCTCTTCCTCCTTGCTCAACCACACCCGGCGCAGTGTGTAGCGAGGTTCGTCCGGAGGTACGCGAAGCCGATCATGCGCGTCTACTACCTCGGTATCCGCGTCTCCGCTGCCATGAGCAATCCAGGTGCCGTCGCAGGCCTCGAGCACTGGCTCCAGCGCCGTGACCAATCCGCTGGGCGGAACAACCGCCTCAATTTCTTTGCCATTTCTCTGATGGATGTAGGGCTCGCGATTCGACACGATAAACAGCCGACCGCCCTCGAGACGAGTCTGAATCTGCACTGCCAGCCGGTCCGCCGTCCACATGGATTCTCCGGCCTCCCGCAAGCGAGCTTCATTTTCCGCGGCCGTCCGGGCCTGACTAAGGCTTTCCGCCAGCGTAGCCACTTCCCAAGCCAGCGGCTTGAATAGATCCAAATCCGGCATCTGCTGACGAGATGAAATTCTGCCCATGCGAAGAGCGCGCATCCATTGCGCGGCTCGCGCGATTGGCCCGGCTATGCTCCACCGCACAATCAGCACCGTGATGAAAACGATGAGAAAAACTTGGGCAAGGATTCTGAGGAATGCTTCGCGCCAGGTGTGAAGATTTTGGACACGAATGTAATCAACGTCGTGCACCACTGCGAGTCCGCCCAGCACCTCATCGTCCCGGTGGAGGGGCAATGCAAAGATGTGTACTCGATACTTGTCCAGCCGGCCAAATGAGCTCTCTGCGTGGTTTTCGGCCATGGCCCGGGTTACGTCAGTCGGAGCTGTTCCCAGTATCGGCTGCAAATCGGAGGTGATCGCCACCAGTTTGCCCTGCCGGTCATAAACAGCGACCCCAAGCATGTGTTCACGGTTGCCGAAGTGCTGTACTGTTCGCTGTAATCCTCGTACGGATTCCCAGGATTTTTCTACGTTGAGTGCAAAGCTCTCACCGAGCTCTCCGGAACTTCGTTCCAGCTGACTCCGAAGCGCGCGTTTCTCTCGCAGAACTTCGTAGTAAGAAAAAGCTAAAGAGACCAAGGTTATGCCGACAATGAGAGAGAGAATGAGTCGCACACTCAGCAGCCGCATGTTGGGTCCTCCTGCCACGAATCTGAAAGGTCCCTGTTGCCGAGCCACGGGAAAAAGGGGATCCGCCGGCTAGCCAGAAAGCCTCGACAAGACTGGACGCACACTTCAGGTGGTTTCGATCCCGTCTCGTCGGCTGTGTGTTTTCCCATCCCCCACCCATCGTAATAATCAGAACGCCATACTGATATACAGAAATCGCCGTAGGTCTTAGGAAAAAAGCGCAATTCGGCAAGTCTCAAATTCTGTGGAATCATGGCGATTTAGGATTGCTCGCACGCCGCTGCGCCGAGCACTCCCCGACTCCAGCAAAAACCTGACTACAGTAAAAACCCTAGAGCCACACTACAGTTTGTCGTGATACGAATCAACATCGGATAAGTACATCCCCCTAGGTCGTATTCAAGAGACATGTTTCAGGCTGCCATATGTCGCTGGCATCTTCGCCTGTTGCAACCACCATGGATCTCGTGGAGAGCATAATCATATGAAGAGAAACAGCCGAGAAGCGGCCACTGCCGTCGCCAATGGCGCATTTGAAGACGGCGAGAACAATCAGCACAATGGGACTTCACTCGTTGAGCCCGCTTCGGGTGACCGCAGCGTAATTCTCTCCGTCCTGCAAACCATGCGGGATGGGGATTTTCCGTGCGCCTTCCCGGTTCCTGGATCGGATTGCCCGGCAAGATTGCCGATACTTTCAATTCCATCGTTGCCGCCAACCAACAGATGGCGCAGGAATTGAAGCGCGTTGGGCCTCTCTGGACGTCCAGCCTCCTGATTTTCCAAGACTTTCCATTGAAGTAGAGACTGCTGTCTTCCGAATCGTTCAGGAGGCTTTGACCAGCGTCTTCCGCCATTCAGAAGCACACAAAGTCTCGATTACTCTGAGTCAGAGCAACGGAATGATAACGGTCTCGGTAAAAGACGACGACGGAGGAATTGGCGAGAACATTGCCGAAATGCCACCGGATAGTGTGGGCTTCCGATGCTTTTCAAATGTGTGCGGTATAGCACATACGGACGGCACCAAAAGGGCATAGCCTTAACTTGTCTCTTCTAGCACATTCCGCCGAGGCCTTATTGGCTTAACGGTTCCTGCGAAATCAGATGGCGTTTTCCGCTGTGTGATACGAAAGGAGCCAATCTATGACTAGCCGAACTGTCCGGGGCGCGGCTAACCGATTTGGTAAACGAGACAACGACCGGAGCGGGATCGGCAATATCATTCTGCGCGGACTTCCGGCAGCGGAATGGACTCAAATCTTTGCCTCGCTCGAGTTTGTACGGCTGAAATTTCATCAGGTGCTGCACGAAGCGGACGAAGCAATCAAATCAGGATATTTTCTGAACGAGGGAATGAGTTCTGTGCTGACGGTTCAGCCCGATGGAGAGAGTGTTGAGGTGGGACTCATCGGTAGAGAGGGCTTCGTCGGCCTGCCGGCAATCTTTGGTTTTAAGACCAGTGCCTTGAGAATCATCACCCAGGGCGATGGTACGGCTTACCGCGTGGATGTTGGGACCCTTCGAAATCTTCTGCCGCATTGCCCCACACTCGAGCGTCAGCTGCAGCGTTATTCCATGATCCTGGGTATCCAGTCAACCCAGCTTGCCGCTTGCAACCGCTTGCATGACGTTGAGGAGAGATTGGCGAGATGGTTGCTCATGAGTCACGATCGAATTGGCGGCAAGACTCTTCTCTTAACTCAGGAATTCCTGGCGCAGATGCTCGGAACCCGCCGGTCCACCGTCAGCGTGGCCGCCAGCGTTTTGCAGAAAGCAGGACTGATTTCTTACACGCGCGGCAACGTAACCATTCTGAACAAATCCAAGCTGGAAGATGCCGCTTGTGACTGCTATGAGATTATTCGACAGCAGAAGAATCGATGGCAGGCTGAAACCTCCTAAGCCTTCTGCTGTGCCTGCTCAAAGCCATGCCAAGCCTGGGGATTCCTTCAGCGGTGCGCACGTTCCACTCCTCCCTTCGAATGGAACAGGTCTGTGCGCCGGCATTGGCTCCGGTTCGGGAGGTGGCGTTGGCCACGGTTGGATTCCGCCTTTACCAATCGAAATTCAACGCTTTCTGGAGTGCTACTTGCGGCAGGCTCGCATTAAGAACAGTACAGCAAATCTCACATTCAATTACAGGAGCGCCCTGATGGGACCCGCGGCAGGGGTCCGCTTCTCTCTTTCTCGACACTGGCCACGTGCGTGATTTCCGCGACAGCAGCAGATCTAATCCAGCGAGAATTGGAACTCAGCGAGATCATTCCAAACGCAGCCTCGTTCAACGCGCGCAGCGGGGCGATCAGGAAGCTTTCGCCACGCTCTTCCAATTGCATAAGAAGCGGGTTTACTCTGCATGCTTGCAGATGACCAAGGATGTGGCCGACGCCGAAGACCTGACTCAGGAAGCCTTCCTCCAGGTGTTTCGCAATATCAAGTCGTTCCGCGGCGACTCCGCCTTTTCCACTTGGCTCTAGAGGATTGCGGTGAACACCGTGCTGATGAAGTTGCGGCAGCCGTAAGTCGTCCCCTGTGCTCTCGCTGGATGAGCCGTTATCGGCCGAGTCTCCGTCGCTCAGGCGCGATGTTGGCACAGCCGACCTGAACCTCTCTGGAGCAATCGACCGACTTGCACTGCGCCGCGCCATCGAAGAGCTTCCGGAAGGATGCCGTCAGATTCTTGATTTGCACGAAGTTCAGGGATTCGAGCACCACGAAATCGCGCGACAGCTCCAGTGCTCGATCGGAAACTCAAAGTCACAACTGCACAAAGCCAAGATGAAGATGCGCGACCTGCTTTTCCCGAAGTCTTTACTCAAGTGCGGATGGTTCCGACGTCGTAGCGGCTATGGTAGAGCGCTTACAGGTGTGCCTCGACGAGCGGACGTGGGGTGACTGCCTGGTTTGGCTGCGGCCGCCGGCACTCGAATTAAAGCTTACGGGCAGCGGCAAGGGAATTTGGTGACTTAGCCCGACTGTAGGGAGTTCCCCGTATTGCGATTGCATTCCAACCCACCTATCGTGAAACAGCACGAGGGTGAAGCGAAGATTACCGCAAGGATATCAAGTAGCCAGGAACCAGTCCCTGCCCGAATCTGGCGAATGTCGAAGCCATACGTATGCTTAACATGGAAGGACGGCCTGCTTGGTTCGTATTTTGGTAGTAGACGATAACACGGCGGTCAGGAATTATCTCCGCGCTCTCCTCGAGCAACAGAGTAGTTGGCAGGTCTGCGATGAAGCTCGAACCGGGAGAGAGGCCCTGCAAACGGTAAAGAAGAATCCGCCTTTCCGCATCAGGAACATTCTTCTTTTGACGCTGAGCCTGAGCCGCGGCAATCACGTCGACCAGATCGGAGCATAAAAGGGCGCGCCGTTGCGTATCTATGGGGTGTTAGCTGTAATTACCGGGTAGACCGTAGTGTAGGTCCTTAGCTCGCTTAGCGGGATTTCCTTAAGAAGATGGAGCCAATTCAGAAGGATCATTCTCAGCGCTTGGCAGCAGAATCGTAGTTCGTCTCTCCGGCCCGGCCCTCGTCTTTATGGTGAAAATCCAGACCAAAATGCGGCGCCGATTCCGTTCCCGTGATCCTGACGGGAATCTCCGTGCCCGCACCGTCCTTGCTGAAAAATCGATCGACCGGTCTCAGAAGAATGGACTTCCAACCGGTTGTCATTTGCGACAATTTCGCATCCAACCGCGCCTTGCCTCGAAAATCGAAGGTCCGTCCGTCCAGACTGTATTCCCCCGTCATATCGACACGCGTCCCCGGGATCAAGAAATGAAGCAGCGAAAAGGACAAAGATCCATCCCCTAACGTAAACACCCCGCGCAAGTCCACAGGAACATTTTCTTCCACGCCGTCTTGCGCTTCCTTGGGTTTGCCCTGGGTGCGAAGACTCAATGAATCCAGCCGGGATTGCACCTTCTCATTGGTGAAGTGCGCGCCGAACACGTGAAAATTACCGGCTAACTGCAATCGATTAGCCACATCCGCACCCCCGGGGCGCAGGCTTAACTTCGTCTTCATTTCT
>Ga0208037_1001560_pt1 | contig 10976 bp, 10 predicted proteins | sample June2015DPH_13_1_3_FD_184710 | JGI IMG/M metagenome (GOLD analysis project Ga0208037, IMG submission 184710) | Peatland microbial communities from SPRUCE experiment site at the Marcell Experimental Forest, Minnesota, USA - June2015DPH_13_100... | ecosystem: Environmental > Terrestrial > Soil >...
CCCTCTTCCACGTAAGCCTCCTCGAACCGGCTCAGGTCCAGTTCCTCCACCACCCGATGCACAAAAAAGCACAAGTGATTTGCTCCCAGTACGTCCTTCACGCTGGGCGGCAACAACCAAGCTTGATTCGGTTCGTAGGGCAGAAATCTCATCGTGGGCCTCCTCGCCCCTTTCTCTGCACGTCTACAACCGCGAGTTATCACACAGATTCCCTTGGGGAGAGGGTGGACCGCGTCCGGCGTTTTCACCAGCCGGCGCGGGCCGGGTGAGGGGTTACTCTCGCTGCCCGGCTAAGTCTTCGCATCAGTTCGCCGTGTTGTGTACTGTGCGCGTGCGCATCCCAAGCCCCGCGTCCGCGAATTGTGGCGCAGCCGACGTATCCAGAATTCAGAAGTCACTAGACCGATGACAAGAACAATTCTTCCCTACGAACTCGTTCCACACTCGAGCACGCTTTTCGTGGATTATCTTTATCATTTTGACCGGGTCTCAGGCTTCTACAACGGACCGCCGTACCTACTTTCCAGTTACAAGACTGTTGCTTCCCAACTTCCTAGTTTCGAAAGGAATCGAGGGGAAGTTTGCGCAATCCTGGTGCGACAGAACAAGGCATTTGGTTGCGGCGAGGCCACGTTTGAAAACTTGCAGAGACTCTCGCAGGCCGGCAGCTTCGCCGTGGTCACAGGCCAGCAGGTGGGCTTGTTTAGCGGGCCGGCCTTTACCATCTTCAAGGCCCTAACCACTGTTCGCCTGGCAAACCACCTTACCGAGCTGGGTGTACCTGCAGTGCCGGTGTTCTGGCTTGCCGCTGAAGATCACGACTTGGCAGAAGTGGCGGAGGTAGCAACTCTCGATGACGAATACAATCTCATCTCCCTGGCGGACCACGGCGATTCGCCCAGCCCGCGGTCGTCGGTTGGAAATGTGCGCTTGACCCAGGAATCCGCTGAGGCGCTCGCTCGCCTCGAGGCCAGCCTGCCTTCCGGGCCAGCTCGTGAATGCCTTTTGCAGGATCTGCGCCAGACCTACACGCCTGGCGTCACCTGGGTTGATGCCTTCGGGCGATTCATGGCCCGTCTTCTAAGCCCCTGGGGGGTGATTCTTCTAAACCCGCTCGACCCAGCCGTTCACCAATTGAGCGCAGAGGTTTATTCGCAAGCCCTCGAGCAGGCGCCAGAACTTAGGGCGAGAGTGTTGGAACGCTCCCAGTCGTTGCTCAGGAGCGGCTATCATGCCCAGGTAAACGTGACCGAGGATTCGACCTTGGTATTCGTCACCAGGGAAGGGAACCGGCTCCCTATTCACCAGCGCGACGGCGACTACTTCGTCGAGGGAACACAAAAGACCTTCATCGAAGAGTTGCGGAGCGAACTAGCCGATGACCCAATTGCCTTTTCACCCAACGTGTTGTTGCGGCCTTTGGTTCAGGACACCCTGCTGCCGACCATTGCTTACGTTGCCGGTCCCTCCGAGCTGGCTTATCTCGCGCAGGCGCAGGTCTTATACCAGACCTTCGGCAGGCCACAACCGGTCTTTTTCCCTCGCGCCGCTTTCACGCTTGTGGACCATCGCATTCAAAGATTGCTGGACAAATACCGGTTGAGCGTCGAGGACGTTTGGCTAGGCGAGGAACACCTCAGCAGGAAAATCGCCGCAGTGGGGCTTGCCGAGGGATGGTCGGAACGCTTCGAGCAGACGCAACAGGACATGGCCAGCCTCCTCGATCGCCTCCGTGGCGACATCGAGCGGCTTGACCCCACGCTACTCGAGGCGCTGCAACATGCCCAGGAAAAGATCCATTACCAGATGGATCGGCTGCAAGGGAAAGTAAGCCGCGCCGGTCTGGCGCGTTCCGAATTGCTCCACCGTCATGAGCAGGCCCTCAAGCGGTTTCTCATGCCGCAAAAGGATTTACAGGAGCGCCGGGTCGGCGGTGCGTATTTTCTGGGGCGCGCTGGCTACGAGTTGCTTCACCGGCTGCTTGCGCAAATCCAGACAGACTCTCCTGGCCACCAAGTGGTGAGCCTGTAGCGCGGGCGTCTCGCCCGCTGTGGTGCGGGCATCATTTCCGCGCCCTCATTCGGGCTGTCATTCCGAGCGCAGCGAGGAATCTCGCCCTGTTCCGAGGCGGGTCGGCGGGGGATGGACGAAAGAGCAGAGCGAGATTCCTCGCTGCGCTCGGAATGACAGCGAGAAGGCGGACCGAGGAATCGGAACCGGTCGCGCACCCAGTGAGACTCTGGCAATTGGCCCGTCAACCTGGTCTGATATAATGTGGTGTTGCGCCCTGGGGCTGGCGCTTTGTGGAGGCTTCCATGAATGCACGTTCAATTTCGGATCTGCTAATCCGCGACAAGGCGATTTTCGAGCTCTCGAATGGCGGAAGCATTGTTCTGAAGAATCCTCAGAAGTTTGTGAGCCAGACTCTGGACCAGTTGGTCGGAAACGCGGTTTTTGGAGAAAGTGAAGAGGTGCGCGGCGCGGCGCGCTGGATCATCCGTCGAGCCGGATTGGAACTCGGCGTCGTTCCTTCCTCCCTCCAGGGCCTTCACGAAGCCCGCGGCCGAAAGGAGTGCAAGGGTTTCACTGTTCCCGCCATCAACGTTCGCGGCTTGAGCTACGATGTAGCGCGTGCGGTTTTCCGCGCGGCGCTACACCTGAAAGCCGGCGCCTTCATTTTTGAACTTACACGCACGGAGAGCCATTACACCGACCAGCGCCCAGCGGAATTGGCTGCGGTGGTTGTCGCGGCGGCACTTCGCGAGGGCTTCGAGGGTCCTGTTTTCATCCAGGGAGATCACTACCTGGTTAACACCCACAGATTCGCCAAAGACCCGGAGTCTGAGTTGCAAACCATCCGGGACTTCTGCCAGGAATCCGTTGCGGCGGGGTACTACAACATTGACATCGATGCGTCAACGCTGGTGAATCTCGCGCAGCACGGCGCCCGTGAACAGCAGAGGGCCAACTTTGAGGCCACCGCAGGCCTGGCAGCCTATATTCGCTCCATCGAGCCGCCGGAAATAACTATTACGCTGGGAGGCGCAATCGGCGAAATCGGGAAACAGAATTCCACTCCTGAGGAGCTGACGTCTTTTGTGGACGGCTTCATGGAAACCTTGACCCGGCGCAGCCGTTACAAGAAGGGACTTGCAAAGATCAGCGTCCAGACCGGAACCAAGGATGGCGGCGTGGTGCTGCCGGATGGCAGCATTGCCCAGGTGGCCATCGACTTTGAAACGCTGCGCGCGCTCTCGGCGCTGGCCCGGGACCGTTACGGAATGGCTGGCGCAGTCCAGCACGGGGCGTCCACGCTCCCTGCCGATGCCTTCCATAAGTTCGTGGAGTGCGAGGCCGCTGAAGTTCACCTGGCGACGGAATTCCAGAACATGATTTATGAGAATGCGGCCTTTCCCAGGGATCTTAAGGAAGACATCTACAAGACCCTGCGTAAGCTCTGCGCCGATGAACGCAAGGCTTCAGACACAGACGAGCAGTTCTTGTACAAGACCCGGAAGAAGGCCTTCGGCCCCTTCAAACGCAAGTTCTGGGATTTGCCGGCGGATATTCGCGCCCGCATCGGACAGGACCTTGAGCAGAAGTTTACCTTCCTGTTTGAACGGTTAAACGTGCAGCGGACGGGGGAGCTAGTGAAGAAGACCGTCGCCCTGGTCCCCGTAATCCCGCCCGTGCCTCCAGCCTTGTCCGAGGCGCTTGCCAAAGCAGGCAACACACAGGGATGAAGAACCGAACTTTTGCCAACGCTGTCATTCCGATCCCGCAGTCGCGGGAGAGGAATCTCGCCGTGCGCTGGATCGGAGCCCAAGGTCGCCTAGCTGGCGTGTGTAGAAGAAGAAGTCAGAGCGAGATTCCTCTCCCGCGACTGCGGGATCGGAATGACACCGGGAAAGGGAGAAAAGAACCATGACATTGGAGGTTGGCAAGGGAGTCTCGAGTGAGAAACCGCAGACGCGTTCTCACCTTTTGCAGGTGGAGACCAAGTCGCGGGTTGATTTCAAGGAAATCACTGAAACGCTCCAGAAACTGATTTCGGAATCCGGTGTGCTTCAGGGCACGTGCTACGTGTTTGTCCCACATACCACAGCGGCTGTCCTGATTAACGAAAATTATGATCGGGGCTTGCAAAAGGATTGGGACGACTTTCTCAATCGGCTGGCTCCTCGCGACCGTGACTACCACCACGACGACGGAAACTGTGATTTCCACCTCAAAGCTGCCCTGATTGGAAACTCCAAGTCGTTGTTCATCGAACATGGCCGCCTCGTCCTGGGACGGTGGCAAGGCGTTTTCCTGTGTGATTTCGACGGGCCGCGACGGCGCGAAGTCAGAGTCAAGATTGTGGCGGACTGAAAGAACAGTCCACAGTCGAAAGTTGACAGTCGAGAGCGCGAATTCTGGCGACCCCAATCAAGGGCAGCGGGCTCTCCCTCGATACGCTGGCGGATTGCTGAAAAACGCAGAGATCTGTCATTCTGAGCGCAGCGGAGCGGAGCGAAGAATCTCGCTCTGGACTTCTCGGCTGACGAACAGCAGGGCGAGATGCTTCGCTGCGCTCAGCATGACAGTGAACGGGCGCTCTCGCGAACGTCGTAGCGTAGGCCCTTTGCTTTCAACGGCTCGATTGGGCCAGCCACGCGCCGAAGTCCTGAGATCACGGATAGCCGTTTTCGGCTATGCACGCTCAGGATGCCAGGCCTCATGCTCAGGATGACAGGCACTTCGCTCAGTCTCGGCAAATGTCGCTTTCGAGAATCACAGCTTACGTGAAGTAGCTTCCCGCACCCATGCAGTCTCTCGCGATCTACGTTCAAGTTCCCTTTTGCGCCTCAAAGTGCAGCTTCTGCAATTTCAGTTCACGGGTCGAGTCCCGCAGTATCTTCGACCGTTATTGCGACGCGGTGGAGCAAGAAATCGACCGATTGGCAGCCAGCTTTGAGGTTTATGGGCTGGCCGCAGAGCTTCTGGCACTTCCGGTGGACACGGTCTATTTCGGGGGAGGAACGCCACCGCTGCTCGGTGTGGAGAGACTCAGGAGGATCGTCCGTTCTCTTCACCGGCGCTTTGGAGCCCAAAACGGGGGCGAATTCACGATTGAAGTCACTCCAGGCTCGGCCGACATCCAGTTCCTGGCTCAGGCCATGAGCATGGGTATGAATCGCCTGAGCATTGGAGCGCAAACGTTCGAGGACCAGGAACTCCGCGCGGTGGGGCGGCTGCATTCTGCCGCAGACACACGCCAACTGGTCGGGCGCGCGCGTTCCGTGGGCTTCGAAAACATCAGTGTTGACCTGGTGGCCGGTCTGCCGCACCAGACCCCAGAGTCGTGGCAACGCAACCTGGAAGCCGTGCTCCGGCTCAAGCCCCAGCACATTTCCCTTTACCTGTTCGAAATCGATGAGAAAAGCCGGCTGGGCAGGGAGGTGCGGCAAAGCGGAACACGCTATCATGCCCCGGCAGTTCCAAGCGAGGAGTTCATGGCCGACGCCTACGAGATTGGGCGGGAGGTCTTGGGACGGGAAGGATACATCCAGTACGAGATATCGAACTTTGCGCTGCCAAGGTATGAGTCTCGCCACAACCTGAAATACTGGCAACTCGCCCCTTATGTCGGACTCGGTGCTGGAGCCCATTCTTTTGACGGCATGAACCGGTGGGCCAACGAAGGTGAGGCGCCGCTTTACATTGATCGGCTGGCAGGCATGCGCTCGCCTATTGCGGGCGTCCGCAAGCTTTCGCCGGAAGAGCAGTTAGAGGAGTTCTTCTTCCTCGGATTACGGCAGGTGGAAGGCGTTAGCCTCGATCTGGCACGGAAACGATGGGGAAAGGATCTGGTGAGCCGCTGGCAAGGGAGAATTGAAACCCTCACCCAAGATGGGCTTCTGACCACAACCGGAGATAATATCAGGCTTGCGGAAACGGCATACCTGGTTTCCAATGAGATTTTCCAGGAGTTTGTGGAAGTCTAAGAAAGGCAGTCGTCAGTTGTCAGTGGTCAGTTGTCAGTAAACAGCGCGACTTGGTGGCCTTGACGAAAAGGCGACCCTCTGTGTCCTCCGCGCCTCAAAAGCCCCAACACAGAGAACACGGAAGATCTCAGTGGCCTCTGTGTTAAGCTTTTCTGGCCACGGAGGCCACGGATGCTTAACAACTGACTACTGATAACTGACTACTGACCACTGAAAGGAACACATGAATACTATTGTTGATTTGCGCAGTGACACCGTAACCCGGCCAACGCCCGCCATGCGGCGTGCCATGTACGAGGCGGAAGTTGGGGACGATGTTTACCGTGAAGATCCCACCGTTAACCGCCTCCAGGAACGCGCGGCCGAAACCTTTAGCCGCGAAGCGGGGCTTTTCGTAGCTTCAGGAACCATGGGCAACGAGATTGCCCTTAAAGTCCATACTCGGCCCGGCCAGGAAGTGATTTGTGAAGAACGAGCGCACATCTACAACTTCGAGATGGGAACGGTGGCGGTCTTCGCCGGCTTGGTGCCTCGGACCATCTGGGCAGAGGACGGAATCCTAAGATGGGAAATGATTGCCCCACATGTGCGCGGGCGCGGCGATCATCGGTCGCGAACCGGGCTGGTGGAACTGGAAAACACCTCCAACATTGCCGGCGGCTCGGTTTACCCTCCCGAGGTGTTTGACGAAATTGCCGACCGTGCTCACGCCGCAGGTTTGCCTGTGCATCTGGATGGCGCGCGCATTTTCAACGCCAGCGTGGCGCTGGGGCGTCCAGTGACAGAGCTGACGAAGAAGGCTGATTCAGTGATGTTCTGCCTCTCGAAGGGACTTGGTGCGCCCGTCGGTTCCATGCTGGTGGGAAGCAAAGAGTTCATCGAGGAAGCACGGATCGCACGAAAAATGCTGGGCGGTGGAATGCGCCAAGTGGGTATCCTGGCGGCAGCGGGCCTAATCGCCCTGGAAGAAGGTCCGAGGCGCCTCGACGTGGATCACGAGAATGCCAAGTTTCTGGCTCGAGGGCTGGCGGAGATTCCCGGCATCAAGATCGAAACGGAGAAGGTAGTCACCAATATACTCTTCTTCGACGTTTCCGGCGCCGGCCTGACCGCGCCGGAGGTGTCGCAACGGCTGAAGGCTAAAAACGTGTGGGCAAACCCCTACGACTCCAAACTGATCCGAATGGTAACCCACCTTGACGTGGACCGAGCGGGCTGCGAGCGCGCACTCCAGGCTCTCCGCGAGGTAGTGGCCAACCCTCAGCCGGCGGCTACCTCAGCATTAAGTGATTGATTCATTGAATCATTGGGTCATTGAATCATTGAAATTCGGCGCGGGGGGTAGGGTAACTCTGAATTGCATTCTGGCTTCTGACTCCTTCTCACTTCTTCTTAGCTGTTTCCTGGGCAAGCCTGGAGAGGATATCAAAGTAGTGCGTGCGGTAAGTAGGATCTGCGGGATCGAGTTGGTTTGCCATGCGGTATTGCTTCACCGCCTCGTCCAAGTCGCCCATTTTTTCCAGTGCGTAGCCAAGACCGTTGTAAGCGTCTGCATCCGTCGGGTCATGCCGGATGGCTTCCAGCATCTCGACTCGTGCCCGCTTCCAGTCCTTGCCCAGCAGGAACGTGATTCCCAGCTCACGGTGCAGGTCGGAATTCTCAGCGTCGAGTTTGAGCGCCGCCCGCAGATGTTCAACGGCCTCATCCAGCCTGCCTCGGGCCCGCAGTTGCACTGCTTGCTGAACCAACTGGCGCAACTGAATCTTGACTTCGGCGAGGCTGAGCGCTTGATTGGCGTTAGGGTTGGAAGCTTCTTCTGCCTTCTTCCCATCGAGCGCGACATTCTCGCCGGAACGAGGTGAAATGAAGAAGCCTTTCTCTTCTTCACTGGGGCAGCGGAGGTGGAGGTAGTGGTCTCCGGGCTCAACTTCCTGCAAAACTAGGACCCCGTCGTCATTCGTCTTGCCCAGCCGCTGATCGTCGAGGTCTACCAAACAACCCGGCTCGCGCGCACGCACCGTCACTTGCGCTGACGCCTGCTCGTGAGCCTTCTCACTCGGCAAGAGAGCGTGAAGACTGGCAGGAATCAGCAAGACGGCAAAGCAAAGGAAAAACCTACACATTATTGTCGATACCGATCTCCAGCTTCTGCGGTGCTGTGCCGGCTTTTAGGTGGTTGGCCAGCAAACCCCCAAAAGCCCTATGTCGCCGCCCCGCGAGCTCAATGCATGTTAGCACGGCACGCTGTTTTTGACGCTCCGTGCGTTGCCAGCCGTGTTTCTGGCGGCGGCCGCTCGAATTTTTTCGGCATTGCCCCGGAGCCGGTTTTCCCGTATTCTTGAAGGCGATGGAACTACACCTCACCCCCGAGCAGGAAGCGCAACTTGCGCAGATTGCCACGAACGCAGGCACCGACGCCGAGCGGTTAGCGAAGGATGCCGTGTTGCGTCTGCTTCAGGGAGATGCTGACTTCCGTCCCGTATCTCCCGGCAGTGTGGTCGCCGAGATGCGCGCTTTACGCGCCCGCGTCAAACCTGATCCTGAAGGCTGGACAACGCGCGATTATGTCAACTACGGCCGCCGATAAATGCCTCTGGTCGTTGATGCTTCCGTCGCCCTTGCATGGGCTTTGCCCGATGAAAGCAGCCCCTATGCCGACGCCGTTTTAGCCGTTGTTGAGCACGAAGGCTTGCGCGTTCCCGAACTCTGGGCGCGGGAGATTGCGAACGGCCTTGCCGTCGCCTATCTGCGCAAGCGCATCACTTCCACCGACGAAAAGGCGTTTCTGGCGGCCCTGTCACACTTGAGCATCGAGGTTGAAGACGCTTCCCCCTTGACGGTCGTTCGGGATGGAACGGCGGCGGCGATGCGCTATGGCCTTACGGCTTACGATGCCGCGTATGTCGATCTTGCTTCGCGGGAAAGACTGACCCTCGCCACTCTCGACGTGCCGATGCGCAAGGCTGCCGAACAATCCGGGATTACGATTTTCCGGCAGTGAGAACCGACCGACAGAAAAGTCCGCTACCAGCAGAAACTCGCCGGACGGAAAATCGTCCTCGTTGTTTTGACCGGCACCACGAAATGGTCACGTATCAGATTGCACCTTGAACGCATAGCCGCCGTGGTGAACGCGGCCACGCCGGGTAGTTATGCCGAGGTGGTTATACCGTTCGAGTGATGCCCCCCGACAGTGTTTCACTGGGTTGTGGCGGTTGATGCACGGACGGCGCAGCCCTCGCGTTGATGGCTGTGCCGGTTCCTCTTCCCTTCTCCGGCCCGCGCATACGACCCCGTGCGTTGCCAATTTCTTGACGCTGTATGGCTTGTGGTATAGCCTTGGTTCTGGGGAGATGGTACGCGACCAGGGGACCGGTGATATCCAGCGCATGATAACAGCCCGCGAGACGCTTGGCCGAAACCAGGGCGGGCCCTGCCACCAAATGGCGGATTCAATCCAGACTTGGGCTGCGAAAGTGCTCGCGCGCGACCGGCGGGCCATCGCGCGCGCTATCTCTGCGGTGGAGGCCGGCGATACGCTGGGCACGGAACTCTTGAAGAGGCTCTTTCCTGCCTCCGGGAAGGCGGAAGTCATCGGGGTTACGGGGTCTCCCGGGGCCGGGAAAAGCACCCTGGTGGAAAAGCTTGCGGGCGAGTATCGACGTGCTGGTGCGCGCGTGGGAATCATCGCGGTTGACCCCACCAGCCCGTTTACGGGCGGTGCCCTCCTCGGCGACCGCATCCGCATGCAGAGCCTTTCGAGCGACAAAGAGATTTACATCCGCAGCATGGCTACACGCGGACAGTTGGGAGGCCTGGCGCCAACCACCCACGACGTGGTCACTATCCTCGATGCGGCGGGCTGCGACGTGGTGCTGATTGAAACCGTAGGAGTAGGACAAGACGAAGTGGAAGTCGCTCGCCTGGCAGACGCCACAGCCCTGCTCTTGGTCCCGGGTATGGGTGACGAGGTGCAAACCTTCAAGGCCGGCGTTATGGAAATTGCCGATCTCTACGTCATCAACAAGACGGACCGTCCCGGCGCTGACCGCCTCGAGCAGGAAGTCCAGGCTATGCTTTCCATGGCTTCCCGTGCGGACGGCTGGCGTCCCCCCATCGTCAAGGCGATCGCCACCACGGGTTCGGGCGTTGGAGAAGTGAGGGAAGCGCTCGAGCAATTCCGCTCCTTCCAAGAGCGGAGTGCTTTGAAGGAAAAACGCCGAAGGGATTACTTGCGTAGCCGTTTCCTTGAGCTGCTGCGTCGGAATCTCTTTGAGAAAGTTATCAGGGAACGTTTGCGCGACGGTTCCCTCGAGCAGTTCGTTGACGACCTGCTCCAGCATCGCGCGGATCCCTATTCACTGGTTGAGAGAATCGTCGCCGAATCAGTAAAGCAGGTTTCGGGTGTCAGGTGTCAGGTGCCAGGGACTGGGGACTAGGGACTGGGGAAAAACAGAAGGCAGTAAGCAGTGGGCAGTAAGCAGTAGGCAGCGAACAGAGGCAGTAAGCTGTGAGCGCAAGGAGGAGGGCAATCCAAAGTCTAGAATCCAAAATCCAAAATCGGAAATTACCCTAGTCCCCAGCCCCGTCTTCTGTAAGACTGAGAACTGATGACTGACAACTGAAGACTGTATTTATGAAACTCCATCACATTGGCATCGCAGTCGGCTCGCTAGCGGCCGCGCGCCCTGTTTTCGAAAAACTGCTGGGGAAGCCACCCGACTCGGAAGAAGTTATCGAGGAGCAAAAGGTACGCGTGGCGATGTTTCAGGTAGGCGAAAGCCGCCTGGAGTTGCTCGAGGCTACCTGCGAGGATTCGCCCCTGGCGCGCTCCATCTCCAAGCGCGGGCAGGGCCTCCACCATGTCGCAGTTGCGGTTGAGGACCTTGCTGGGACGCTCCGCAAGCTGGAAAACGCCGGGGTCCGCTTGATCGACCGTGAGCCTCGTCGCGGGGCAGGGAACGAGCAAGTGGCTTTTCTACACCCCGC
>Ga0208037_1001573_pt1 | contig 10885 bp, 10 predicted proteins | sample June2015DPH_13_1_3_FD_184710 | JGI IMG/M metagenome (GOLD analysis project Ga0208037, IMG submission 184710) | Peatland microbial communities from SPRUCE experiment site at the Marcell Experimental Forest, Minnesota, USA - June2015DPH_13_100... | ecosystem: Environmental > Terrestrial > Soil >...
CTGCCGCGAGTTGGTTGTCGTTTAGTGGAGCATCAGACGCGCCAAAGTCAACCGTCTTCTGAGTAATCTGTTGGATTCCGCCACCACTGCCGATCGGGTTGTAACTGATAGTGATGGAGGGGTTTAGCTGGCCATATTGCACAGTCCATTTTTGGAGGAGTGGAGCTGGGAAGGTGGCCCCAGCGCCGAGTAAGGAAACCGGGACTTGGCTGGATTCAGTCATCATGCTGGTAGTCGATGTATTGCCCATGTTCAGTGTTGTTTGGTAGTAGAGTCCGCCTGCAATTATCACTATTATAACGATAGCAATAATCACGTATCGAACATTTCGTTTGCTTGTTTGGTTAGACATATTCATCATCGTGTCTGCACATGCCTCCATGATCGTATTTAGTGGAATACCATGATGATTACGCGCAAGCACATGTATCTATACGAGTCGCATGCCTTACCTTCAACTATGGTGCCTGGCGAGAGTCCCTAGACCAGCATTGATTAATTCAAATGCTCTAGTCGAATTGATAAGAAAGTCTAGAGTTGCGAGCGACGGGAGAAATTCATTGGATTTGGAAAATAAACTTCGGGTCGAAGACCTCAGCGCAGGTTTCGCTAAGAAACAAGTCTTGGAGAAAATCAGTATCGAGTTCAAAGAGAACGCTGTTACTGCCCTGATTGGGCCGTCTGGCTGCGGAAAATCGACGTTCATTCGTTGTCTTAACCGGATGCATGAAGTTACTCCCGGCGCGTGGGTTTCTGGTAGGATCGTGCTCGACGATGCGGACGTGCTTTCTGAGGATGTGGATCCTGTGACCGTTCGTCGAAAGATCGGGATGGTATTTCAACGGCCGAACCCGTTTCCGACCATGTCCGTTTTTGATAACGTAGCGGCTGGCCTTCGGTTGAACGGAGTAAGAGACCGTAAGTTGATTGCTGAGAAGGTTGAGCAGAATCTGAGGCAGGCCTTCTTGTTGGATGAAATTGGTGACCGGTTGAATGAGTCTGGATCAAGTCTTTCGGGAGGCCAGCAACAAAGGCTTTGCATCGCACGCGCCTTGGCTGTGGAGCCAGAAATTGTTCTCATGGATGAACCATGTTCAGCCCTCGACCCAGTTGCGACGGCAAAGATTGAGGAACTGATAGTCAAGCTAAAGGAAACTTACACGATTATCGTCGTAACGCACAATATGCAACAGGCCGCTCGGATCTCTGACTTTACTGGCTTTCTGTACCTGGGTAAGTTGATTGAATTCGGAATCACGGAACAAATCTTCTCGAATCCAAAGAATGAACTAACTGAGCGCTACATTAGTGGAAAATTTGGTTGAATGACATTGCCACGCCTAATGGATATGGGCCTTGAGAGGCTATCGAATGCCATCAGCGATATGGGCAACCTAGCCCAAGACTCTGTGATGAGGGCGATCCAAGCCTACGCGAAAGGAGAACAAATTACCCAGCAAGCCCTTGACCGCGCGCGTCAACTATCGACCCTGTCCAACGAGGTTGAAGAACTCGCAGTCGAATTACTTGCCCGTTACCAACCCGTTGCCTCAGACCTGCGTTACATAAAGTCGTGTCTCGAAATCGCGTATGGTTTCTCGAGATTCGGTAGGTACGCATATGACATCGCCCAGGTCCTTGAAATTTTCGGAGATGTCTCACTATGCGACAGGACGCCTGTTGAAGAGCTTTCGGGACGAGTTACTCAGATGATTCAAACTAGCGTACAATCCTTCCGCACCAAGGACACAAAGCTCGCAAGATCGTTGCGCCCCGAGGACGATCTGGTTGACAAGATGTACCTTGACTACATGAAACAAATCACTGGAGACAAGACGATATCCGTGAAATGTGCACTTGCCTCAACGCTAGTTATGAGATACCTAGAGCGGATTGCCGACCACGCTTGTTACATTGGTGATTCAGTGGTATACATAGTTACGGCCAGCAAGATATAGTAATCTAGAAGCGTTACATAGAAATCCTGGCGCATCTACATGCGTACCATGAAATCTGTCATAGATGCCGACAAAGGCTTCGAGGATAGGTACGTTCGTCGAGTGCAAGTAACAGGGCGTGGGTCCTACATCGTATCTATCCCTAAGCATTGGGTTGAATCTGCGGGGCTGAAGAAAGGAGGGCGCGTTGAGTTCAGCAAGCAGCAGAACCAGGGGCTTCTTCTGATTCCCTTTGATGCAGTGAGATCTGATGGAGAGCACGCGAGGTGCGAATTGTCAGTTGCCCCCGACGCAGATCCAGGCGCTGTGACCAGGAAAATCATCTCGTTGTATGTCATTGGATATTCGACGATTGACATTAGCTCAAAATCGGGTAATCTCGCACCGCCAGTTCGCGATGCGATACGCGATGTAGCGCGACAGAAATTGGTCGGTACAGAAATGGTGACCGAGTCCGCTAGAAGCGCCACGTTGCAGGTCCTTCTCAACTATCCTCAGCTACTCGTTCCCGATGCTCTCCGGCGAATGGGTTCGATAATGAGCTCAATGCAACAGGACGCGATGCAGGCCCTCATCGCTGGAGACAAGGACTTGGCAGCACAGGTCATCAAGATTGACGATGAAATAGACAGGTTCAGCCTCTACATAATCAGGCAGCTCAAGTGGGCGGTCCAACATCTGCCATTATTGGAACGAATAGGTCTCAAATCTCCAGTCGAGTGTCTCGGATACAGGATTATCACGAAAAGCGTCGAGCGTTCAGCAGACCATGCCTGTCGCGTGGCACAGAATTCACTGGCCCTAAGTCACCCTCTTGAACCTGCTGTTACGAAGGAAACCAACGCTCTCGCACAATTCTCGTACAAGGTGATGGAAAGCGCGTTGCACGCCCTTTTTGCGCATGACTATGAGCTTGCTGAGAAGACACTTCTCGAAAAGGACAAGATGGCAGTACTTGAGTCTAAGCTCCTAGACCGCCTTGTCAAAGAGAAGCTACCTGCTAACGACCTGTCCGCAACGACCCTAATCTCCGACAGCCTTAGAAGAATCGGAGAATACGCCAGCGACGTTGCAGAAGTCGTGCTGAACCTCACAGTAGAAGAGGCAACACAACAAAGCGCGAAAAAGCAATGATGTTACGAATGTGGTGGAATCATATAGCTCACATGAATCGCAGCGGCTACGCAAATAGCTCTAGTATCCGCAAAAAGCGTGAAGGAGGATAAGATATGAAGAAAGAGAAGCTAAGACGTCTGTCAGAGGAAGAAACTTCTGCGGAACCCTATTCCTGGTTCCAAGAGTAGTCGAAATCCAAACGACTAATTTTCTCTCTAACGCAGAAATTTCCTTCCGCCTGGAAGTTCTAGTTAATATCTCAACTAATTGAACGGCAACGCTTAATATGCCGTCTACCGTTCGGTGTGGTTTTAAGTTGTAAATCCGGAGCAAAGGATCGATGGTTGACTTTGGCACGTCTTCTGGCTTTCGTAAACATTTTTGTCGACTCGCCCACTCTTGCCGACGTCGTACAGACCCTGTCTCAGTTACCTAACGTGGAAGAACTCTACGAAGTAACGGGCGAATTTGATATCGTCACGCTTGTTTCAGCAGCCGACATTGAGGAATTTCGGGAACTTCTGAAAAACAAAATTCTGAAGATTAAAGGCGTAAAGAGTACGGTCACTTCGATCGTACTAAGCGCACCCAAAGGGCCAAGGAACGGCGTTAAGCCCGCGAAACCGCAGTAACGGTTTCTTTTATTCTAGGGTCTTGATGCAACTAATCCATAGTGTTGATGAAGGTTCTGGAGTAAATAGATGGTGCTAAGGCAGTTTGATCGATTTAATTCAATTATCCGTCATTGCATTGATATTCGCGTTAGTGATTGCTTTGGGCCGCCTTCTAGCGCCCTACGTCACAAGAGTGTTTGCATGTGCGCCAAGCCGCCTTGACACCGCGCTATTACCGATTGAGAACGTAATCTATCGACTCGGAGGCGTTAACAAGAATCATCGAATGGATTGGAAGCAGTATTTTCTATCATTGATGATGCTTAACGTCTTTCAGATGGCGCTTGCGTTCCTGGTCTTTGTCTTCCAAGACAGGCTACCTTTGAATCCCCAAGGGTTTCCGGGGTTAACATTGGACCTCGCCTTCATGCAAGTTATCTCATTTGCAACGAATACTAACCTTCAGCATTACAATGGGGAGAGCACGCTTTCATATCTAAGCCAGATGTCGGCGGTTCAGTTTCTACAATTCACTTCAGCGGCATCAGGATTATGCGCCGCTGTAGCAATGGTAAGGGGCTTCAAGACCGGTTCCAAAGACCTAGGAAACTTCTATGTTGACTTCGTGAGGACCCTGACAAGAATACTCTTCCCGTTGTGCTTTGTAGCCGCAATGATGTTCGTATGGCTGGGCGTGCCCCAAACGCTCAACGGTTACACTGTCGTGAAAACAGTGGAAGGGACGACGCAATTCATTCTGGTCGGTCCCGTCGCGTCTCTCGTCTCGATAATGCAGATAGGTACGAATGGCGGGGGATATTACGGAGCAAACTCTGCCTACCCATTAGAGAACCCGAATCCCGCATCGGACGTTCTTCAAATTATCTTGATGTTACTTCTGCCGACAGTTTTGTGCTTCGTGTATGGTGAGGTTCTTGGAAAGAGAAAGGAAAGTAGGCCAATACTTTGGGCCTCTTATGGGCTCTTCATTATAGATCTAATGATCGCTTTTGTCCCGACTCCCCAACTTGGTCCGGGGATGGAGGTTCGGTTTGGAGGATTTTTCTCAGCCTTCTGGACCGTAGTCACGACGGCCGTTACAACTGGTTCTATTAACGCTTCGCTCTTCGGCATGCACCCGCTTGTCATACTCGCGGCCTTCATGGGCATGTTGATTCAGGCAACGCCCGGTGGAAAGGGTGTTGGAATGATGTACATGGTCATGTACACCGTGATTACCGTATTCATAGTTGGGCTCATGTCGGGCAGAACGCCGGAATACTTGGGGATGAAAATTAACGGGCGTGACGTATTGCTTGTAATGGCGGCCTTCCTTGTTCATCCGATTATAATCCTGTTACCTACAGTCCTCGCATATGCAACAGGAGCTGCCAACGCTATCGGCGTAAGCGGGAATGCGACCGGTTTCATCCAAATCCTATACGAGTACACGTCCGCAGCGGCAAACAACGGCTCGGACTTTCTAGGCGCGTCTGCGAATACTCCATTCTTCAATATCTCAACAGGCCTGGTAATGTTTGCAGGTCGGTTCGCTCCGATGCTCTTGCTCTTGGCGCTCGCAGGCTCGATGCTAAACAGGAAGAGACATGCAGAGATAGGGCTACGGACTGATAGCATAATGTTTTCAATCGTACTCATAGGGGCTACCCTGATCCTTGTTGTCTTAACCTTCTTCCCATTCCTCGCAATGGGCCCAATCCTGTCCTTCCTTCACGGAAATGTGAACGGGTTTAGTCAATAGTGCGAGGCGAATGAGATGTCAGAGAAGGGTCAGCGAATTGGCTTTTCGCAAGGGGCTATGTCCGGGAAAACATTCATCGACTCACTTGTTCGATTGAACCCAATCTCGCTCATACAAAACCCAGTTATGTTCATCGTCGAAGTCACCTTCTTCGTTGTAACTGCGATGGCCGTGTACCCGCAATGGTTTGTTCCGGTAGCAAGCCCGAATGAGCGGATCTTCTATGTTGAAGTTGCTGCAATCTTACTCATTACGGTCTGGTTCAGCACTCTCTCAGATTCTCTCGCTGAAACACAGGCAAAGAACACCGCGAAGAGTCTTAGGAAACTCGAAACAGAAGCCATGACTAAGAAAATAGTCATTGAGACAAAAGGCGAAACTGAGGAGCAGACGGTCGTCCTTACTCCTTCTGGTCAATTACGCCGAGGGGATATGATTCTGCTTGGGAAGGGCGATCTGATTCCGATAGACGCGGAAGTCACTGAAGGAATAGCGATGGCGGATGAATCTCTTCTCACAGGCGAATCTGTACCGGTCAGGAAGGCCCCCAGCGATCCCCTAATCGGCGGGTCAAAGCTAATTAGCGATACATTAACCGCCAGGGTTACTGTAAACCCTGAGGATAGCTACATCAATCAGATGATCAGGTTAGTAGAATCCTCGAAGAGGCCTAAGACACCAAACGAACAGGCTGTTATCGTAGTCCTCATCGGCCTTACCGCTATTTTTACAATAATTATCTTCGCGCTCCTCGGATTATCCGTTGTGCTTAGCCTTGGAGCCGATCTCTCCGTTCTCATCGCGTTGTACGTTTGCCTCCTTCCCACAACTATAGGTGCGCTTCTTCCTGCGATAGGGCTTTCTGGTATGTCTAGGCTCTACGCGAGGAAAATTATTGCGAAGTCAGGAAGAGCAATTGAGACCGCAGGCGACACAGACACGATCCTTCTCGACAAGACGGGAACAATAACCGTAGGAAGCAGACAAGCAATAGAATTCATACCCTTCGCAGGCCACTCAGAACGAGAAGTAGGAGAAGCGGCGTTTCTCGCCTCCTGGCATGACGACACACCTGAAGGACGTAGCATAATCAGGTTAGCCTACAGTGGCGGTTTGATACCGAGGGAGTTGAACGACCTCGCCTTATCCGAGTCCTATGAGTTCTCCGCGACGACCAGAACGAGTGGTGTGAAATTCACCGGCGGTACGGGCTTCATGCTCCCCAAAGGTGGTCAGGAGAGGATGAGATTCAGGCGAAAGTTCACAGATTCAATAACCAGCTCCTTGGCCGGCGGCGAAGTTGAGATAATCAAAGGTGCGCCAGACGCAATAAAGAAGCTCGCGGAATCAACTCCACCTGACTTCGACGATGTCATAACCAAGATTTCCAATCAAGGCGACAGTCCTGTTGCAATAACCAAGAACCGCGAAGTAATCGGCATAATTCGGCTAAGAGACATTTTGAAGCCCGGTATCAAGGAAAAGATTCAATCCCTTAAGGCAATGAGCATACGGCCAGTGATGATAACCGGAGACCATCCACTCACAGCCAAAAGCATCGCAACGGAAGTGGGCATTGACGAATTTGTACCTCAAGCAAAACCCGAAGACAAGCATGGAATCGTCCAACGTGAACAAGCTAACACAAGAATCGTTGCCATGATCGGTGATGGAACTAATGACGCGCCCGCCCTTGCTCTTGCCGACGTCGGACTGGCAATGAATTCCGGGACTCAAGCAGCAAAAGAAGCAGCCAACATGGTTGACCTAGAATCCAATCCCGCGAAAATCATCGAAGTTGTCATGCTCGGAAAACAGCTCCTCATGACACGCGGAGCAGTCACAACCTTCAGCATCGCAAATGACGTAGCGAAATATTTTGCCATTACGCCAGTCCTTTTTGCGGTCATACCCGAACTTCAGGCCCTGAATGTTCTTGGTCTGGGCTTACATACTGCGGTGCTCTCCGCGTTGATATTCAACGCGATCATAATACCGCTCCTGATTCCACTAGCCATGAAGGGTGTATCCTTCAAACCATCTGACACAATGACATTGTTCCTGAAGAACACGTTGATCTACGGAGTCGGAGGAGTAATAGTCCCCTTCGTCGGAATCAAGCTAATCGATATCGTAATCTTGGCGATGCATACTTAGGAGGCTATCAAGTTGGGGAGTAATTATGGGCCAACCGTTCGACTGGCAATCATTTCACTCGTATTATGTGGACTAGTCTTCCCACTATTGGTGACAGGTGTTGCGCAAGTTCTGCTCCCGTCCCAGGCAAACGGCAGCATAGTGCAACTCCACGGTCGCCCAGTAGGCGCGATCGTGATCGCTCAGAATTTCAATTCCTCAATGTTCTTCCATGCAGATTGGGCGAGCAATTCGGCCTCAGGAGTGGACCCCGATATAACTCTCCAAGATGCTTACTCACAAATTCCGCGAATAAGCAACGCAACAGGGATTCCTTCAGATTCGATTAAGCAAATCGTCGATGATAACGTCGAGAGAACAATGTGGGTCGCCGGCGATCCGTACGTAAACGTTCTCAAACTCAACTTACTACTCATCGAAAAATACCCTGCAATTTACAAGTCATTCAGCTAACCCATAGCAGGTAAGGACGACTTAGAAAGAAACGTTTTCACTGCGTGATCTAACGTCGCTCTTCCAAAAGCTGGGAAGCATTGCATCTGGTGGCCCAAAAGGGTGCACACACCAATTTGTCGCGCATTTAGTTGTTTTGTCACATTGAGTGTGGTTCAAACATAATACTGCGAGCAAAAGTAGATTAGTTTCTTCAGGAAATTCGGTTTGGTTCTCAGCTTGCTTGTCGCTGCCTTCCTCATATCGATGGGCATCTACCTTTCCGCTGAAGGATTTTTGAACATCCTCTACTGGCGTCCTTCCCATCCGCCCTGGCTGTTCCAGGCCGGAAGAATTCTGCGCGGCCTAATCGGCGTTAGCATGATAATTGTAGGTCTGATGCACTAAGACGTCATCATCTGGTGTACGTCGAGGTTGGACTCGGGCGATTCTATGAAGCGAGTTGTTTCGCGGAACGCGTTTGTGCGAATCGTGAGATTCCATGAGTACGGGCCGTGCTACTTGGTTTCTGCCTTGGCTTGTGCATTCGTGGCCAGATATCCCGTCGATGGCAGAATTCTGACGGTGCTTCTTTTCGTTGCAGTCTCCTCCATTTTTGGTTTTGTGATTAACGATATTGCCGATGCAGAACTTGACAGAAAGGCTGGCAAGCTAAGAAACCCTGTGGCGTCGGGTGACTTGTCTGTGGCTGCGGCTTGGGCACTCGTGCTAATTCTTTTGGGCGGGGCGGCCTTATCCATCTATCTCCTCAGTTTTCTGAATAGGTTGCTTGGGATCCTGGTGATTATGTTGCTTGGTGGCTATTCTTTAGGTCTTAGGGCAAAGGCTAGGCCTGGTCTTGATGTTGTCTGCCACGCTTCCTGGAATGCCATATATGGGGTAATGGCTTACTCCGTTTATCACCCCATTGACTTCGTGGGGGCCGGGTTGAGCGGTATGCTCTTTCTGTTGTCTATCCTGGCAGAGCTTGTCAATGGGATTAGAGATCATGATTCCGATAGAGGCATGATAAGGACAACCGTGACGTGGCTTGGCAGGAAGAGGGCGCTCAAGGTTTGTGTTGTGCTCCTTTTCTTGGTTCTCGTGTTATTTGTCAGCGTTGTCTTGGTTGGCGGATTACCTTGGGTTCTGCTCCTTTTCTCGCCATCCATCATATTCCTTGTAACGCCCATTACCAATGCACTTCGGTATGAGCAAAAGGATCAGGACCTAATGCCTACGTTCGTGAATAGGGGAACTATCATTGGATTGCTCTTGCTCGTTACCTATCTCGCCGTCAAGATTGCGGGGACTGGCTAAACCGGTTAGCTTGGAGAGTCATGCAGAAGTCCTGCACACACACAAACATACTTGACTTCGCAGGCTCACGATGCCTAAGCCTTTGGAATACTGGACGCCCTCGTCCCACTGTGCAGAACCGCTGTGAAAGAGGAATTGGCAATGAATTATTCGGGGCGTATGGTCCAGCAAGGAAAGAAAACGCGCGCAAGCTCCCTAGGTCGATGTCGGGTTGACACTGCCCTGCCCGCCTGCGTCCGTGACGGTGGTTGGTGCGGGGAGTGGGACGTTCGCCGACCTTGTCAAAGGCCCGGATTCGAACCCACGAAGGCCTACGCCACGGGATAGCTCACCCGCGCACGTGAACCCTCGCGCCGAGCGCGAATCTTGAGTGTAGCGCGCGTGGCCATGCGTAAGCATCACATGCCGCACTCATGCGTAGCACGCGACCCGCCCATTTGACCTGGCTCTGGTATCCCCGCACCGGGCACTCATACAATCCTGTGTTGCAAATTAAGGTGATGTGCAGGCGAGAAAATCACCCAGGAAGCCTCGGTGCGGCTTTCTTAGCGAACGAAATCTTGGAGAGTACTTTTTGGAATTAGCCTTGCAAGAAGATGTTCCCGGACGCTTGGTCGTAATGGATGGATATCTTCTGCAACGGGTAAGGAGCTGGGCCAGCTATCACCTGGGCATTGTTACTGGGGTCGAAGACAGCACCATGGCATGGGCACGCAATGTCTTGAGCGCTCGGGTCAAATTGAACCTGACAACCAGCATGCGTGCAAATTGCACTATACGCCACGAATTGTCCATTCATCAAGTGAATCAGAAGCATGGGCCCATATGTTGGGTCGCTTAACGCCACCGATTGACCCAACGCAATGTTCGAAGCATTCGCGAGCAGCCGCTCCCCAGCTTGCGGGCCGGGGTTCGAAACGTACGACGGTGCTTGAGCCTGAGGTGAGAAGAAAGCCACCTTAATCCATAATAGGATTGGGAGTGAAACCGCGGCGAGCCCTAAGACGTTCCGTAGGAAGTTTCTTCGCTCTCTCTGAACTCTGACTTCCGGCGCAGTCCTAACAGCGTCAGCCCTGAATGCCGCACGCGAAAGTAGAACGGGAAGTTTAGGTTTCGACGCAAGAATCGAGGCAACCACATCGCTAGGAACCTTCAATTCATATTTTCGGGCGAGTGTCTCTGCGAGCTGCTCAGTATTCTCCACGTCAGGCAATCCTATCAACTGTTCTCTGCTTGTGGTTCTTGCCACGTGTCTCTTTCCACCAGAGTTCGGAGGCCACTTAACAACTTGGCCGTATCGCCCCTGTCAACTCCCAAGCTGATGACAAAGGCTCGAACGAATTCTAGTATCGTTCGCGTTTCGTCATGTGAAACAAATTGTGAATCTATTCTATCAAATGCCCTGTTGACTTCGGCAACCTGCCGAGGGTAGAGTTTCGCTCTCTCGGGGGCCTGGATTCTCGCTTCGGATGTTTTCGTTTCCTGCTCCGCCGCCTGTGCGGTAACTGGTTGTTGAATCGTGGCTG
>Ga0208037_1001590_pt1 | contig 10813 bp, 12 predicted proteins | sample June2015DPH_13_1_3_FD_184710 | JGI IMG/M metagenome (GOLD analysis project Ga0208037, IMG submission 184710) | Peatland microbial communities from SPRUCE experiment site at the Marcell Experimental Forest, Minnesota, USA - June2015DPH_13_100... | ecosystem: Environmental > Terrestrial > Soil >...
AGGCGACGAGATGGCCAAGACCAAAGTGTTGACAATCGCTGTTCAGAATCAGCCCGGCGCAGTCGCGGCGATCGCGAAAGCACTGGGGAGCGCGAAGGTGAATATCCTGGCGCTCTTAGGAACGGCCCAAGGGGCAGCCGGTACAGTCCACCTTGTGGTCGAAGACGCCAAGCGAGCAAGGAAGGTCCTCGACGAAGCCAAGCTTATATACCAGGAGACCGGGGCGGAGCAACACGAGCTGGCGAACAAGCCCGGTGCGCTGGCGCAGCACTTGGAGAAGCTCGCAGCAAAAGGTGTCAATCTGAGTTCAATCCATGCCACGGCCGTGAAGGGCGGGAAAAAGGCGGTTGTGGTTTACACAGTAGAGGCCCAGGCGAAAGCCAGCGAGGCACAAGCCACCGCTCCGACTGCATAGCCGGGCTTAACGCTACGACTCGCATGCGTTTGTCGTTTGAGCCCAAAACTCCTCGGACTCAGCCGCGGACGCTGGCGTGTGTGCGTCGGGAAAGGACTTTGTTCTTGCCCCTTGCCCTGCTGACGGAAGCTGTCGTCCGCAAGAACTGGGGACGGGCTAAGATGTGACGGTTACACCCCAGTTGCCTGAACCGTTATTGGATTCCTCTTTCCTCGTCTGCTTAGCGCCGGCAACCGCTATAGACTCAATGTGAACAGAGTTTTTTGGTAGCCACAGGCAGAATATTCCCGGACAGCCATCGGTTCCGCCACCCCTCCCGCACCCGCCAGCCACATGAGGATGAGCAACGCACCCCCGGCCATGTTCAATCCCACCTCCCCGCCAGCTCATGCCGGTATTTCTTCGAGTCTACGAGCAGTCCATCCCATCCAGCCCGCAGCAGCAGCCGTCTCCGGTCCGCCTCGGTCTTGGCCAGAAGCGGAAGAAGTACGTCCCGCTGCTCAGCTTCGATTTCGTGCATGCCCATGATCTCAAGAGCCCTGGCCAAGTCGAGCATTTCGGCTATCGGCGGGGGCTTCTCCAGGCTCCACCCGCGCAGAGCCCGCGCTAAGCCAGCCAGTTGCCCGCGCGGGGCCGGGTCCTCCGTCGTACAGCGCAGAACAAGGATCTCCGTCTCCCGTTCCACGCTGGCATACTCCCTGCGAACATACGGTTGGGTGACGGGGTTTCGAGCGACAAGCACCATCCCCGTTTGGGTGTCGGCCGGTGCGAACCGACCCCGAGGCGGGCTCATCCAGGTGATCACACTCCACTCTGCTGAGTCACTTGAAGCGTACGGTCTAGTCTGCGGAAGCGGAAGCAGTCTTCCCTCATTCAGAAACCCTGTGCGCATGGACGATAAATCTCTTGGGCGCCGAGCCCACAAAATAGAACGGGTAACAGGTCACCAGGGTCAGGATTGCTTCACCTGAATCGTCCAGCACTTCAGTGTGCTCGGGCGCGACCACTCGGGTCGAGTCCACGCGATAGCGGTAGGTTCCGTTCAATGTCGTCAGGGTGATTTCATCGTCTTTTCGAATATTGCGCAGCCCTCTGAAAAACGTGTCCCGGTGTCCTGCGATCGCGACGTTGCCTTGTTGACCCGGCAGCGGGGTACCCGGAATATGCCCGAGCGCGTGTCGCAAAGTTCTTCCGTCTACGCCTTCCATGATCATCGCCGCAAGGCCGATGGAACTGATCTCGATGCGCGCCAACGGAGAGCCCGCGAGGCCATCGATGCCAAAACTCTCAGCGCGCGCACGGTCCGCTTCCGCCTGGGCGGGAAGAAGAGGAGACGAAGCAGGCTGTTGAATGGTACGTGCAGACGTCTGCGCATCCTTCAAGGCGCGCTCAAATCGCCAGGTTTGATAGGCCTGAAAGAGCCACTTATCGAGCAGCACGGTGGCGCAGTAACTCAGCGCCAGCACGCCCACGACAAAAAAGAAGTATTGGCTCCAACGGAGAAACAAAGCGATTCGCGTCGGATGAGCGCTCTGGCGTTTGATTTTTAAATTCATGGCCGGTTGCTCTGGCTGCCGACAAGGGGGGCTAAGGGCTGAGGTTTCGAAGGTGCGTAGTAACCGGCACGGGTGCGGACGAACAAGCGTCCACGATCCGGCGCCCCAGCCTTCACTTCTATGGGCCGATAGGCCCCGTCTTGCTTTCTATTCAAGGGTACATAGGCGATGGTGTACTGGTTACGGATATCACGTGCGATTCCTTCACAAAGAGGGACAACGTCCCTTAGAGACTCCGGCAAAAAAGCCTCGCCGCCCGTGTCCTTTGCAAGCTGCTTGAGCACATGAGGGTTCCGGTCGGGATCGTCCTCATCAAAGAGACCAATGGTGTAGATGATGGCGTCGGACTGCCCCGCCATGGCCATGATTTGGGCCAGGTTGTGTTTGCTGGCGTTGTCGCCCCCATCGCTGACCACGATCAGCACTTTCTTGTCCCGATTCCCCTTCTTCAGGTGCTCGAGCGCGGCAGCCACAGCGTCGTAGAGCGCTGTCTCGCCGTCTGCGGCAATTCTGGACAGCGCACCCTGCAATTGAGCCGCTTGGTCCGTAAACGGTGTGTTGTCTGGAAGGCCAAAGGAAACATGCTCGTTGAAAATGACCACGAACATCTGGTCCTGCGGATTGCTGGAGCGGGCAAACGCCAAGGCAGCGGCAATAACCTCAGGCCGCTTCGGCCGCATGCTTCCACTGTTGTCGACAACCAAGCCCACGGTGACCGGGATATCTTCATGGCTGAAATATTCAGTTTGTTGCAGGACTCCGTCCTCGTAGACTTGAAAGTCATCTTTGGCAAGTCCCGAAACAAGCATACCTTTGTGGTTCTGCACGGTCGCGTTCAAGACCACGGAGTCAGCATTTACCCTAATCGTGTATTCGTCACCCCCGCGGCTCTTCGAGGGCGAGGATTCTTGAGGCCGGGCGACGCTTGGTAGAACGAGCAGGAAAAGAAGCGAGACCACACATCGGATTGTGAAGGCGCATGCCTCCCTGGTGCGTACTCCCGTGCTGAATAATTCCGCGGCCGTCAACCTCCACCTCCCGTAGAAAGGTGAACCGTGACTATGAGTCGAGAGACTCAGCCGCCATCCATCTTCCTTTCAGATGAGTGGCGCCCTGTGTGAGTTTGCGCGACCTCGGTGCCAGGATACTGGCTCCATGAGCGATAGCCCGGGAGTCCACCCGGGTGGTCGCGAACTCGAGCGCCCGTGAAGGGGAGGTAATCCTCGCATACCACCCCCCTTCACAACCCGACGCTCAGTCAGCTTCGCCCGGGCCAGCAAATTGGCGCCCGAAGCGTCCTCCTTAGGTCTCCTGCGTGGGCGGTCCACGCAGGCCCCGCAACGCACTCCCTTGGGTCAGACAGCTCGCTTCGAAAAAGCCCAAAGAGCAAAGCCTGCACCCAGCGACAGTAGCCCAATCAATCCCACCAGTGGCAATGGGCTGGCTGTTTTAGGCAGGGTCGCTGCTGGAGCGGGTGTCTCCGCGGCGGCGACCTCGGTCGGCGGAGTCTGAACCACTTCCGTTACCGCTACCTCTTCTCCTGTAGGTTTAACGGCTATGATCGGCGCCGTCTTCAAAGTCTCGACCGGCGCAGGCAGTTCGATCGGTGTCGCGAGAACGGGCTCATTGACGATCTTTGCTAGCTCCAAAGCCCTGGTCTTGGGGTAAACAAATTCCTCGCCCCAGTTATGTCCCGGATAAAACCAGGCACGGATGGCTTCCGGCTGTCCTTCGCCTCTTTCCCTAAATGTCACCACCGTTTTGCCCGTCGCCTTCAGACGATAATTGGGAATGGCGAGGATGGTGGTGAACACATGGTCTTCGGCTTGGTTGAAAATTTGAACGATGTGGCGGTCCGCTGGGGATTCAAGGAGCTTAAAAACATACGTACCCGCCGGCAGAGTCTGAGCGCCCACACCCGGAACCTCCACAGGCCCGCTGAAGGTCACCGTCGTTCTGTTGTTCCACTCGTCTGCTCTCGCACTGGGTAGAAGCGCTAGAGCTACCAGGGACAAGCAGAAGATCATCACTACTACTCTGAATCGATCCATATTTCTCATTGGAGTTACCTCGATCGTTCTCGGGGTGTTCTATTCTGCCCCGTCGTAATAAAACCGGATTTACCTATGCAACGAATTCATGAAACACCACACGAGCGGGAAAACTCGTCCCAGCGTTCGCCGCGCGGGCGACACTTTGAAAGGCCGAAGCGCAGAGTGATAGATTTCAAGATCCGGAGTTGCCTTAACTACTCGAAACAGGGGGACAACTTCCTGCTCGATGGTCCTGGCGAGCTCGGCCTCGCAACCGGGCTTCACATTGATTAAAAGCGCTCGTATAAACACGCCGCTCCCCTTGACATTCGCCTCCCGCCAGATCCTGGCTGGCAGCTTGAGATACACTTGTTATACCGTTGGGCAATTCGCGTGTCAGTTCACTACTGCTCGCACGTCTGGTCAGAATTGCTCATCCCGGCTAATGGGGGCCAACAACAGTGTGGGGCCGGTCGAAGTTACTGCTAGGTGGCGCATCAGTTCTTCATGTAGGCGAGCACGATCACTGCACTGAACCAAGACCGTCACTTCCCCACGTGGATCCCGGAGAGGGAATGCAAAACTCCAAAAATATTTAGGAGCCACAAAACCACGAGAATGACCACGACAGCATTCAAGATCGACTTAATGGAGCCTGCCATCGGTATGTAGTTGTTGACGAGCCAGAGAAGAACACCAACCACGATCAGAACCACCAAGACTTGAACTAAAGGCATGATCCAATACACCTCCTGTTTTGTTTTCAGGGACGGACGTCTGTACGTCCGCTCCCGGTTGCACACTGTTGAGTGTTGCTTGCGGCTTCTCAGTGATGGCTGCAACGGCGCGGCTCCCGAGAGCGAGTGGCAATGCCAGGCGCTTGCCCTGGTCAGCGAGGATCTCGGCGCGAATGGCATCAACCCGGAGGAGAAGCCACAGGTCGGCCTGAGAGGTCTCGAGGTTCGACAAGTCATAGTCAGGCGTCATTTTCCCTCCTCGAATCTGCCTCGCTGAGCGTATTCAGATTCTGGGCGGAATCAGTCTGGCGATGGGTGCGGATTGAATCTCTCTGGCATGCTGGTGTAGCATGGGCCGGGCCCGCCCAGCCCCAGCCGCGCTTGGACTTATCTTCAAGGCGGTGTGACCGTTCTTGTGGCCTATACTTGGTCCCTCCTCTGAGTCCAATGAGTTCTTATCTTCTTCGGTTTCAGATCGAACCTCACCGGGACAGATTCAATCCGCCGAACAGGTACAAGAGCACCAGAACGATCAGAATCACCCCGACGATCCCGATGCCTCCGCCCGAACCCCATCTCCGATATCCGTAATAGCCACCGCCGCCGCCGAACACGAGCAGCAGGACAATGATCAGCAGGATCAGTAACATGGGAATCTCCTTTCACCTTCGGACTGGCTTCGATCCCGGCCTGCACCTCTATTAGGGGAAGCCACCGGCTCGCTGTATCTGAACTAACAATCCATTAACCTATATGCCTTGGCGCAGGTTGAGGCAGCTCGATGCCAGTTCCTGTCTTGCTCTCTTGCGTCGCCTGGCTTTCGCCGGAGAGGAAACGCAAGAGAATTCCGGCGACTCAACTACTGCGGCTGCTTCTCGGTCTCGGGTTGCTCTTTCTTTTCGCGATCTCCGCGATCACTCCCCGGACTGACAGCTTTCTTGACTCCCTTACCGAATTTCTTGCCTCCACGGCCCACTCCTTTACCAAATTCCTTGCCTGCCGCAACCGGCTCACCTTTCTTCATCTCGTGGCCAACTTCCTCGCCACCCTTTCCAACCTCTTGGCCCGCGCCCTTAAAATTGCCGCCTTCCGACTCCGGCCCCACTCCGAGTTTGCCCGCAGTCTCGGCATCGAGACGTCCTGTGACGGGCAGATTCTCAGACTGCTGATATTGGCGAATACCTGCGCGGGTTTGGGGACCTATGATGCCATCAACCTGTCCCGTGTAGTAACCTTTGTCGCGCAGAGTTTCCTGCACCTTCTTAATATCGCCACGATCGAGTGCGGAAGCGAGCGGCATCAGGCTTAGTCCTAACATCCCAGTCATCAGAAGGGTAAAGACAACCCTAGTCCATACCGTTTTGCTGTTTAGAAGCATTTTGTTCCTCCATTTCAAGTGTGTTGACTGCAGACCATTGATAGAGCCCGCAGAGGAGCCCAGCGTGGCGTTTTTCTGCCATGTCTGCGACCCGCGTAGAATCAGCCCTAAGGGCGCTTTGCGCGCCCGGTAAGCATCAGAGCCCCGCCCGTCAGACTCAGAAGCGCTCCCGCTAAGGGCGAATAGGGAATGGTATGTTCTTCCGGATGCTCGATGGCGATCGGCCCTATCTTGGTTTTTTCCTGAGTTGTATAGGAAATCCCGCCGACCAGCAGAAGAACCACTCCGATAATCAACAAGACAAGCCCGACTCCGAATCTGTTCATCTACGTCCTCCTTTTCCATCAATCAAACGTCCCAGGCGTCGCGCCGCCGCCGAAGAGAAAGGCGAAACAAGCCGCCCCGACGAATCGTCGAAATCCGTCGAGCTCTCATGATCCATTCTCCTTTTCCTTGCTGCCCTTCAGGCGGCGATTTCAATCAGCCGGAGCCCTCGAAGCACACTCCTTATATCCTGGAGTGAATCGTGTTTCAGTCCTGTACTGCTCACACGTTTGGTCAAAATTGCTCACCCAAGTTTTGCGGCGGGGACATACATGCTGGGACTGTGAGTCGATCAGGACTACGCTTAAGAGGCCACTATGGACCGCCAACCCGCCGCTGGAGCCAAGCTTCTTGAACTTACTCATGAAATGACTGCCCCTCCACACGGGCCACTGACGCCCATCCAGACTCACGAGGCCGCACACAGACCGCAAGCGTCAACGGGTATGACATGCTCATCCTTGCGGGCTTCAGCGTTGACCCTGAGACCTGGGAATTCATTCAGAAAGCGCCGATTAAGAGTCCCGGAGTTCACTTTGCCAACGTGAATCACGATGTGCTCGTCGGAGACCTATTCAAAACGAGCTGGGTCAGCCAGCTCTTAACTCTGAGACTCACCTGGTACAAAAACCCCCGGTCACGTCAGGGGTATGAGGTCATTTCCACACTTCAGTAATTGGCTCGGCATGACCATCGCCGGAATTGAGTGGGAGCACTCCGAAGTTGTCTTCAATTGTCCTCAGAACGCTGTAATGAGTATAGGTTTTTGTAATCTCTCCGGGCTTCACCATGTCTCCCAAAAAAACGACATAGATTCGCTCAGTCTTGTCGAGAAACTGTGACTCGTCGAATGTGACAATGACCAGAGTTCCTGTCATCTTCTCGTCCAGAGGAAACGACTCCTTCAAGAACTTGTTCAGCCAACTTGAAGCTTTCTTCAATCCCCTCCCAGGTCGCAACACGGGGTCGTGCCCGTCGTCGTCCGAGTTGGGGCTGTAGAACATGTAACGTGGGAGAGGATGCTTTTTCGGGTCGCTTCGGAAGTCTGCAACGTCAGCGACAAATCTGTTGTGCGGGTCCTTGGTATCGACGGATATTACGTTGCCGAAGCTTTCTTGCTGAATTTTCGCAAAACTCAGAAAGGGAACGTGCTTTCGAGAGTATTTCCCACGGTCACCAAGAAAAGGTTGGGGTTCTGATGGGTAATCCTCAGCATAGTTCTTCCAATCCAGGAAATCAGCGATGGTGCGATGGCTACTGTCATCGGGGAGAGTAATTTGGTCGTTGCTTCGAACCCCAAACAAGCTGCCGCCAACCATGGCCAGATAATTGGGATAGGACGGGTGAATCAAAGCCTTGAAGTTGCTGAAGCTAGCTCCCATCTGTGCTAACTGCGCCAAGAAGGGGTCTGTCATGGCCGCACTGTAATTCTGGTTTTCCAGCACGATAATCAGCACACGATCGAAATGCTTCCCAGCACTCACAACCGGGGCTGGGGCTGGAGCCGGCGATAGGGCTGGCGGTAGACTTGGCGCTTGGGCTTGTGGAGGGCTGCCCGCGCTAGCCGGAACCAGAGTCAGCGCCTTCAACTGATCGAGCGACGTCAGCACGGCCTGCCAACCGGCGGAGTCCTTCTTGGTATCGATCGGTGCGGAGAGGTCCCCATAAAAGTTCAGGATGTCCTCGCGCAGCTCCGGTGACGTCCGATCGAACTTTCGCTCGGAAAGTTTGGCCAGCAACTTTGCGTATGAGTCGTCGGTCAGTGTGTACTCCGCCGCCTTGGTCTTTTTGCCGGTATCGAAATCAATGTTGGAGAGTTGCAGGGAGTCCGTTCGCAATTCTTCAAGATAGGTTCGGTATTGATCTACAGAGGTATTAATGCTCTTAAAATACATCTCCCCCGTCTTCGGGGTGGGACTCTTGAACGCCATCGCTTTGAATGGCCCTATTTTCGGCATGTAATGCAAGAGCACTGACAACAGACGCGTGCCGAATCCCGGCTTTGTGTATTCCTTTCCCCAGTTCTTTTCATAGTCGGAGCGCGAAAGACGGTAAAGGAACTTTCGTTTTGAGAAGCTGGGTTCTTCGCGCATCATGTCTTTCTTATGGGTCCGCAGCGCGACTTGTGTCATCTCCGGGATCAGCCGGCTGACAGCGTAACGGTACGAACTGATCGTGAGATTCTCGCGGGGAAGCACGTCTTTCAATTCCACACCGTAAACCACCGGAAAGACGCGCTCCAGAAGGGGCAGGGACACCTGAAACCCGATGAAATCGTGATATTGTTGCGAGGCATAACGGCTCTTCGCCACCTGCACCATGTCGAACCCGAATTCCGTTCTGATATGCGCCGTTTTGTTCTCTGCGTACTTGACAGAGTTGCCGAACTTCGCCCGCAGCTTCGGGTATTCAATCGCCACGGCCTGGTTGACAGCCGGATGGCCGGCAATGTCTGACGCATAGTGTGCCAAGGCGCCCATGGCGAACGCATACTCGTTAGCGTCCTGACTCTCGAGCAGCAACTCGCGAACGAAGTCCCCGCTACGAACGTAATGCGCCAGATCGCTGAATTGCTTGCTGCCGAATGGGTAGTAGCCGAGGTCCTGTATGACCGCGCCGCCGTAGGCATAGGCGTGCGCCTCCGTAATCTGGTCTTCCGTGAGCGCTGGAAATCGCTTGAGCAGCAGAGGCCGGATCTCATCTTTCCAGAGCAGGTCGACGATTTCCTCGTGCGTGAGAACGGAGTATGCAAACGAGCCCAGGCTGCACAGCAGCAAGATGCCGAGAATTGCCAACCCACGGAGCAAGAGAGCGCGCCAACCGTCGCCCCTGGCCTCCCGCGTTGACAGTGTAGATTTGGACCCCGGCATAAACTTCACTCCTTCACAAATTCCCACGTCGGGTCAGGTTGTATTCGACCACGGCGCCGCCAAACAAATTGTCCCCCGGTGTCTTGCCGAACACGGCGACCTTGCTGGCAGCATCAGCATCCTGCTGGATAAACTCAGCGCCGCCAGCAACAGAGAAGTCGCAGAGCTCTTACAAGTTAATGTCCAACGTTAACCTCAAAGTGGATCGCGTCGTGAACGCGATACCTTCTATCAACCAGAACCACATGTCCCCCGATGACGACGTAACGGTAGCCCCAAGGGGCACGGCCCAAGCCGCGCGTCATTTCATAGGGTGCCGGGCGACTCATTCTCCGCATATCAGCATCGAACACGTAGCCTGGCCGAAGCCGATTTTCGTAGTCGTTGTTCCATCGGCTGTCCTGTCTAAAAACCTCCTGGTTTCGGTTCTGGGTGTAATAAGTGGTCGCGTATCGGCGTTGATTCTCGTTGAACTGGCGATAGCGCTTCTTAGTTTGGCCGCGATTCTCAGTCCGTTGGCTTTGGCCGCGATTCTGGTCTTGTGCCACAGCCGCACAGCACGTCAAAGCCAGCAGCGCCGTCACACAAGCAGTCACCCACCATTGTGTCTTCATAAGTTGCCTCCAAGTAATACTGCGATTTCCATTTTGAAACTCTGGGTTGCCGTAGGCGTACGCCTCAGCGAATTGCCGGCACATCATTTTTATATCCGAGGGCGAAGCGCGTGTCAGTTCATTCCGGCTCACCGGTTTGGTCAAAATTGCTCAGCCCAGTTTATGAGGAGAAAACTAAGTGGGGTAGCCGGGGTTTTAAGGGGGAAGGAAACAAGGAGGTTGGGGAGAGCCCCATCCGCATGCTTACAACCGTGATTGCCGGGGCGGCGAGGGGCCTAGAAAACGGTTGAACAACAGGCCAGTCGTGCAGGATCGAAAAGGCGAAGGAGCCACACCTGGGAACACCGGCGGTGGCCTCCCCCCTGAAAACTAGTCCGTCCCCAGGGCTGTTATACAAATTAAGATTGTAACGGCTCGCATGTTTCTCATGGTTCCTTTCTCCTGAAAAACGGTGAAGGATGAATTCGCGCGCCAGACGCTCGTCGCGTCTGGGCGCGGTGGTTGTTTCCCTTCGATGACTTGCAGTTCTCCCCACGGATCGCTTATAACCGGTCAAACGTTCGTCCACCCGAGGGAGAGTATTTCGTCAGCGTGCTGTCCAGGCGCTGGGCCGCACGAGGGGGGCGCACCGTGCCGTCGATCAGAATTTCTTTCGCGGTCACCTTGCGTCCATAGACCTTTTGGTTGTCATTTTCATCTTGCTTGTACACGGCCCCGTCGAGCGACGCCCCGCCAAACAAGCCTCGTGAGCGCGAGTAACTAAGAATCTCAGCATGGAGTTGAACGTCGGTCGCGCCTTCCGCGGAACGACCCACCGGGCCGGCCGCGGCGGATAATTCCGCGCCCAGCTTGACGCTGTCCTGAACCAGTTTTTTCATGCCTTCAG
>Ga0208037_1001600_pt1 | contig 10762 bp, 10 predicted proteins | sample June2015DPH_13_1_3_FD_184710 | JGI IMG/M metagenome (GOLD analysis project Ga0208037, IMG submission 184710) | Peatland microbial communities from SPRUCE experiment site at the Marcell Experimental Forest, Minnesota, USA - June2015DPH_13_100... | ecosystem: Environmental > Terrestrial > Soil >...
CCGGGCAATGCCAGCCAGGTAAAACTCCCGTGCGCACTGGCGGCAGAAGGCCTGCACGAAGACCTCGAAGGAAGCAGCGTTCATTTTCAGAATTTCGTCGAGCAGGCCCAGCTGTCCGGCGGAGGTGAGGACAGCCTTCCAGCGGTGCTGGGCGAAGGCTGCTAGGAGTGGGGAGGCGGCCTTTTCTTTTTCGAGGTCGATGGCCTCGAGACCGCTGCGGCCTCTTTTTTTGCCAGCAGTTCTCCAGCGCAGTCCCCTGCGAAGACCTGAACAGGCTGGGCCCGGCCTTCCTCATAAACAGCCCACCCCGCATGGAGCAGTAGGACCGCTTTGTGAGCAGTACCGGCCAGTTGCTGGCCGGTGTCCGTATTGATCAGGGCAATGGTGTATTTCATTCTGTTTACCTCTCTTTCAACGATTTTTCTGCTGCTGGCAAATTGACAGGGATGCCTTCTTCAAGCTGCGGCGTGCCGCCCAGCTCTTCGATCCAGGTGATGACCTGGTGAGCCGCCTGACGGATGTGTTCGCCGCTGATCTGGATGCTCCTGATCGCTTCCTCGCCGCCGCCCCAGCCGTTCTGATAGCCGAAGCTTGAGAAAACCTTTGGAGGGGTTGTATCAATCCCTACCAACCAACAGGCACTAACTGACTTCCAGGTAGATCTCGACGAACGATTCGATGTCATGGACGCTCATCTCTCTCAACTGGAGAACTCCTACGCCCCTTGCGTAACACCGTGCTTATGAATTATTGCACTATTGACATTTGGGTTTTTATTTATATAATGAATGTTAAATGGCTGTCATTTAACATTACCCGTATTTCTACAACTGAAATTCATAATTTATTTGAAGTAGCTGATGTTTATATGGAAGATATTGTTCCAGTCCGCTCTGCTACACTTCCTGATCAAATCTATGAAATCATCCTTAAAGAGATTTCAGAGGGAATCTTTCCGGCTGGAAGTTTGCTTCCGTCTGAGAAAGAGCTTGCCGAAAGGTTTAATGTCAGCAGGCCCTCAGTACGTGTGGCCATTGTCCGTTTAGTGGAGCGGGGGTATTTACGGAGACAAAAAGGGATTGGCACCCATGTAGAGGAGCTGACGAGTTTAGTCAATCCTCTCTACAAAAATATTGATGTGCAGGAAAGAATTCTTGCCAGAGGTTCAAAACCAGGTTTTACTCAGTTGAAGACTGAGGTAATTCAATCCAACGAGGGGATCTCCAGTAAGCTAAAGGTACCTGAGGGGAGTAATTTACTGTATATAGAAAAAGTTTTCACCGCGGATACTATTCCAGTCATTCTATTTGTCAATTTCATCCCTGAATGGGTTTATCAAAAACAGTTCACCCAAGAGCAAATCATGAAACCGGGATTCACAGAACCTTTCTTTGAGTTCTACGCAGAGAAATGTAATCACCCTGCCAAATATCTAACATCGATCATCCGACCCGATTTTATTGAGAATAGTGAATTCTCTGATGTGCTTGAAGTAACAAACCCTAAAACTCCATCCCTGGTGATTGAAGATATTGGATATGACAAAGATGACATCCCTCTGTTCTATTCAATTGAGCATTTGGTGAGAGAAGCAAGTGCATTCCATGTGATTCGGTATGTAGACAATATTTAGATTCATTCAACCGCATAAATTTCCGTGGAGGTTTTCTATATTATGTCGACGATCTTCATTAAAAATGGCTATTTGGTTACGATGGACCCAGAGCGGAAAAAAAGTTATGGGGATATTTTTATAGAGGGGAACAAGATCAAGAAAATTGGATCACACCTTGATTCGTCTGCTGACAAGGTAATTGACGCATCGGGCATGGTCGTGCTCCCCGGATTTGTTCAATCCCATATTCACCTTTGTCAAAGCCTGCTGCGAGGGCAAGCCGATGATTTGCCCCTGATGGATTGGCTGGACACGATCACCTCATTGGAATTTCGACATACCCCCGAAACACTGTATGCTTCCGCCAGAATTGGGATCGCAGAAATGATCAAATCCGGAACCACATCCGTGATAGACATGGGAACATTGCATCACCAAGACAGCATATTCAAAGCAATCGAAGAATCAGGAATCCGCGCTCAGGCGGGAAAAGCAATGATGGACAGGAAGGAAAATTTGCCCCCCCTGTTACAGGAAACCACAGAGGACTCCATCAAGGAGAGTATTGATTTAATGCATCGCTGGCACGGGAAGGCCAATGGTCGCATTCGATATGGTTTTGCTCCCCGCTGGCAGCTCTGGAATACCACTGAGTTGCTTCAGGGAATCAAACAAGAGGCTGATGCAAATCCCGGGGTGGGTATTCATGGGCATGCCGGTGAGATTGAATACGAAATAGAGGCGATGATTAAACAAACCGGGATGCGCAATTTGGTCTACCTGGAAAAGATCGGCGTGTTAGGCCCCAATGTGCAAATGGCGCATTGTATATGGCTGGATGAAGATGAATATCGAATTATGGCGGAAACGGGTTCGAATGCTGTACATTGCCCATGCTGCAACACAAAACTTGGATCGGGTATTGCCAAGGTCCCTGAAATGCTGGAAAAAGGCATTAATGTCGCCCTGGGTTCAGACGGCGCACCAAGCAACAACAATTTGGACATGTTCATTGAGATGCGGTTGGCTTCAATGATTCATAAATATAGGCTGGGGGCGGCGGCCATGCCTGCCGAAAAGGTACTTGAAATGGCTACTCTGGGCGGCGCGAGAGCAATTGGTATGGCAGATCAAATCGGGTCACTGGAAGCCGGGAAAATAGCGGATATTATCATTTTGGATGACGGGGGTATGTCTGCTGCTCCAATCAGAAACTTTGAGGACGATGACATTGTCAAGCGGCTGGTATCTGCGTATCAATCGGCCAGCGTGCGGACCAGCATTATTGACGGACACGTGGTGATGGAAAACCGCCAGCTCATCACGATGGACGAAACCGATATTCTTAAAGATGGAAAGAATGCCTTGGCTGACCTTTGGGAGAGAACCCTCTCCGATAAATCCTAGAATACCTAAAAACTATCAACGCCCAGCGGCAATGGATTTGAAGGTCGAATGAAATTCGTCTACAGTCACTTTTCCAAATCTCACTCACTGTTTTATCAGGAGGAATAAATACCAATGATGGCGATGCGGCTGTTGAAAACGGCCTGCCTAAGAACAGAGGTTTGAGGCCCGACTTACAGACCATTACCAGGCATGTTCAATAAAGGAGGCAGCTATGCCGTTAAAAGGATTTAAGTGTAAAAAACCATATGAAATCCTTTCGAAAAAAGAAGTTGAAAGGATACACCAGGGTTCGCTGGAGGTGTTATCGGAAACAGGTATGACCGTTGCGCATGAGCGCTCTCGTAAAATACTTGAAAAGGGCGGGTGCATTGTAGATCACAATACGCAGCGGGTTAAATTCCCGACCGATATTGTCAAATGGGCAATCGATCAATGCCCTGAAACTTTCTTGGTGAGGGCGCGCAACCCAGATTTGACGCTCGATCTTGGCGGCAACATTGTCTATTTTGCCTCTTTCCCCGGTTTCACCTGGCTGGACCCGGATACAGAAGAGCGGCGGGCAGCGACCGTTGAAGAATGTGCAAGGCTGGTTCGGCTGTGTGACGCTCTGCCCATGGTGCATACACTTTGTCAACCGGTGGCACACCTGGGCGATAAGCCTCCAGAGATTGAGTTGGAATGGGTGCACGCCACTGAACTGCGGAATACAGATAAAACCATCATGGGGACCGCTTTTGGGGGCAGTTCTAAATGGGTGGTCGAGATGGTTAAGGCAGCCGATCAGCAAACTCTTGGCGGCATCTGTATTTCATCCCCTCTGGTGATCCCAGAAGATCAAGCCCAGGGAATTCTCGATTATGCCGAGTCTGGAAACCCTCAAATGATGCTCAGCGGGCCTTCCAAGGGAGCGACGGGGCCGGCAACGATGGCGGGCACCTTGGTGCTGCAGAACGCAGAGATACTGGGTGGCACCGTCCTTGCTCAGCTGGCGCATCCGGGATGCGGCGTATTGTACACGGGATATTCTACGCCCATGGATATGCGGTTTGGCACCATGGCGAGCGGAGCCGTGGAAGTTGGGATCATGGCTGTTGCCACTGCGCAGCTGGCCCGTTATTATGGAATGCCATCCGGTGTTTTCTATCCGATGACAGACGCCAAAACTCCAGATCCCCAGGCGATTTTTGAAAAACATCTACAAACTTATTTATGCGCCACAGCCGGGGTGAATTACATCATGCCGCTGGGTGGTTTGGATAATGAGGGCACCCATTCGCCAACTCAAATGGTGATCGATAACGAAGTTTGCAGGATGGTGGGCAAGGTGCTGGACGGGATCAAGGTCGATGACGAGCGCTTAGCTATTGACCTGATAAAAGAAGTCGGCCCTGTCCCTGGAAACTACTTAAGGACCGAACACACACGCAGCCATTGGCAAGAAGAATATTTGCTTTCGGATGTAGTTGTCCGGGAAGATTACAACACCTGGGTTTTAGGGGGTAGGAAGGGTATTGTTGAACGAGCTGCTGAAGTCGCACATCATCTGATGGATACTCATGTACCAAACCCACTTCCCCCCGAAGCTGACAGGGAATTAGGAATAATCCTCATAGCAGCGGAAAAAGAGAAGATTGGGGCATGACCAGGAGGAGGTCGATCATGACAAAAGAGAAACTAATTAATGACTTGAAAGAAGCGATTATTCAAGGAATACCGGCCAAAGCAGTTGATCTGGCGAAGCAAATAGTGGAAGAGAAGATTGATCCGGTTGAAGCCATTGAACAGGGTTTAAAGGCGGGCATCTCTGTGGTTGGGGAGGAATTTGGGAACGGTAGTCTTTTCCTGCCCGACTTGGTCCTATCCGCCGAAACCTTAAAAGCCGCTTCTGCAGTCCTTGAGGCTGAAATTGTGCGCACCGGTGTGAAGCGCAGCAAACAAGGCAAGGTAATTTTAGGAACGGTCAAGGGTGACCTTCATGATATCGGTAAAACGATTGTTGCCACCTTGCTGACTGCCAACGGGTTTGATGTTGTTGATTTGGGCGTAAATATACCAACAGAACAATTCGTTGAAGCGGTCAGGCGAGAAAAGCCGGATGTGATCGGGATGAGTTCTTTGTTGACTGCAACTGCCAAGGAACTGGCGAATGTAATCACAGAGCTGAAAGCGAAAGGATTGCGCGATAGCGTCAAGGTGCGGTCACTCAGGCTTATGCTGATAAGATCGAGGCTGATGGCTATGGTCAAAATGCCGGATTAGGTGTTCGCACGATAAAACTATTACTTGGCCTCGAATAGAGTAAAACAAGGTAAAAGATTGATTATTTCAATCAACTGGTGGATTCTTCAGGAGGTGTGCATACAGAGACTAATCAGATGCGGCCGACAAGTAAGAATGCCTGAGCTTGCTTCAGGCAAATGATGCGTTCCTGTTAGTTATCAATTGAAAAAGGAGATTAGAAATGTTTAACAAAAAAGTTTGGCAAGCAGTGGCATTAATATCTGTCTTGGTGCTGGCATTGTCCGCTTGCGGCAGTGGGCAACCGGCAACCGTAGCACCGGCGACCTCGGCGCCGGCAACCGCAGCGCCGGCAACCGCAGCACCTGTGGCAACAGCAGTTCCACCGACTGCAGTACCCCCAACCAAAGTACCGCTGAAAGTCGCCTTGTTGCTGGAGGGGCCATTAGCGGACACCGGCTGGAACGCTACGGCGTATCAGGGCCTGTTGGACGCACAGAAGGAATTCGGAGTACAAGTAGCTTACGAGGAAAATGTGCCGCCCGCAGACGAAGAGCAAACCGTCCGTAATTATGCCAGCCAGGGATATAACCTGATTATTGGACACGATTTTTCCTTTATGGACCCAATGACGAAACTTTCAACCGAATTTCCCAATACTTTCTTCTCTTGTACCACCGCATTTCAGGGCACCCCCAATTTGGCTGCATATGATATGTATGAAGTGCAAAGCCATTATTTGGCGGGTATTGTGCTGGGAAGTATGACCAAATCCAACATCATTGGGATCGTGGGCGGGGTCGATCTCCCGACGCAGGACGCAAATTTTAATGCGTTAAAGCAGGGCGTTGCATCAGTAAACCCAAAGGCGAAAGTTCTGATTTCCTTTGTGGGCAGCTGGGGTGACTCAGCAGGTGGCAAAGAGGCAGCACTTGCACAGATAAATAACGGGGCTGATGTAATGCTTGATGCCGGAGCGGCTTCGGGGCTGGGTACGTTGGAAGCTGTCGCCGAGAAAAACATTCCTGTGATCAGTTTTATCCCGCTTTCTAGTCCTGCAGCACCAAAACAGTTGATAGCAACCATATTGCCCAATTATGAAAAAATGGTTCACGATCAGGTTGAGCTTTTGGTCGAAGGAAAATTCCAGGGGGGTCTGATACGTCCAGACCTGGCGACTGGAATAATCCAAATCAACATGAACAATGGCGTGCCGGCTGATATTCAAGCCAAGGTGCTACAGGCGAAACAGGATATCATTGACGGAAAGTTAGTGATCCCAGAGAATTTTAATAAATAACATCCGGGAAGGGGGGGGTGGAGGACCATTCTTTCACCCCCCCAAGGAATAGGTGAAAACCAAATGTTGCGAATGAGCGGCATTTCCAAAAAATTTGCGGGCGTGGTGGCCAACGATCATATCGATTTTGAGATCAAGGAAGGAGAAGTCCATTCCTTATTAGGCGAAAATGGTTCGGGTAAATCCACGCTGATGAAGATTCTTTACGGCATCTACCGAGCAGATGAAGGCCGCCTTTTTTGGAAAGGAGAAGAAATAAGGATTCAAAGTCCAAATGATGCCATTGCAAGGGGGATAGCAATGGTGCATCAACATTTAACGCTTATCCCAATATTTTCTGTGGCAGAAAACTTTATCCTGGGTAGACGATCGCCGCGCGAGCCATTCCTGGATATGCAGGCTGCCGCCGCGGTCATGGAAAAACTTTCCCAGGAGTTTGATATTTCCATTGATCCCTGGGCAAGGGTTTCTCAGCTGGATGCCGGCACTCAGCAGTGGCTTGAAATTATCAGGGCTTTATCATGGGGGGCTGATTTATTAATCCTGGATGAGCCGACTTCGCTGCTTACGCCCCAGGAAACCGAGCGCCTATTTCACACGATTGATTTGCTGGCAAAACGGGGGAAATCAGTGTGTTTTGTTACCCACAAGCTGAATGAAACGATGCGGATTTGCAATCGGGTGACTGTTCTGCGCAGGGGAAAGGTTGTAGGAACGGTCGACGTGTGCGATACCGGCGAACGGGAACTGGCCCGAATGATGGTGGGGCGGGATATTCAATTTCATATTGATCGCCCTCCAGCCAAACCAAAAAATGTTGTCCTAAAAGTGGACAGGGTTCAAGTCAATGCAAAGGACAAGCGCCCGGTGCTGAAGGGTGTTTCTCTAGAAATACGGGAAGGAGAAATTTTAGGGATTGCGGGGGTTACCGGGAATGGGCAAACTGAACTGGCCAGAGCGCTCACGGGGTTACAGCCGATCGACAGCGGGAATATTTGGATCAGCGATGAAAAGACTTCCCGCCTTTTGCCCAAGCAGGTAGCCCAAAAAGGGGTTGCTTACATCCCCGACCAACCGTGGCAAAAGGCGGCGTTGGCGAATTTTTCACTTGAGCAAAATTCAATTCTACGGGTCCATTGGCAGGAACCATTTGCAAAGTGGGGGGTGTTTAGGCCTAGCGAAATATCCCGCCACGCCCGTAGCCTCATAGAAAATTATGATATCCGGACACCCCATGGGCAGATGCTGGCGAAAAATCTTTCGGGGGGCAATTTACAAAAGCTGGTCCTGGCCCGCGAACTTTCCAGAAACCCAAAATTAATCATCGCGGTAAACCCAACCGCGGGGCTTGATGTGGGGGCAAAGGAGTTTGTATATAAAACTCTTTTGGAGGAACGGAACAAGGGTCGTGCGATCCTGCTGATTTCCGCAGACCTTGATGAAGTTATCGAGCTTAGTGACCGGATTGCGGTTATTTATGCTGGCGGAATCAGTCGCATCATTTCAGCTGATAAAGTAGATTTAGAAGAGCTTGGCTTTATGATGGCTGGCGGCAAACAAAAAAAGAGCTAGAGGTATCAGGAGCTTGTGTATGAGTAAAGAGATTGGCGACGATGATATTGTTGAAGCGAGTAACCCGCCTCTGAAAAAATGGACGTCATATATTGTCGACAGCCTAGTGGTGCGCGATATTAAAGAGCTGGGCTCAGGCTTGCTGGCTTTAATTGTGGCCCTATTGGTGATGGCTGTCATGATTTCTGCTGCCAAGATAAATCCACTGGAAGCCTACCTGGCCTTAGTTAAAGGATCCCTTGGCAGCCTGAACGGCATCAGTGAGACGCTCGTGAGGGCTACTCCATTGATTTTTATCGGGTTGGGGATTGCGATTGCGTTTCGGGGAGGCATGTGGAACATTGGTGGGGATGGCCAATTATATCTCGGGGCGCTGGGTGCAACCATTGTCGGAGTGTATCTGCCTCCAATGCCGCCTGTCATTCATATTACGATCGAACTGCTGAGCGGGTTTATTTTCGGCGCCTTGTGGGCTGCCATCCCCGCTTATCTAAAAATGCGGCGTGGAACCAATGAAATTGTAGTCACCATTATGCTGAACTATATAGCCGAATTCCTTATCAGCTACCTCGTTGCCGGGCCGATGAAGGACAATACGCGATTAATCCCTGTCCCGGAATCAAGACAAATTGCTGCCTCAGCTGTACTGCCCATATTTATTCCCCACACACAAATTCACGCTGGTTTCTTGATTGCTATTGCAGCTGCTTTTGTTGTTTGGCTTATTATAGAACGAACTGTGCTCGGCTATGAAATCAAGGCCGGCGGCGAAAACGCAGAAGCAGCGAGGTATGGTGGAATTAATGTTTTAAGGATGGGATTTGTCGCCATGGTTATAAGTGGTGGTCTCGCCGGAATAGCGGGTATGAGTGAAGTTGCTGGAGTACATTATTATCTAATGGACGGGATAACCCCAGGTTATGGATTTCTAGCAATTGCTGTTGCACTTTTTGCGGGGCTGAACCCACTTGGAGTTGTGCTTTCTGCATTGTTTTTTGGTGCCTTAATGGTAGGTGCAGAGTCCATGCAAAGTGCAGTAGGGGTACCGGTGGCAACCATTTATTTACTGGAGGGTCTGGTGATTATCTTTGTTTTAGCACGTCGTGTTCTCTCTCGACATCGCCGATCGGGTTGAGGTGTATCCATGCCTTTCGAAAAAATACTCACAGTTGCTTTTATCAGCGGGATGCTGGGTGCAGGAATGCGGTTGGCAATGCCTATCCTTTACGGTGCTCTGGGCGAGATCTTTACCGAGCGGTCGGGAATTCTGAATATTGGTGTTGAAGGGATGATGTTGGTTGGTGCATTTTTTGGTTTCTTGGGATCTTATATATCCCACAGCCAATGGGTTGGCTTGCTATTTGCTGTGATTGCAGCAGGTTTATTGAGTTTACTCCATGCTTACTTGAGTATTTCTTTGGGGGCCGATCAAGTCATAAGTGGTATCGCAATAAACTTGCTGGCCCTGGGTCTGGTTACATTTTTAAATCGGGCAATTTTTGGACTTCTCTTGCTTCCCCCAAACGCTGCAGCTTTTCAACCCATCACAATACCTGTTTTAGGTAATATACCCATATTAGGAGCATTTCTCTTTTCTCAGCACGCCTTGGTATATATTGGATTAATCCTTGTTCCCCTGTTATATATAATTTTGTTCAAAACCACTTTTGGATTACGAGTTTCATCGGTTGGCGAAGACCCTCGGGGTGCTGAGGCAGTAGGAATTAATGTCGGCAGGCTTCGGTACATCTGTGTATTAATTGGTGGAATGTTTGCAGGAATTGGTGGAGTTACTCTTTCTCTCGCAAACTTGAATTTTTTTAAAGAAACGATCGTTTCCGGCAGAGGCTACATTGCGGTCGCGGTCGTCATGTTTGGGCGCTGGAATCCAGTCTCTGTACTCGGGGCAGCTTTAGTATTTGGTATCGTTGATGCTTTTCAACTGTATATTCAATCGCTTGGGTTCGAAGCAATACCCTCGCAATTACTCCTCAGTTTGCCCTATATTGCTACAATTCTGTTTCTAACTCTCCGAGTTGGGGGTTCATCCCCTTCGGCTCTCAGCGTTCCTTATAGTAAGGAAAGTTAAATTCTATCTGCAATTAGTTTTTAGTGCAAAACGCGATAAAGAAAACAGAGTGCAAGCGAAACCAGGCTGAAAACCAGATCGCTGAACCTATGGTTTCAGACGGCCGTAGGCTTTTAGTTTGGCGGCCACTTCATCCAAACCCGCCGCCCGTAGACTCTCTGCGGTTTGCCACCCGGTTTCCAGATCCCAGCGATTGGCCCGGTAATATTCGTCGAGCATCTCCTCCCATTTTTCGGGATCCAGCCGTTCGCCGGCAAAGGGGCCGCTCCTGGCGGGCTCCGACAACCTTCGAGGGGGATGATCATCGGCACGCGTGAAACCGGCGTGCAGGGTATTAAAAGCCTTCTGCACCTGGTGCAAGTTCTTGCCCAACTCCATCAATCCTTCGCCGGTGTACTGCCTGCCCGAACCAGCAGAGAGCAGACCTGCGTAATCGTCGGGAGAGAGCGCCTGGGAATCGATCCACATGCTCGTAAAGTAGCAAATACCCAGCATATCGATCACCGCTTTATAGTTCTCGAACCAAGTCACGACCGAG
>Ga0208037_1001617_pt1 | contig 10660 bp, 15 predicted proteins | sample June2015DPH_13_1_3_FD_184710 | JGI IMG/M metagenome (GOLD analysis project Ga0208037, IMG submission 184710) | Peatland microbial communities from SPRUCE experiment site at the Marcell Experimental Forest, Minnesota, USA - June2015DPH_13_100... | ecosystem: Environmental > Terrestrial > Soil >...
CCCAATCCACACCGGTCCTCGGTCTAATGATAGGATTCGCCTCACTCCTCGTAAGCTTCAGTAAGTTCTTTCACCTAGCATTGCCTCCCTGGAATCAATACCAGCTAATTGACATTTGGTTCTAGACCTACCCCCGAATTTGCTGACCTGACTGTTCAGGACTGTTTGGCGCCGGCCGCAGAAACGCGCATTTCAATTTTCGTCCCCACTATGCCCTGATGCCATTAGGCTTCGTAAATGTAAGTCGCTTGAGTGCGTCGACGACTTCATGCGTGTGTTTTGTGATGTCGACGTTCGTGAAGACTCGAGCGATTTGGCCTTCTTTGTCAATAATGAATGTCATTCTCTGCGCGTGTGAGCACATGGGATGGAAATATCAGAAAAGTTGGCTAGAGCATGGACAAGGGATCAAGCTGTTCTAATCAGAGCTTTCGAAATATGTTCACAGCTCCTACGAGGAGTTGGACCCAGTGATGAAAGAGAGAAAGATTCAGACGAGAGTTGCAGTTACATGGTGCTAGTTTCCACTTCATGTCGCTCAAACGCATGTGTCGTCAAACTTTGCGCCAAGAGTTTCTGGAATAATTTGATGTATTTCTCAGCTATCTTCTCAGCCGTATTCTTCCTGGCGTACTCTTCCGCTGCTTGGATAGTTTTCATCAACATGTTACCGCTTTCCATGACCTCAATTAAGCATGCCTCGAATTCATCAGCTGTTCTGTACTTCAGGATCTCCTTATGGAAGTTCTTAAAGAACGGTGAGTCCAACGCTATGATTGGGCAGTCTGAACCAAGGCATTGATGGGCTGTGCTCGAAACGACTGCTTTCGTCTCAACCTGTCTATTGAGAATAAGGGCGTCGGAGGCGTGCAAGTAGTCGTAGAGCCGCCCTATGTTCGGAGCTTCGTTCCTGATATCCACCTGAATGTTGCTGGCCACTATCCGATTTGGTGCATGGATGCTGACCACCAGGAGTAGGATGGGGTAGCGTATTCCCAACGTTGAGATGCTCTGCAGCAACTCAAGATCTTTCCCGACGTGTTGACCGAATACCAGCAAAATTTTACAATTCAGTGGCAGAGCCAGTTTTAGTCTCGCTTCCGCTTTATTCCCTTTTGCAATAGGGTGACATGGGAAGGGTATGACGTGGATTTTCTCTTCTGGGAAGGCCTCGCGAAGAAACTTCCTGTATCTCTGGTCGAAGCAGACTATAGAATCCCATTGAAACTGGTAGAATGAAGGGTCGGAGGGAAGTTCAGCCTCATGTATTATGTTCACGGTTCTAGCATTCTTTCTAATGTGGTGAAAGATCTTCCTCAAATCGTCTCTTGGAAGCATACCTAGGTTCTGTACAACGAAAATATCATGATCAGAATTCAGTATTGATCGAGGATCAAGATATCCACCGACTCGGAAACACCTGGTGACGTAGCTCTCATCCTCTCCCACGAATGTGGTTCCATGAAAATCTGATTGAAGATAGGAATAGAGCCGGAGATCATGCCCTTTTCTAACCCATTCTCTGCCTATCAGCTCTGCGTGAACCGAGGAACCTGCATCAAGGTTCCAAGCGCCCATCATACCAATCTTCAAACGTAACATCTACTAGGCATACATTCAATTCAGGAACCCCGGTACCACAATGTCTGGACGTTGATGGAGTTTCTAAAAGGTTTCTAGGTTCCTGCGTTATGAAATAGTATGAACGAGAAAGATAAACACTCTGAGGTGATGACCTTGCTCCACCCACGCTCTACCAACAAGTTCAGCATGAATAGAAACCCCGGAGGTCTGATTCCACGCATGGGAAGGTATTCTGTTTCACGAACATTTACACAGTGATGCTTCTGCAAGTCGGACGGTTGTCAGGGCATAGTCTTCTACGCTTTCCCCATGCTGTGCAGTCAATACCTGCGGCCTGTAATCAAATTGGTTCATGCGGGCATTGAGAGCTATCTACGTCCTCTATGTAGTGTCTGCCACATTTTGGGCATTTAACCTGTCGTAATGTTTCCGTGTTGTGTCAGATGAGAGATGAAGGTCCGAATACTTTTCGCTTGTGGTTGTAGAAGAACATTTGCGTGTGCGCACCACCGGATCGATGGGGATGTGGTTTGTTGGTGCGGGGAGTGAGAAATTCTCCGAGCTTCCGTCACGATTTGGGTTCTCAGTTGAATACACAGACTCGGTTGCCAACTTGCGGTATTATGAACCCGATTTCGTTGCTGTCTTGGAAAATGGTGAGCATTACCTCATTGAGACAAAAGGGCGTGAGGACCCGGACGTACCCCACAAGGATCGGGCAGCTAAACTTTGGTGCGAGTACGCAACCGACCTAGCTCAAATACGGTGGCAATATCTGAAGGTCCCTCAGCAAGACTTCAAGCGATTGGAGCCCAACGAGTTTTCGGACCTGAGCGTGTTCAAGTACGAGCAACAAACCTTACCCGCTGACTAATAGTATTTGGGAAGCTCCAACGGCAGACGAATCACACGTCATAGGATACCCAGCCAACTCCTAAAACAAGCTCTTCATGTACGGGTGTGGTTAGGTGAGGTTGGTCACAATGGATAACATTAGGGTTACAGTCGGCGGACTCATGAGCGTAGACGGTAAGATAGCGCCCGCTGACAGAGTTGGAAGGAAGTTCTCAAGATTTATGACGGGGCGGCATCAAAGGATGTTACACACTATCAGATCCAAGGTGGACGCGATCGTGGTAGGTGTCAATACTGTCATAACCGATAATCCTTCGCTGACTGTCAGGGAGGTGAAAGGGAAAAACCCTCTCAGAGTTGTACTCGACAGCAACGCTAGAACGCCATTGGAATCAAAGATTCTTGGTAGGGAAGCCTCAACCGTAATCGCAGTCACGAAGCATGCCCCTGAAGGCAGGGTCGAGCTTCTGCGAAGGAAGGTGGAAGTTCTCGTGTTGGGCGGCTCCCAACGCGTTGACTTGAAGGAATTGTTGGGTGAACTAAAGAAGCGCGGTATACATTCAGTTCTAGTTGAAGGTGGAGGAGAAGCCCGCTGGGGCTTTTTCAAGGAGGGACTCGTGGACGAACTCTTCGTCTGGGTCGTACCTTACATCTGGGGAGGAAGAGATGCACCAACGCTTGTCGATGGTGAAGGTTTCCTTCAAGAAGCGGACGCAATACCGTTAAAACTCAAGAGCACCAAAGTAGTCGATAAGACATTAATTCTCTCGTTCCGTGTAAATGGTAATCACGTCTGAGTCATTTTCTTGAGCAACGAACTTTCAGTAGGGCCTCTCTTGTCTCGATACATCATGTAAGTCTTGATGAGCATATCCAGGAAATCATTTATCGAAATATCATTGTTGGTATCACCCGCAAATAGGTCTCTGGCTTTTTTTAGTTGGGTGAGCCTTTCAGTTTCGAAGGTTACAGTTACGGTTTCATCTGTTACCCTTGACAAACACATCCACCTACGGCATATTCAACGAACCTAAAATGGACTCAAGCTTCTCCATTTTTCCGCCACTTAAAGCAATCAACTTGCGTAATTCCTCTAATGCCTTTCCTTCGTCAACTGTCTGACAGGCCATTTCAAACCCATCTCTTATATCCTTCACGTCATCGGCCGCGTAGATTATCGAGGCGGCATTCAAGAGGATGAGGTCTCTGCGCGCGCTTCTGTCTGAACCAGATAGTACCCCGACCGTGACTGCCGCATTCTCGACGTGACTGAGACGAGCAAGGACATCTTCAATCCTTCCTCGCTTTACGCCAACATCTTCTGGAAGAATCGTGTAAGTGTTTATGGAACCATCAGATTTCAATTCCGATACAACAGAATTGCCAAGGTTAGAAAATTCATCTATCATTACGTCCTCTGTCTTTCCATGTCCCAAGACCACCAAAGCTCTTTCGTAACCACAATTGCGTAGAACTGTAGCAACCTTCTCTGTGAAGGGCTTGCTCACGCCCCTGACTTGGCGTCTTATTGAAAACGGATTGAGGGCGGTCGCTATCATCAGCCTAAGCGAATACAGCAAGGGCATCGCAGCGGACACAGATTCTTTGTGTCCCAATTCTATGAGTGGACCCATCCATGGATAGACGCCTTCAGAGGCCCACACTGCGACCCTGATTTTCTCTACACAGCTCTCGACAACATCACGAGGCACGTTCACGTTTATCCCCAAGCAGTCAGCTAAATCGGTTGATCCAGTCTTTGACGAGAAAGCTCTTGCACCACTCTTGAGGGCGTACGAACCAGCGGCAGCGGCAGCTATCACCGCCGGAGTTGTTACGTTTATGGTCGGCGCAGTATCACCGCCAGTTCCACCTGCTGTCACTAAGGGTTTGTCCACATTGAACCGGAACCTGAACTTCTTTGTCGCTTCCATGGCCGCAGCCATTGATGCAAGTTCGTCTATGGTCGGTTCTTTGATGGTCAACCCGCCGAAGAACGCAACCAACAATTCAGTAATGTCGGGCGATCGATCAGTCAATCCGTCCAGAATGGTTTTTGTGACAAATTCCGTCTCGTCGGGCTTAAGGTCTTCACGTCTTGACAGTTTGTCGAAGACCTCGCGCAATCTATTCTTCAGGTTCGGTTCCGTCGGTGTTCCAACAGAGTTCTGCATTGCTTAACCTCAACCGACTCAAAGAGCTGCGCCGGTAATCTGAGCCCGAAGGATTCCTCGAAGAATGGCATAAGAAATCAACGTGGACGGCACCAATTGAAGTGTAATGTAGATCGGCAATGCAACTAGGTAGAAGGTGAAAGGCAATCCGAGAGCCACGACAATCACAACGTAGGTCATCGGGATGTCCACGAGGGCGCAAGTGAGACTCAAAAGCAAGAGCCTTGTATGAAGCTTCATCCTCGGATGGAGCTTGGAAAGGACTACAGAAACAGTACCCACCACAACCGCGAATACTAAATTAACGAAAGGCCATAGCCACGAAAGCGGATTTGCGGCCGTGATCAATCCGAGAAAAGCTTGAACCTCCGTGGTGATGATAGCTCCGAGAGGCCCGAATATGGTCGCGGAGACTAGCAACCACGTGTATGTGTTTATGTATCCAAGGGGTGTGGCATTTCCTCCCGTAATGGCAGAGTCAGCTCTTTCGGCGAACGAGGCTATGACCCCTGCGACCACCCCCAAAACCATCGCAATCATTGCATCTCTCATTCGCATGCGAGTTCCTCCATTGAACTAAACAATCATGTGAAAGACATTTACGTTATTTAGTAGGATTCCCTTTCTAAATATTGAGCGCTTCAGCAAGGTTCCCTTGGATCCTGTCATACTTCCTGTTTGGCTTTTGGCCGGCGCTCCTAACTTCCGCGCTCGCTTCAGTGCTGATCAGTTTCGGCATGACAGGGATCGCCGGAGCTGGGATCAAGTTTGTTGCGACGATGCCCCAGTTCCTTGCCTTCGCGTTGTTCGCCATGGCCTTACGTTATACGAGTTCAATTTCCTTTAGACGACTTCTGTTCTTCATACCTGTCGCCGGAGTGGCCATTGTGGTAAGGGTTCTTCTCTCCATAAGCGCAGGCACGTACATATTTGGGCCCTTGTTCTTCAACACTTCTCCTGATCTCATGCTGCAGGTTTTTCCGCCATGGCTCTATGTTTTGCTGAACATACCGCAAGCGGCTTTCAGCGATATGAGCGTACTGGCGGAGGCTCGGATCAAGATCCCGGCCGTAGTTAGACTGGCACATCAGCTTAGAGACTATGGCTTCGAATTTGAGCGTGTTCCTCTTACGGTTGACGATGCAGCCCTACAGATATCCCGAAACATGAAGAGGCAGGGAACAGATGGCTGATGTTGCAGTAGAAACCGAAAATTTGTCGTATGCCTATCCTAATGGGACCACAGGGCTTCGTGATGTCACTGTGATTCTGGAAAGAGGCAAGCTCATCTCGATCATGGGGCCTAACTGCTCCGGGAAGAGTACTTTCGCGAAGCAGCTCAACGGCTTGCTTAGGCCGACGAAAGGCTTGGTGAGAGTCTGCGGAATGGACAAGAGGTACGTCGTGTGCGTACATGACTCGAAGGTCCGGTCCGCTTGGATTGAGTTCAACGACTATAGAGCCAATTCTCACGGGCTATCAGATTTACCACAACTATATTCGACCGCACGAAGCACTAGAGGGCAAAACACCCGCAGAAGTTGCAGGAATTCAAATCAGAGGAAAAGACAGATGGATGACCATAATTCAGAACGCAAAAAGTAGATCAGTCTAATTCGAGTTCTCTGTTTTCCGAGAAATACTCCAGAATCGCTGATTATCCGTTCTCCGTAGATACTTCCACCAGAATAGCAGTTGTATTGTAAGAACGAAAAACGTAAGACCAGTAGTTAACGCTATGACTTCAAAGAAATTAGCTACGAAAGTTTGCATGTGACGTGAAGCAGTATAGAAAACAGCGGCATTAATGAAAATAACGGTAGACAAAACTCGTAAGAATAGGTGTTCTTTGCTCGTTAATCCTTTCAACTTTCTTCCCTCCTAACGCACATTGAGTACGCCGTATCTCCAGAGGACGAACCAAATGTTAATGAGGAGCGGCACCAGCGTAACAACAATGACCAAGAACGTCAGTACGCCATAGCCGAATCTCCTTGTCTTCACGTGGTTTATTGATATCAGGTAAAATATGATTGCGTCGGTAAGAGCAATAATGATGATTGCACGAAGGGTTAAGTCATAAAGTAACGAAAGCATTTAACTCACCTCCTCTCGTTTCGGCTTTGATGGATTCGATTGACGAGGCTTGACAACTTTCTTCCCTCGTTAGGCTAAGTAAGGAGCCACGCTCATACAGGTTCCCCTAGTTTTCACGAATCGAAACATGGTTCCGTGTGCAAAGGGCTAGAAACGGTAAGATCGAATCCCACCAAACGAAAGTAAACAGCCCAAAGCACCAAACGACAACGACGCGTTACCCTCTATGGTCGTTATTATCAGTCTAAGTTACGATTGGTAAATTCCTCCCAAGGCTTTACTACGAATCAGGGAACCCCTCTGAAACGGCTCAAAATCAGGAGAGCACGTTCAAAATAAGGCTGTTAAACCCATGATATGGTGGGGCCGGTGGGATATGAACCCACGACAAGGAGTTATCGAAAAAAGCCGGGGACAAGAAAGTTTTCTTCACGGTCACCGTCAACATTGCCTCACGCAAAATACAGAACTTGCAGGAGTACTGAACAGTCATTCGAAGCCTGTGCAGTACGTGGCTCATTTGTGATGTTTGCGCTTTGCGTTTTCGTGTTTGAGCTTGTGCGTAGTTAGATCGTGGAACTGAACGGTTCTGTTGCATACTGGACAAGTTATTTTGGACATATCTTGTCAAAGGATGAGGAGATATTTACGAACTTGCATTTTGGATGATTGTTAGCCATCTGTCTTTCTTTGCCTCAAATCTGAATCACTGCGGCTTCTGCTGGCGTTTGTCCTTCTAGTGCCATGTGCGGTCTTACGTAATCGTGGTTGGTTTGCATGCTTTTCAGAATCGATGTATCCATCTTCTTTAAGTTACGAGTAACTTTCTCTCGGTCGCGGATTTCTCCTCATTCGTTCCATCTTGGTATTGTGATGTCGCTCTAGTTGGCTTCAGGTCGCTTAACCCGTCCAGTTCGAATAGATCTTTAGCTTCCCGGATCGCCCATTCAAAATGACGCCAACTCACATTTATCCCGAAATGTGGAGTCATCGAACTTCCGCATGAAAACTAGGTGGCAATAAGGTGCGAGAGGATTCCTGTGATTGGAGTCTTTTCCGCCCCTTCCAGGATGGTGAGCCTGCCTGTCTTCCTCCTAAGCGAGAGTTGGATTTGTCCCCTGAAACCCCTCACTCTGGCATCGCGAACCTCAACTCGGTCGCCCTCGGAGATTGTTCCTATCTGATTGTTCCATACAGAGAGAGGGATTTCTCCGGTACCGTCGGAGAGCGTAACGGAGCAGACCAAGAGGGGGACCCCGTCCCTCGAGGTCACAGCTCTCACTTCTGATTTCTTGACCACAACCGCCTTGAAAGATACGCTCTTCAACCCTAACCTCATATCTCTAATGCTCCTCTCACCCTTCGCATCAAGTTTTTTTGCTTCGCGTTCTTGAATGGCATCAATGTAGCGTGAAAATCGTTCCGGCGGATTCCTCAACATTTCAACCGAATCATTAGGGATGTCCGCTTGCGCCAACCACTTGCCCTCAACTGAGAACATGTACGTTGAAGAAGCTGCACCGTGTTGACGCGTTTGAATAGAAACCTTTCCACACCGGGAGTTACCGCGGTTTCGTGCAACTAGAATCGAGGCACGAAGAAGATTGGGCTTTAGATTATGCTTCTTTGTGATCTGAAGTAGATAGATAAAGTCTCTGTCCAGACCGCGAATCCCTGTTAGGTTCCTTAGCGCAGTTAAGATATTTCGACTCTCAATCAATATGACGCCATGAGTAATAAAGCGACCCCCAATAATTGGGGCTGATTCTCTGTCCTCCTTCAGAGATCTGCTTGTCTCAAGAGCACCACGTCTGCAGTCATTCTTCGCGCGCGCAAGGCACGCTCGCTTACTCAATGAGATACACGGTCTCAGCGCCTAATCGCAGGGCATGCGAATTTTGGCTACGCAACATCAAACTGGGGCGCCTCCCAGTTTCGAGGGTACACTACTGCCAGCGAATGCCTGGGCGTACAGAAGACGGATCCGTTGGCCTGGGAAGGGAAAGGAAGACTCCTCATGGTCTTCCAAAACCTCCACGCCATCTCCGACTCCTTCGACATCTGCAAATTCAACGCGTAGCTGTTCAGAAGAGGCGTACGAGCAGGGCGTATGGTTGTGATTCTAAAACGGGCAGGAGAAAAAGGGGAGTGTGGACCCTGGTTAACCAGAGTCCTAGTTCTAGGGCTCACCAGACTAAGGAAGGAGCTTGTCGGCGTTCCTAATCCAGTGACGTCGTCGTATCCTGGCGTTGTCGCTAGGCTGAGTGTCTGGTCCATTGTTCGCAGCCGATAGTATCGTAATCCGGTCTCATTTCTTCAAGCATCCTCCTTAGTGGTCAGGTACCCCACAACCTCAACTTATCTTTAATTTGTTTGGGTGTCATCATTTTTTGAGTCACCTTTCTTCTCAAAAGAATCTCCAACCCACCGCCCAACCGCCATACAAAATGTGTTGTCCTCGGTTTCGATGTGTTGGTGTGGGCCTTCATATTCTTTGCAGCTTGCGACCTGAACATACTTACGCTGCTTCGCTGCACTCAATGTGCTAGTTCCTCCCGAATCTGCGCTACAACCAAGAAAGATAACTTGAACAACCTTCTGATTCGAAGTAACTCTTCGGCCTCTTCTGGTTTTCTGGTCAGTCTGTACATTGCATATAGAACAGAACTAACTACGCTGTCTTGGAAGTAAAGGTTCTTCGATGAGCTGACAGTTAACAGCCGAAAAAGCTGAGAGACATCAGCTATCAAGTTAACGTTACCCTCCGCCCGTTATCGCGAGCGTCGCCGCGAGCCTTCGAATCATAATCTGGAACCTAGCTAGGATCGAGATGGGCGCTAGACTGAATCGGAGTGCTAACGATCTATTCGCATTCTATCTTACGCATCTGAATGGTGAGGAAGCGACAATTCTGCCTGCCATGTGGAAGCATTTCACAGATGATCAGCTCACTGCAATGCGCAGTAACGTTGAGACAAACATGTCGATGGAGCGATATGCTGAATGGATGAGTTGGATGTTCCCATCGCGCAACATTAACGAACTGACTGGCATGTTCATGGGATTGAAGAAGGCACCGGCACCTGTTCGCGAAAATATGTCCCGTATAGCAGAAAAAGGCTCTGTTGCATCTATGGGACACGCCCTTTCCCGTTTTTCGCGTTGCTTTTCGGGACATCCTCGGCTGAAATACGCTCTAAGAGAATCCGCTTTATTTTGTCTTCATCAAGTTCAATCTCGACCCGTTCAATCTTTATTTTCTGAACTTTCCCACTCAACTTCTTGAATAGCAATTTAGCCGCGAGTTCCGCGGCGAAAGGGGTTGCAATTTCGATTGCTAACTTCACGGTCTCAGGATATGCAAATCCTTCACGAATGATGATTTCCTCGTATGTTAGGACACAATCCTTGGCAATTTCCTTGGTCATCCCCATGGTAGTTTGTTGTGTTGCGAATAGATCGCATACGAGTAGGAATCCATGCAGTGCTTCTAACTCAACCTTAATCTTCAACAATCTGCAACAGAGCCCTGCAGATTCTTCCTAAGTCTGCTTCGAGTTAGTGGCGGCGTCTGGTTTCTTGCTTCCTTGATCTCCGTCTTGATTCTTTCCCGCGTTAGTCCCGCTGACCTAGCGCTCCTGAAAATTTTTTGTCTCAACTCTTTGCAGGAATCTCTCAGTGCAAGATAGCGCAGTGATTTTTCGCCGTTGCCATTCTTAATTTCTTCGAACAGGTCGTCACACGCGTTTTCCCGTTCAGCCAAGTCATGGATTCTGTTGTGGAACTCATGAAAACCTGTCGTCATCACAATCACAGCCTCATTGGGCTGGTCGGTTTAAAGTGCTTAGGCCAACTAGAATCGCATAAACAGGTGAATCATTGTTTCAGGTTGCCGTGAAAGCTGCTATCAGGTGTGAACTTTGCATCACCCCTTTTTTTCCTTCTCAGCC
>Ga0208037_1001658_pt1 | contig 10469 bp, 7 predicted proteins | sample June2015DPH_13_1_3_FD_184710 | JGI IMG/M metagenome (GOLD analysis project Ga0208037, IMG submission 184710) | Peatland microbial communities from SPRUCE experiment site at the Marcell Experimental Forest, Minnesota, USA - June2015DPH_13_100... | ecosystem: Environmental > Terrestrial > Soil >...
TTCGTGGCCCTTAAGGGGGTCCGTACCGATGGGCGCCGCTTTGTGGCCGAGGCCATCGCCAACGGGGCTGCCGCCATCGTCAGCGAACAGGAACTGGAAGTTCCCGCCGGCCTCACCAATGTCCGGGTCAACCAGGCCCGCCTGGCCCTGGCCCATCTCAGCGCCGCATTTTACGACCACCCCAGCCGGGAGTTGGTCCTGGTGGGCATCACCGGCACCAACGGCAAGACCAGCACCACTTACCTGCTGGAGGCCATCCTGAGCAGCGCCGGCCGCCAGGTCGGGGTAATAGGCACCGTCAATTACCGCGCCTTACAAAAAACCTGGCCGGCGCCGGTGACCACCCCGGAATCCCTGGACTTGCAGAGGCTCTTACGGGCCATGCGCTCCCGGGGGGTGAGCCACGTCTTCATGGAAGTCTCCTCTCATGCCCTGGACCTGCGGCGGGTGGACCGGACCGCCTTCGACGTGGGGGTCTTCACCAACCTCAGCCAGGACCACCTGGATTATCACCGGGACCTGGAGGATTACTTTGCCGCCAAGGCCCGTCTCTTTCTGGAGCTGCTGGCCAACGGCAGCGGCGCCCCCGGTCTGGCGGTCCTCAACCTGGACGACCCCCGGGGTCAGGAACTGCGCGTCCAGGTGCGGGTTCCCTGCCTCACTTACGGCTGCCACCCTCACAGCCAGGTGCGGCCTTTGAGCCACCGATTCCACCCCCAGGGGATCAGGGCCCGCCTCACCAGTCCGGCGGGGGAGGTTATGATCGACTCCCGCCTGGTGGGGCCCTTTAACCTGGCCAATATCCTGGCGGCCACGGCCACTGCCCTGGGGCTGGGCCTATCCCCCCAAGAAGTGGCCCGGGGCATCACCGCCCTGAGCGGGGTGCCGGGCCGGCTGGAGCGTTTCGGCCCAGCGTGCGGCCCCGGCGTCTTCGTGGACTACGCCCATACTCCGGCCGCCCTGGCCCAGGCCCTGGGGGCCTTGCAGCAACTGGACTTCGCCCGGATCATCACCGTCTTCGGCTGCGGCGGCGACCGGGACCGGAAAAAGCGGCCTCTCATGGGAGCCGCGGCCGCCTTGGCCCACCTGGTGGTGGTCACCAGCGACAACCCCCGCGGCGAAGAGCCGCTGGCCATCATCCGGGAGATCGAACCGGGTTTGGCAGCCGCGGGTTTGACCCGGATAAGCGGGGCGGCCGCCAGGAAAGGCGAGCGCGGCTATCTGGTGGTCCCGGACCGCCGAGAGGCCATCTGCCTGGCGATCAGCCTGGCCCGGCCCGGCGATGCGGTGCTGGTGGCGGGCAAGGGGCATGAAAACTACCAGATCTGGGGCTCGGAGCGCCGCCATTTCGACGACCGGGAGGAAGTTACTCTGGGCTTAAAGGAGTATCACGGCTGATGGCCGCCTCCTTCACCATCGCGGAAATCCTGGCCGCCACCCGGGGCACCTTGATACGGCGGGGTTGGTGGGACACCTTTTGCGGGGTGTCCACCGACTCCCGCACCACCCAGACGGGCCAGATATTCATTCCCCTGGCCGGGGAGCGCCACGACGGCCACGACTTCATCGCCCAGGCCCTGCACCGGGGCGCCCGGGGGGTCTTGGTGGAGAGGAGGGGTGTAAGGGCGGCGGCCGGTGTCAGTGTGGGTTTAAAACCCGCCGCGGCCACCGAAATAACCGTAATCGCCGTGGATGCCGCCCTGACCGCCCTGGGGGACCTGGCCCATGCCTGGCGCGGCAGGTTTGCCCTGCCGGTGGTGGCCATCACCGGCAGTTGCGGCAAGACCACCACCAAGGAGATGACCGCCCAGGTCCTGTCCCGGACTTATCAGGTACACAAGAATCCCCTGAACCTGAATAACCTCATCGGCCTGCCCCTCACCCTTTTGGAGATGGATGCGGGCCATGAGGCCGCGGTGGTGGAGATGGGCATGAACCGCTTCGGAGAGATCCGCCGTCTCACCCAAATCGCCGCGCCCACCGTGGGAGTGCTCACCAACGTTTACGTGGCCCACACCGAGGGGGTGGGGGACGTGGCCGGAGTGGCCCGCGCCAAGGGCGAGATCATCAGCGCTCTGGAGCGGGAAGCCCGCCTGCTTTATAATGCCGATGATCCCTGGATTGCCGAGTTGGCCCGAAGTTTCCGGGGGCACTCCCTGAGCTACGGACTGGGTCCCGGGGCCGCCCTGCAGGCCGAAGGACGCCGCACCCTGGGACCCCGCGGCCAAAGCGCCATGCTGCATTATCAAGGGCAAAGCTGGCCCCTGCACCTGCCCGCGGCCGGAGAGCATATGCTGTACAACGCCCTGGCCGCCACCGCGGTGGGCCTGGTCTTGGGACTGCCGCCCGCAGAAACCGCCGCGGCCCTGGCGGAATTCCGGCCCATCGCCCGGCGCTCCCAGGTGGTCACCCTCCCCATCGGGGTCCACCTGCTGAACGATTGCTACAACGCCAACCCCGGCTCCATGGCCATGGCCTTGCAGACCTTGATGGAGCTCAAGGGTCAAGGCCGGGCCGCCGCCGCCCTGGGAGACATGCTCGAATTAGGCCCGGCGGCGGCCCAGGAACACCGGAACCTCGGCCGCCTGGCCACCCGGGCCGGGGTGGATTACCTGGTGACTTATGGCGACTTCCGCCTGGAGGTGGCCGCCGGGGCCCTGGAAGAGGGGCTGGCTGCCTCCCGCCTATTTCCCATCAGCCGCCAGGCCGACGGGGCCCGGGTGCTCCAGGAATTGCTGGAGCCGGGGGACTGGCTCCTGGTAAAAGGCTCCCGCAGCATGCACATGGAGGGGCTCATCGACCTGCTGGAGGAGATTTAAACTAGTTGCTCTACTATCTCTTATATCCTTTAAAGACGGTGTTTGGCGGCTTCAATGTTTTCCGCTACATCACCTTCCGGACCATCTTCGCCATTCTCACCGCCCTGATCATCTCCATGGTGGTGGGCTCCTGGTTCATTAACAAGCTGCGGGAGCTGCAGATCGGCCAATATGTCCGGGAAGACGGCCCCCAGTCCCACTTTATCAAGAACGGCACCCCCACCATGGGCGGCCTGATGATCATCTTCGCCACCCTGGTTGCCACCCTCCTCTGGTCGGAACTCGACAATCCCTACATCTGGATGGTGGTCATGGTAACCTTGGGCTTCGGCTTCATCGGCTTCTATGACGATTATCTCAAGGTCATCAAGAAGCACAATCGGGGCCTGGGCGGCCGCACTAAATTGGTGGCCCAGATAATACTGGCCCTGCTGCCGGCGGTCTCGCTCTATGTCAACCCGTCTTTCAACACCACCCTGACCGTTCCCTTCTTTAAACAGCTGCACCCGGATCTGGGCTGGTTCTTTATTCCTTTTGCCGTGTTTATCATCGTGGGCAGCGCCAACGCGGTGAACCTCACCGACGGCCTGGATGGCCTGGCCATCGGCCCGGTGACCATTGCCGCCGGCTTTTACATGATCTTTTGTTACCTGGCGGGGAACATCAAGATCGCCGCTTATCTGCAAATCCCTTACATCCGGGGGGTGGGGGAGCTCTCCATCTTCCTGGGGGCCCTGGTGGGCGCCGGGGTTGGTTTCCTGTGGTTCAACGCCTACCCGGCCCAGCTCTTCATGGGAGACGTGGGGGCCCTGACCCTGGGGGCGGTCTTGGGCACCGTGGCCCTGGCCACCAAACAGGAAATCCTTCTGGCCATCGTGGGCGGGCTCTTCGTGGTGGAAGCCCTGTCGGTTATCCTGCAGGTGGGCTTCTTCAAGGTTTCCAACGGCAAACGCATCTTTCGCATGGCGCCCCTGCACCATCACTTCGAACTTAAGGGCTGGCCCGAACCCAAGGTCATTGTGCGTTTTTGGATCATCGCCATTATCCTGGGGCTGATATCTCTGAGCGCATTAAAATTAAGGTGAGGTAGTTTTTTCCCCATACTCGTTTCCGGATCTGGCGCCATGGAACTTCATCAAAAAAAAGTCCTGGTAGTCGGCCTGGCCCGTACCGGGGTGGCCTTGTGCCGCTTCCTGGCGGCAAAGGGCGCCCGGGTGACGGTGACCGACCAGGCGCCACCGCAGGCCCTTGAGGAAGCCCGCCGGGAGATCGCCGGCTTGGGAGTAGCCGAAGCCTTGGGGACGGCCCTTAAAAAAAAGCCTGTCTGGCGGGGCTCTGACCTTATCATCCTAAGCCCCGGGGTGCCGCCGGAACTGGAATGGCTGAAGGCGGCCCGGAAGGCGGGCGTCCCCGTCTGGGGGGAGTTGGAATTGACCGGCCACTTCATCGAAAAACCCTTGATCGCGGTGAGCGGCACCAACGGCAAGACCACCACCATCACCCTGGTGGGGGAGTTCCTCAAGGCCTCCGGCCGGAAACCCCTGGTGGGTGGAAACATCGGCACCCCGGCGATCTCCTTGTTGTCGCGGCAACACCAGGCGGACTGCCTGGTGCTGGAGGTGAGCAGCTTCCAGTTGGACACCGCCCCCAGCTTTCATCCCCAGGCCGCCGCCCTCCTCAACATCACCCCGGACCATCTGGATCGCTACCCTTCGCTGGCCGCCTACGCCACCTCCAAGGCCAACCTCTTTCGCAGCCAGCACGGGGGCGACCTTAAGGTCCTCAACGCCGATGACGCCGCGCTGGCGGCGCTGGATACCGGGCCGGGCCGGGTCTATCACTTTTCCACCAGCCGCCCCCTGACCCGGGGCGCCTGGCTGGCCAACGGCTCGCTCCACCTCAGGCTGGCGGGCGCCGCTGAAGAGAGGTTTCCCCTGGCCGGGATTCGCCTCTCCGGGCGCCACAACCTGGAAAACGTCATGGCGTCCCTGTTGCTCTCCCTGGATGCGGGCGCCAGTCCCGAGGCCTGCCGGCGGGTGTTGGCCTCCTTCCGCGGCCTGCCCCATCGCCTGGAATTCGTGGCGGAGGTGGAGCGGGTGGAGTTTTATGACGACTCCAAGGGGACTAACGTCGGGGCGGTGGCCGTTTCCCTGGGCCACTTCTCCAAACCGGTGATCCTCATTGCCGGGGGCCGGGACAAGGACAGCGATTTCCGCCTCCTCTCCCCCTTGATCAAGGAACGGGTCAAGGCCTTGGTCCTGCTGGGCGAGACCCGGAAGCGCCTGGCTCAAACCTGGAAGGACCTGGCGCCCATCTGTCTGGTAAATTCCATGGCCGAGGCGGTGCGGCGGGCCTATGATTTGGCGCGTCCCGGAGAGGTGGTGCTCCTGTCTCCGGCCTGCGCCAGCTTCGACATGTTTAAGGACTATGCCCACCGGGGTGAAACCTTCCAAAAATTGGTGCAGGAGATGAGACTTGCAAAGGGAAGCTAAGGCCATTGCGGCCCCGGGCGTCCACGACGACCTGATCCTGCTGGGCAGCGCCTTCTCCCTGATGTGCCTGGGCCTGGGCATGGTATTCATCGCCAGTAACGTCATGGCCCTGACCAATTACGGCGATCCCTTCTACTTCGTCAAGCGCCAGGGGTTTTATGGATTACTGGGAGTGGTGACGCTCCTTTGGGGGCGGAGGATCAGATATCAGAATTATCAGCGCTGGGTCTATCCCTTTCTGGCCCTCAGCCTGATCTGCCTGATCCTGGTGTTTATCCCGGGCATCGGCGGCAAGGTGCGGGGCGCGGCCCGCTGGATCCGCCTGGGGCCCTTCACCCTGCAGCCCTCGGAGTTCGCCAAGCTGGCGGTGGTCCTGTACCTGGCTTATTCCCTGGCCCACAAACAGCAAAAGATGAAGTCTTTCACCATCGGCTTCCTGCCCCACATAGTGATCTCCGGGGTCTTCATCGGTCTCATCGGCATCGAAACGGACTTTGGCACCGCCCTGACCCTGGCGGCCATCGTCTTCACCATGCTCTTCGTGGGCGGCACCCGCCTCACCCACCTCCTTCTGTCCCTGGGGGGGGTTATCGTCCTGGCGATCCTGGCGGTATTGAAGGATCCGAAAAAATCCGCTCGCTTCCTCTCCTTCCTGGACCCCTGGAAATACGGGGCCGATGTGGGCTACCAGTTGAAGCAATCCCTGCTGGCCATCGGCTCCGGAAATCTGGTCGGCCTGGGGCCGGGACAGAGCCGGGCCAAGCTCTTCTACCTGCCGGACGCCCATACCGACTTCATCCTCTCCATCTTCAGCGAGGAAATGGGCTTCCTGGGATTTCTCCTGGTCCTGGCCTTGTTCACCCTCCTGGTGGTCCGGGGACTCCGCCTGAGCCTCAAGGCCCCGGACACCTTCGGCTCATACCTGGCCCTGGGTCTGACCCTGGTCATCGGCCTGCCCGCGGCCATCAACCTGGGAGTGGTGAGCGGCATCCTGCCCACCAAGGGGCTGTCCCTACCCTTTCTCAGTTATGGGGGCTCTTCCCTGATTGCCAGCATGCTGGCGGTGGGCATCCTCCTGAACATCAGCAGTCAGATCAAGGGTCCCAGTGGGCCGCGGCCCGTAAAGGTCGCGGCGCCGAGCCAGGGCGAAACGGCTCTGCCTTAGCCGGGCAGGCCCGATCCAGGACGAGACGCGCACCCCGAATTCCGGCAGCTATGAGCGCCCGGGGATCTAGAAACGACCGGACCGGACCAGACCAGATCGAGGCGGGTTTTTTATCCCACCCCTGGCGCCGGCGGGACGCCGGGATTAATGGCGCCTAAGGCGCAGCCTGCCAAAACCCTGGTAATTAAGATAGGGGTAGGAAAGTTCGATGGACCTCAGGGTAGTCATTGCCGCGGGGGGTACCGGCGGCCACCTCTTTCCGGGGATCGCGGTGGCCCGGGAGTTTGAGACGCACCAGGGGTTTGCGGTCAGCTTCTTCACCAGCCCTCGCCCCATGACCACCCAGATCCTTACGGGCGCCGGCTTCCCCTGGGAGGCGGTGGCCAGCCGGGCCTTGCAGGGCCAGGGAATCTTCTCCCGAATGCGTACCTGGTGGCGCCTGCCGGGGAGCGTTCGGGAGGCCCGGGCACGTCTTCAGGCCCTCCGCCCCCACCTGGTGCTGGGCATGGGCGGCTATACCTCCGGCCCCGTGGGCCTGGCAGCCTGGTCTCTGAAGATTCCCCTGGCCCTGCACGAGCAGAATGCCCTTCCCGGCTTCACCAACCGCTGGCTGGCCCATCTGGCGCAGCGGGTCTTCGTCTCCTTTCCTGCCTCCCTGGGCCAGTTCCCCCGCAACCTGGCGGCCTGGACCGGCAACCCGGCCCGGGAGGAGTTTTTCCGGGTTATGCCGCCGCGGCCGGGGGCGCCGTTCACGGTGCTGATCACCGGCGGCAGCCAGGGGGCCCGCCACCTGAACCTGGAAGTCTTGGCCGCCTTGCCGGAGCTGACCGACCTGAAGGAGCGGCTCCGGTTCCTCCATCTCACCGGGGAAGCGGACCGGGCAGAGGTGGCCGCGGGCTATGGCGCCGCCGGGTTTGCAGCCCAGGTGGAGGAGTTCTCCCAGGATATGGCCGGTTTGATGAACCTGGCCCACCTCATCGTCTGCCGGGCGGGGGCCTCCACCCTGGCGGAGATTACCGCGGTGGGCCGGGCCTCCCTGCTGGTCCCCTACCCGTTCGCGGCCAACAACCACCAGGAGGTCAACGCCCGTTTCCTGGGGCAGGCCGGGGCCGCGGAGATCATCCTAAATAAAGATTTTACCGGGACCGTTTTCGCTGATAAGATAAGGCAATTTATCTCTGCGCCCGATATCCTGGCCAGCATGGAGGAGGCCGCCCGCCGCCTGGCCCGGCCAGACGCCGCCAAAGAGATCGTCCGGGGCTGCCTGGAGTTGCTATGAAGGTAAAATTAAATGATGGTGGGCACTGCCCACCCTACATAACTGGGGCTGTCCGGAACCGGGAAACGCTTGCCACCCCCACCCGGTGTCGCCCCCTCACAGGGGGAGGGGATAAAGCGCTGCCTCTTGGGGGTTGAATAAAGATGAATAATCCGGTCGTTCTTTCCAGGAACCCAAGAAAAAATCAGACTGATGCAGAGAATTTGTTATGGCGGCATCTGCGGAGGAAACAATTACATTGATTCAGATTTAGAAGGCAGCAGCCCATTGGGAAATGCATTGTTGATTTTGTCTGTTTGCTGTCCGGAACCGAAAAACGCTTGCCACCCCCACCCGGTGTCGCCCCCTCTCAGGGGGAGGGAATAAGGCGCTTCCTCTTGGGGGGTTGAATAAAGATGAATAATCTTGTCGTTCTTTCCAGGAACCTGAGAAAAAGACAGACCGATGCGGAGAACCTATTATGGCAGCATCTGCGGAGAAAACAAATAGAAGGATTTAGAGTTAGGAGGCAACAGCCAATCGGGAGATATATTGTGGATTTCGTATGTCTCGAAAGGCGACTGATCCTGGAAATTGATGGTGGTCAACATGCTGTAGAGAAGGATAGAGATAATGAACGGGATCATTGGTTAATGGCAGAAGGTTACCGAATATTAAGGTTCTGGAATAATGATGTCTTAAGCAATATAGAAGGCGTCTTGGAAACGATAAGATTAAATATCCTCTCCAATCCTGTGGCTTATAGATAATTGAGATATATTACTTGGAGCGAAAAATTGATTAAATTCCCTCTTCCTCAAGGGAGAGGGTTAGGGCGAGTGTGAAAAGTTAATCTATTTCACGCTCCCAGTAATAAAAGAAAACGGCTTAAAAAGAAATAGACTATAGGATATAAGGCACCGATATCTTTGGTTTTATCCCCTCCCCCTTAGAGGGGGGAGGGTTAGGGTGGGGGTGGCGTAAGGCATTTGCCTATGGTCGTATTCCAGCTTCAATGAATTTATCAATCGGAACCTTTGCCCATTTAATAGGGTGACAATCTCGACCTAAAATTTGATTTTGATTTTAGAGGATATAGTTTTAAGAAATTAGAGGGCAATGCCCACCTTACCTAGCTTAGTATGAAGCATCTCAAATCATCATTAAAAGATTTAAGAGAGATTTTCGAAAGAAGCATTATTATTCGGGAAATATCTGAACCACTTTCCTCATTTGATGTTAATAGCTCTGTCGATAACGTTAGACGGTTTATGAGCACTAAGGATTATGACGTAATTGGTGTAAGAGAAGATGGATTAATCTGTGGATATGCTCGAAAATCTGAATTATCAGAAGGGAAGATAGGAGATTATTTAATCCATTTTGGTGAAAATGAGAAGTTTCCAGAGACAACTTCATTAATTAAAGTTTTGAAATTATTTCGTGATTTAGATAGAATTTTTGTTATTTTTCTTGGGCAGGTGGGGGGAATAGTAACTCGTGGCGATCTGCAAAAAGCTCCTGTCAGAATGTGGCTTTTTGGTCTAATTTCTTTAATAGAAATGCAGCTTTTGCGAATTATCCGTGAATCTTACCCCGGGGAAGAATGGAAAGATCTAATTAACCATCACAGGTTAAGCAATACAAATAAGATACTTTCTGAACGTCAGAGCAACAATACGGCAATTGACCTTGCTGATTGTCTTCAATTCTGTGATAAACGGGATATTGTACTTAAGAGTAACGAAATTAGAGAGAAGTTAGGTTTTAATAATAAATCAGAAATATTTCTAAAGGGCCTTGAGGAACTTCGGAACAATCTTTGCCACGCGCAAGATATTATTACCGGAAACTGGCCTAACATTATAGACCTTGCGATAGAGGCTGAAAACTTCTTGCATAAATGTGAGGAATTTTAAAATAAATAAGAACTTAACTTACCACTTCATCGGCGTTGGCGGCATCGGCATGAGCGGGCTGGCGGAGCTCCTGGTGCGCCGCGGCCACCGGGTGAGCGGTTCCGACCTGGCGGCTGGGCCCCTTACCCGCCGCCTGGAGACCCTGGGCCTGAGGTTCCATGAGGGCCACCGTCCTGAGCAGCTGCCGGCCGGGGCCATTGTGGTGCACTCCACCGCCGTGAAGGAAGACAATCCGGAGCTGGCCGCGGCCCGGGCCCGGGGTCTCACCGTGTTGCGCCGGGGCCAATTGCTGTCCCGGCTCATGGAGGGACATCTCCAGGTGGCCGTCACCGGGGCCCACGGCAAGACCTCCACCACCGCCATGGTGGCCGCCATTCTCAGGAACGGCGGCCTCGATCCCACCGTGGTGGTGGGGGCCCTGTGGGACCACCTGGGCTCCAACGCCGTCCTGGGCCGGGGGGGCTACTTTGTAGCCGAGGCCGACGAAAGCGACGGCTCCTTCGCCGATCTCTCCCCCCAGATCACTGTGGTCACCAATCTGGACCGCGAGCACCTGGATTACTATCGCGACCTGGCCCATATCCAGGAGACCTTCGCCGCCTATTTCCAAAAGCTGCCTCCGGAGGCCAAGCTGGTGGCCTGGGCCGACGATCCTAACCTTGCTCCCCTGCTGCGCCGGTTTTCCGGCGAGCTCACCACTTACAGCCTGTCCCCCGGGGCCGATTTCCATGCTAGCGAACCTGAGCCCCAAGGTCTGGGCTGCCGTTTCCGCCTGTGGTATCGGGGCCGGGAGCTGGGCAGAGTTACGGTGCCCCT
>Ga0208037_1001659_pt1 | contig 10468 bp, 6 predicted proteins | sample June2015DPH_13_1_3_FD_184710 | JGI IMG/M metagenome (GOLD analysis project Ga0208037, IMG submission 184710) | Peatland microbial communities from SPRUCE experiment site at the Marcell Experimental Forest, Minnesota, USA - June2015DPH_13_100... | ecosystem: Environmental > Terrestrial > Soil >...
GACGGCGCGAACGTGTTTGCGTCCGACGATCGTCTCCAGGTCCACTCTGGGTCGCTTGGGCCGGCCGCGCTTGGGCCGTTGATCCTGATTGGATTTGCTCTGCTCACTCACGTCGGACGGAATCAAAACACAAAAACCGGCCGGGCGCAAGTTAAGATTAGATTAAGTTGGTTCCGGACAGTATTGTGCGCAGCACCGCGGGTTCGAATGCTCAAGCGAGCTATATTCTGTTTGGCGACGCTCACCGCCCTGACCGCACAGGTCTTGGCCCAGGAAACCTGGACCCTGACGGACGCCCAATTTCGCTCGGCCCCGATCAATCTCCAATCCATCGACTCCGCCGGCCTGCACGTCATCCCCGACGACCCATCCGCGCCGACCACCCTCGGCTGGTCCGACGTTCTTGAACTTTCACGCGACAGTGAGTCCCAGCCCGCCGCTCACGAAGAATTCGCCCTGGTTCTTCAGGGCGGCGACCGCATCGACGGCCGGCCGCTGGCCATGGGCGAGCAAACCCTGCAATGGCAAAACGCTCGCTTGGGCACGATGCAGTTTCCCCTGGCGCGCGTGGCGGCGATCCTCCGCGTCGGTGCTGCCGCCATCCCGCTGGATCAGCCGCGCAGCGACGACGTCGTCCGCCTGGCCAACGGCGATACGACGCACGGCATCGTGGTGCAGCTCGGCCCCGCCGGCGTCACGTTGCAGACCGCCGATGCCAATGCGACCCTGCCATGGGATTCCATCGCGGCCGTGCTCTTTTCCTCCTCGCAGCAGCCACCCCCGATGGCCGCCGACCGCGCCTTTCGCGTGCGTTTGACCGGCGACTGGTCGATCACCGCCCAGGGCGTTTCGCTTGCCGGCGATCAATTCACGCTCAGCTTCGACCAAAACAATTCCCACGTCGTGCCCCTGGGCGACATCGTCGCCGTCGAGCAGCTCAACGGCCCGGTCAGTTGGCTGACCGCCCGACGCCCGGCCCAGGTCATCTACAAGCCGTATTTCGGCGAACGATTTCCCCCGCAGTTTGACCGCACCGTCGACGGCGACACGCCGATCCGCCGCAAGTACCACGGCTTCCATCACGGCATCGGCTGCCACTCGTACACGAAGATCGTTTACGACCTGGACGGCCACTACGCCGACTTCCGCACGCAGTTTGCCGTCGATTCCGATTCTTCCCTGGCTGACGTGACCGTGCGAGTCCTGTTAGACGACAAAGTCGTCTTTGAGCGGCAAAACGTCAAAGCCGGCCAGGTTTACCCCGTAGTCACGGTTCCTCTCGGCAGCGCCAATAAATTGGCGTTGGAAGTGGACTACGGCCAGAACTATTCGACGCAAGACCGCTTCGTCTGGCTCGACCCCGCCCTGGTCCAGACCCCGCCTACCACGCAAGGACAGTAGACGCAGCACCAAGGGAACGATCCCAAGCACGTATGCACACGTTTCAATTCTTGCAAATATATATTCTGCAAAGGTCTCATGATTTTGTTCAAGCGAATTTGTTTGTAACACCTTGCTCAAGAGGGCACAATATGAACTAGATTAGGAACCGAAGTAACCGGGGGGCGTTTCCAGCACGCGATGCAGGCTTTTTTGGCTGCGTCTAGAAATAAGCCCGAATAGCATCGCATGTTATGCAAAAATTCCTAGCCGGCCGCAAAGGGGCCGCGAGGGATTTTTTGCAAACTTGTCCGCGAAACATGACGTAAAGCGGGCGCGCTGTGACGTAAATCGAGACGTGGATAAAGGTGGGGGGGTGGAGTTGTTCAGTTCGATCAGCGCCGATTTTCCGTCGCAATCGGACTGCGGAGGAGAGTGCCGTGAGTGTATCAAGACGTTTGGGTGGGGCCGCCCGGTTCGTATCTACGGCGTTGGTGAATTGCCCTGAAAAATCAAGGCAGGTTGCCCCGTCCACGGGAAGCGGCAGCGCTGGATGGCGCGTGGTTTTCGGCGTTTTGGCCGTCGCGGTCTGCTGCGCCCTGGCCAAGCCCGCCCTGGCGGATCCGCCTCTGCCGGTCTTCACCGGCGGAACCTATAACATCACGACCTACGGGGCGGCGACGGGCAACTCCGCCACTACGAATACGACGGATATCCAAGCTGCAATCAACGCCGCCACCGCGGACCCGAACGGCGGAACCGTGGAAATCCCCTCCGGTATCTTCCTCTCGAATCAGATCAATCTCAAAAGCAACGTCAATCTCCAGCTCGATTCGGGCGCCGTTCTGCGCGACAACAGCTTCGGGAGCACGCTCATCAGTAACAACGGGGCCTCCCTGAGCAACGTCGAAATCAGCGGCACCGGCATCATCGATGGAAACGCGCTCACCACCGCCGGCGGAAGCAAGCTGATCAACCTGACCAAGTGCTCGACCCTGGAGGTCAAGGACGTCAGCGTGGAAAACGCCGGCAACGAACACCTGGTCGTTGAAACATCCAACAACGTCACGATCAACAACGTCACCATCGCCGACCCGCGCACCCTGGCCGCCAATAACGGGAACTACCTCTCAAACACCGACGGCATCGACTACAACGGCAGCAATTTCCTCATCGAGAACTGCAACATCAATGACGGCGACGACGACATCGTCGCCAAGTCCGGCTCCGGCGCCGTCAGCAACATCGTCATCAAGAATGACACCATCGGCGCCGGCCACGGCATCTCCATCGGCGGTGGAACCTCCAAGGGCGTCAACGGCATGACCATTACCAACTGCACGCTCACCGGCACCACCAACGGCCTGCGCATCAAGGCAAACGACGGGAACAACTCCAACGGCGGCGGCGGGGCCGCCACGCCGCTGCAAAACGTCAGCTACAGCGGCATCACCATGACGAACGTCACCAATCCGATCGTCATCGAGAGCTTCTACAATGGCGGCGACACCTTCGCGCCCAGCCCCACGAGTGCGTCCTTCTATCCTGCGACGCCTACCGCCGCGGATGCCTACACGCCCTTCTACGAAAACGTGTCGTTTTCCGGCATCACCGCCACCGGCTCGACCAATGGCGGAATCATTCAGGGCCTGAACACCAATCCCCTCAGCATCAACGGACTCACCTTTACGAACGTCAACATCACGGCCGGTTCGTACATGGAAATGTGGTATGGCACGAATATCAACGTCGCGGGGCTTACGGTGAAGGTGCCCAGTACCGACCCCTATTACAGCGCCTCGCCGGTGAGCGGCGTGTATATGTACGGCCTGACCAACACGACCGTTCCCGAACCCACGTCTTTGGGAATTCTTGGCTTGGGCGGTCTTCTATTCATCCGGCGCAAACCGCGCGCCGATCGCTGATCGTAAGAGGGAAAAAGCGACTCCATCCCGCTCGGGTCCAATCCCCGCCCGCGACCCAGGCCTCTCCCTAGCCCATGTGTGCGCAAAAAAAGAGGCCGGTGCTCGCCGTTACACCGGCCTCCAAACTAGGCTGCCCGACCATAAAGGTCGGAGACCCACAGCCTCAACGCTCAGTATCGGCTGGCGGCTCTTGAAAACTTCATAATTTCTCGGACGCACCCGCTGCGCCGTCGCTTGCCGCATCAGCGCCCGTAGCCGCTGGCCGGTGCTGTCCATATAATTCGCGAGCAATGAACGTGGAATCCGCAAAAGATTCGCCGCATCCGGCCAAGCTGGCTCTGGAGGACGGCACGGTGTTCACCGGCCGGGCGTTTGCCGCGGCCGGAACCGCCGAAGGCGAGGTGGTCTTCAACACCGCCATGACCGGCTATCAGGAGATCCTGACCGATCCTTCCTACAAGGGCCAGATCGTCGCCATGACCTATCCCCTGATCGGCAACTACGGGGTCAATCGGCAGGACGTGGAGAGCCGCCAGCCCCAGGTGGCCGGGTTTGTCGTCAAGGAATTGCCGCCGCTTTATTCCAACTACCGCGCCGACATTTCCCTGGAGAGTTATCTCAAGGACAACGGGATCATCGGCATCCAAGGCATCGACACGCGGGCGCTGACCCGGCGCCTGCGGACCAGCGGAGTGATGCGCGGAATCCTCAGCACCCAAATTCTGGACGATGCCCAGCTCGTGGATCGCGCCAAAAAGTCCGCCGCCATGGAAGGGGCCGACTGGGTGCAGGCGGTCAAACCCGCCTGCGGATATTCCTGGGATCAGGACCAGGGGGATTGGCGATTAGGCAAGGTCGAGCGCGGCAACGGGCTGCACGTGGTCGCCCTGGATTGCGGCCTCAAGCAGAACATCCTGCGTCACCTGATCGAGCGCGGGATCAAGGTGACGGTGCTGCCGCCGGATGTGACGATCGAGGAGATTCTCAAGCACCACCCCGACGGCCTGTTTGTCAGCAACGGCCCCGGCGATCCGGCGGTTTTGGATTACGCCGTTCGGCCCATCCAGGCCGCGTTGGGCAAGGTGCCGATTTTCGGAATTTGCCTGGGCCATCAGCTTCTGGGCCGCGCCATCGGCGCCACGACGTACAAGCTCAAATTCGGCCACCGCGGCGCCAATCAGCCGGTCAAGAACCTGGACACCGGCCGCGTGGAGATCACCAGTCAAAACCACGGGTTTGCCGTGGACCGCAAATCGCTGGAGGCGCACGGCGGCGTCGTGACGCACGTGAATCTCAACGACGGCACCGTCGAGGGCTTTCGCCACAAGACGCTGCCGGTGTTTTGCGTGCAATATCATCCCGAGGCCAGCCCGGGACCGCACGATGCGGCGTATCTGTTCGACGCGTTTGTCGAAATGATGAAAACCCGCAAGCCCCCGACGGGCCAGCGCCTCAAGCAGCTTCAGTCCCTGCGCGAAATTTGATCGCGGAATTGCTCCTTGAACGCCGCCAGCGACGGACAACCGGCTGGCAGTATGGCTTCCTCCGCCAGGAGCACGGGGATGCCGTCGCGGATGCGGTAGCGCAGCCCGCCGACTTCCGAAACCAGGCAATCCGGTTTCAGCCGCAGAGGGCTTCCCGTCACCGGGCAGCGCAGAATGGCCAGCGTTTCGGGATCGAGCACCGGCTTGGCCGGATTATCCGCCACGGCGGCGACTATAAGGACGCCCATCCATATCAGCAAGGCGAAAGAATCGTGAAACGTGGCGACGTGAGTGTCCTTTTCATGTTTCTCCCACTATTTACACCTCCCCACCCATCCCACTACACTGCGCGGCAGGGGCAGCGTGCCCCTTTGAAGATTTCTGCTCCTATCGTCCGATAACAATGAAAGGGCCGGGGTGCGCCTCGGCGCGGATCCATGAGCGTCAACATCGAATTCATCCAAGGCAGGCAGATTCTGGACTCGCGCGGCAATCCCACCGTCGAGGTGGACGTCGTCTTGGAAGACGGCACCCTGGGCCGCGCCGCCATCCCCAGCGGCGCCAGCACCGGCGAAAACGAGGCCGTCGAACTGCGCGACGACGATAAGAAAGTTTACCTCGGCAAAGGCGTGCTCAAGGCCGTTGACAACGTCAACTCCAAGATCGCCCCCGAACTGATCGGTCTGGACCCGCGCGATCAGGAGGCCATCGACCATCTCATGATCGAGCTGGACGGCACGCCCACCAAAGCCAAACTGGGCGCCAACGCCATTCTGGGCGTGTCGCTGGCCGTGGCCAAGGCCGCCGCCGAGTTCAGCCAACTGCCGCTGTATCGCTATCTGGGCGGGCCCGGCGCCAAGACGCTGCCCTGTCCGATGATGAACATCCTCAACGGCGGCAAGCACGCGGACAACAACGTCGATTTCCAGGAGTTCATGATCCAGCCCTTGGGATTCGACCGCTATTGCGACGCCCTGCGCGCCGGCGCGGAAATCTATCACTCCCTGAAAAAAGTGCTGCACAAGAGCAAGTTGTCCACATCGGTCGGCGATGAAGGCGGTTTTGCCCCCAACTTGCAGGACAACGAGGATGCCTTGAAGGTGATCGGCGAAGCGGTCACGGCCGCCGGCTACAAACTCGGCCAGCAAGTGTTCATCGCCCTCGACCCCGCCGCCAGCGAACTGTGGGATCCCCAGAAAAAAGGATACAAGCTCTTCAAGAGCAACCCGGACAAAATCATCCCCAGCGAAAAAATGGTCGATTTCTGGGCCAAGTGGATCGAAAAATATCCCATGATCAGCTCGTTGGAAGACGGCATGGCCGAGAACGACTGGGACGGCTGGAAGAAACTGACCGAGCGCCTGGGCGATAAGATCCAGCTCGTCGGCGACGATAATTTCGTCACCAACGTCAAATTCCTGGAGCGCGGGATCAAGACCGGCGTGGCCAATTCGATCCTCGTGAAGGTGAACCAAATCGGAACGCTCAGCGAGACCTTCGAGACGGTGAACATGGCGATCCGCAGCGGCTACACCGCGGTGATCAGCCATCGCAGCGGCGAAACCGAGGATTCGACGATCGCGGACATTGCCGTGGCCACCAATTGCGGGCAGATCAAGACCGGCGCTCCGGCGCGCTCCGATCGCGTCGCCAAGTACAACCAACTTCTCCGCATCGAGGAGCAGCTCGGCCGATCGGCCCAATACGGCGGAAAACTGTGGCGGAAATGAACCCTGCCGATGACGAAGCGAACTTCGACGCCACGCCCTGGGACACGGATGTCCCACCCGGCGTCCCGGAGCAAAAGGGCTCGCGTCCCTCTTCCGGGGGCGGATGGTCGCTTTGGGTGCTTTTCCTTGGGCTTGGCTTGATCGCCGCGTGCGTGCTGATTCCTCAGGCCGATGCCAACCGCCGGCTGCTTTACGAACGCCAGAAACTTCAGACCGATTTGCAGCAGATTCAAAAACAACTGGCGCTCAACCGCCAGTTCCTCGCCAAGGTGGAAAGCGATCCGCAACTGGCCCAGCGGCTGGCCCTGCGTCAGATGAAGGTGGTTCCTCAGGGCGAGCGCGTGCTGAACGTCCCGACCGACCCCTCCACCGGCGGCGATCGCCCGGCGGCGGCCGAGGCCCAGATGTCCCCGTTTTTGCTTGTCAACGTTCCGCCTCCGCCGCCGATGCCGCCGTATCGCCCCCTGGGCGGCGATCTGGGCCAATGGTGGCTGCACCCGCGCATCCAACTCTACTTGCTTGGCCTGGGGATGTTCCTGGCGGCGGCCGGCCTGATCTTGGGCGACTCTTCGCCCCCCGTCAAACCATAAAAATCATCCTCATTGCGGAAACTGTCGGTTCAGGTGCCACTCTTTTGTGTCGTCGGCCGCGTGGCCGGACGCAGCATCGCGGCGTCGAACTGCCCCAGCGTCATCGCTGGATTGTCCCTCAGCATCTGGGCAACCTGCTCCATCTTCTGGCTCCGCATCAGCAGATATGGACGCAACTTGACAAGGTCGGTCAGGGACTTGGACATATCCAGGTAATATTCGCCGTCGCTGCCCTTGACGATGGCCATTGGCGCGCTGTCCAACTGTCGCAGTCCGCCGCCCGGCGCAGAGACCCAGTTCCCTCCGGCAAAGCCCATTTCGCAGTCGTTCATGAACAACAGCGCGGCGTCCTGGAATACCGTGTCCTGCCCAAACCTGGCCACGGCTTGGGCCTGCAAGCTCATGGAAGCGACGATCCAACGTGCCATCAAATCCAGCAGTTTGTCGGGATCATCCTGGCTGCAGATCAGGCGATGTCGCACCGCTGCAAAATCCCCTTTTTTCCCCGCTTCGAGCATGACCCGCATGGCGCCCATGGGCGTCTTGGGTTCGGCCGCCAGGGCTTCAAATTCCTTCAACTGCTGGGACATCGACTTGATCGGCGCTGGCATCTCTCCGGCGCCGGAGCGCTTCTGCATCGCCTCCACGGCCGCCGCCAACTGCGCCGCCGGCACGTCCGCCGTGGGCGGCTCCTCCGGCTGGGCCGCAAAACCGTTGATTGTCACCCACTGCCTCTTGCGCTTCCACACGTGGAATGTTTTTACCTGGGACGGATGAATGCGGTTGAACTGCGGATTCACGTCGTTTCGCCGAATGGTCACCATCGCGGGAACGCTGTAGCTGGCCGGGTCCACTTCCGTGCCGTCCTGCAACACGGCGGTGAGCGTGACCAGATTCTCCGAGCCGTAGTTGCTGTAAAACTGGGCTACAAAGCCGTTGTCTCCGGCTGGCCAGGTCTGCTGCAGCCGGTACCTCGTTCCGTCCGCTGCGATGAACCCTCCGACGTTGATCTGTCCGACCTGCTGCCACGGCCCCACGGGAATCCCCACCACGATCCTGCCCGGCTGATCCACGGTAAAGGCCTCGGAGATTTCGTAGGGTCCGTGTCCTCTGGAATCGTCGTCACGGTTTTCCGACGGATGCCCGGTGGGCGTGATTTCCGACCAGGCTTGCTCCGGCCCGCGCAGGGTCAGCGCCGCCCAGAACGGATGCCGCAGGGCGTACCAATTCACGCCCACCATCTGGGGCGCCGCCACCGGCTGGCCCAGACCGTCCCACCAGCAGAACGGCCACTGGTCCAACTGGCACATCCCGACCGCGGCGACGACTTTCCCGTCCTCCAGCTTTTGTTCAAAGCCCGGCGGCACCTGCGACGCCTCGTGCTTGGCCGCCGCCGCCCACACCACCGCCTGATTCGCCACCTTTTGTAGACTCTCCGGACCGTTTTGGCACCACCAATCTATGTCCTCGAGCCGCTGCCCGTTCTCCATCTGCCACGCCGCCGCCTTGAACGCTTCCCACACCACCAGGTGATAGCAGGGGTTTTGCGACGGCGTGGTGAACGTGCCGATGAACGCCAGCGACTCGCCCGCCCCCAGTTGCCCGTCGTACAGGATCGACTGCTCGCTCGATTCCGGCCCGCTCGTCCCCGGTTGCGGCTCGCGCACCTGAATCCTTACCTGCGGATAATTCAGCCTGAGGTGCACCTGATCGTCACCGACGGCCTTCACCTGGCCCCAGCCTTCGGCGATGCCCCGGATCGCGACGGTGGTCTCCCGGTCCCACTGATAATTGAAGTACAGGGGCTGTAGCTGCTGCGGACCGCCCCTGTTCTGGGTGAAGGTCATGGACTGCGCGACGTTATCGACGCCGCCGGCCTGCTTGGCCTGGGCCACCGCCCAGCGCAGGGCCGCGGCGTTGCAGAGCATCGCCTCGTAAACCTTGCTGCCGGTCTGAACCGGCTTGCTCTCAAGTTGTTTGATCGTGTCCAGGCCGCTTTCGTTGAGCAGCACGTCCCATTGCGCGAGCTGAACCGTTTCCCGCAGCTCCGGCCGCGACGCCGGCTCTGCCCCCGCGCCGCTTCGCGGCCATCCGACGAACAACCCAACCGCAATAACCACCGCCCAGAGTTTCTTGCATCGCATGAGCACCTCCGCGTCATAGCTACGCGCGCCAGCCCGTTCTCTTCACCGAAACTGTCGGTTCAGGTTTCACTCTTTTGTGTCGCAGGACGCGTGGCCGGTTGCATCATCGCGGCGTCGAACTGCCCCAGCGTCATCGCTGGGTTGTCCGCCAGCGTCTGGGCGATCCGCTCCATCTTCTGGCTCTGCCTCAGCAGAAACGGACGCAACGTGACAAGGTGGGTCAGGGACTTGGACATATCCACGTAATATTCGCCGTCGCTGCCCTTGACGATGGCCATCTCCCAATTCCCCCTCTGTTGCAGTCCGCCGCCCGGCGCGGAGACCCAGTCTGGTGCCACAAAACTCCATTCGCACCCGTGCATCAAAGACAGCGCGGCATCCTTGAATACCGTGTCTTGCCCAAACCTGGCCTCGGCTTGGGCTTGCAGGCTCATGGAAGCGACGATCCACCGTGCCGTCAAATCCAGCAGTTTGTCCGGATCATCCTGGCTGCACATCAGGCGATGCCGCACCGCCTGCAGGTCTGGCTTCCTGCCCGCTTCGAGCATGACCCGCTCGGCGCCCATGGGCGTTTTGGGATCGGCCGCCAGGGCTTCAAATTCTTTCAACTTCTGGGACATCGACTTGATATGCGCTTGCGCCCCTCCGGCGCCGGAGCGCTTTTGTGTCGCCTCCACGGCCGCCGCCAACTGCGCCGCCGGCACGTCCGCCGTGGGCGGCTTCTCCGGCTGGGCCGCAAAACCGTTGATCGTCACCCACTGCCTCTTGCGCTTCCACACGTGGAACGATTTCACCTCGGACAGCGGCACACCATTAAACCGCGGCATCCGGTTGTTCCGCCGATCGGTCGTCATTTGAGGAAGGCTGTAGCTGATCGGGTCCACCTCCGAGCCGTCCTGCAACACAGCCGTGAGCGTGACCAGATTCTCCGAGCCGTGGTTGCTGGAAAACTCGGCCCTAAAGCTGTTGTCTCCCATTTGCCAGGTCCGCTGCAACCGGTACGTCGTTCCGTCCACCGCGATCGACCCTCCGACGTTGATTTGTCCGACCTGCTGCCACGGCCCCACGCCAATCCCCACCACGATCCCGCCCGGCTGATCCACGGTAAAGGCCTCGGAGATTTCGTAGGGTCCGTGTCCTCTGGAATCGTCGTCACGGTTTTCCGACGGATGCCCGGTGGGCGTGATTTCCGACCAGGCTTGCTCCGGCCCGCGC
>Ga0208037_1001660_pt1 | contig 10467 bp, 10 predicted proteins | sample June2015DPH_13_1_3_FD_184710 | JGI IMG/M metagenome (GOLD analysis project Ga0208037, IMG submission 184710) | Peatland microbial communities from SPRUCE experiment site at the Marcell Experimental Forest, Minnesota, USA - June2015DPH_13_100... | ecosystem: Environmental > Terrestrial > Soil >...
GGTTTTTTGTGACCTGGTCCTGACTGCTCTCCGGGGAAATGCCGGATTTGTGCCACGAGCCTATTGACGCCAGGTGCCGGGGTGATAAATTTAAGCGGTTATTTGCCGCCCTTTCCTGGCCGGAGGCGAAGTCGGTCCTTGGGGGAGAGGTGGTATTTCCCAGGGGAAATGGCGGCTTAGCAAACAGGAGGACGATTCCGGTGGCCCTGGTCGCCCCGTTCCGGGGGCTGCATTATAACCTCGCCAAGGTGTCGAACCTGACCGACGTGGTGACGCCGCCCTATGATGTGATCAAGCCCGTCGAGCGGCAGGCCTTGGCGGCCCGCAGCCCCTATAACATGGTGCACCTGATCCTGCCCCAGGCCCTGGCCGGGGACAATCGATTGCACAACCGTTACACCCGGGCGGCCGCCCTGTTCCAACAGTGGCTGCGTCAGGAGGTGCTGCTGCGGGATCCCCAGCCGGCCTTCTACTATTGGGAGACCGATTTCGAGGCTCAGGGGCGGAAGCGGACCCGGACCGGCCTGGCGGCCCTGGTGCGCCTGGAGCCCTTAAGCGGCGGGGCCATTAAGCCCCACGAGCAGACCTTCTCCGCCGTCAAGGCCGACCGCCTGGAATTGTTCAAACAGGCCAGGGCCCATTTTTCCCCCATCTTTTCCCTGTATCCCGATCCGGAAAATCTGGTCCTGGGCCAACTACGCCAGGCCCTGCCCCCTGCCCCGCAGGAGTCCTTTGAAGATACCCTGGGATATTATCAGCGCCTCTACCGGGTAACTGAGCCCGCCGCCCTCCAGGCGGCCCACCAGGCCCTGGCCGGCCTAACCCTGTTCATCGCCGACGGCCATCACCGCTACGAAACCTCCCTCAATTACCAAAAACTCCTGAAACAGCAGTATCCCCAGGCGCCGCCCCAGGCGGACTTCAACTATACCCTCATGTACCTCTCCAACATCTACGACCCGAACCTGGTCATCCTCATGGCCCACCGCCTCCTGGGGGGTCCCCGGGTGAAGCACCTGGACGAGGCCAAGATCCAGGGGCGCCTGAAGGAATACTTCGAAATCTTCTCGTTGCCCGCCGCCGACGAGTTCGGCCAGGCCTACGATGACTTCCTGCAACAGACCCTGGCGGAGGTTCCGGCCGCGGAGACCGCCTTCATCATGCTGGGCTTCGGCCGCAAGGCCTGGCTTCTGAAGCTGCGCCCCGGGGTGCGGCAAAAACAGCTGGCCCGCCAGATGCATCCCGCCCTGGCCCAACTGGACGTGGCGGTGCTCAATTACCTGATCTTTGAGAAGGTGTTGGCCCTGGACGCCCAGACCCTGGACGACCAGGAGACCTTTAAATACTCAAGCAGGATCGATGAGGTGGTGGCCGCGGTGACCCATAGGGACGCCCGCATGGCCTTTATCCTCAATCCCACCCGTATCGAGCAGGTGCAGGAGGTAGCCTCCGCCGGCCTCACCATGCCCCGGAAATCCACTTATTTCTATCCCAAGGTGATGAGCGGGCTGATTATGAACCTCATCAACCCGGAAGAGGAAATTTTTTTTTAAGGGATCCCCCGCCCGCGCCAGACGCCGGCCGCGGCTTTCCTCAAAAATTCCGCCACTCTCTTGCCAGTCGGTGCATTTCTGATAAATTATCAGCAGCAGCCTTAAGGAGGCCCCGTGATGCCCGAGGATACCGTTTGCCAGGCGCGCATCCTGGTAGTGGATCAGGAGCAATGGGTTCGGGAATTCCTCTCTGCGGTCATCAAACTCTGCGGCTATGTGGGCTTCAAGCTGGTAAACTCAGAGCCCGAGGCACTGGAGGCCTTGGAGCAGTGCACCTACGATCTCATCATCACCGATCCCAAGCAGCTGCACTACCAGAGGTTCCTGGACCAGGTCCGCTCCCGCCATCCCGGCACCCGTTTCCTCATCATGGTGCAGCAGCGGGCCCAGACCCAGCACCTGATCTATTATGAGCAGGTGGACATCGTCTTCAAGCCCCTGAGCCTGGATGAAACAGTGCGCAAGATCAGGTACGCCCTCCGCCAGAAACAACTGCATCAGGCCGAGGAAGATTTCCGGCGCCTGAAGCAGGAAGCCCTCAGGCTCTTTCTCGGTTAAGGGGCTGGTTCAAAGGTTCAAGGTTCAAAGTTCAAGGCAAATCAAGTGGCACAGGCGTCTCGCCTGTGATTGCTTTTGACTTTCACCTAAAACCGAAAACGGAGGAAATGACCTGCCGGAAAAGACTCCGGGTCCCTGCCCCCTCCCTTAATATCAAGGAGCGCCGAAAGAAAAACATCCCCCCGCCTCCGGCCTTGCATAAATCTTCCGCCTATAGTAGCTTGAGACGACCCCAATTCCCCAGCCCGTAAGTTTGGGGACGTTGGCTAATACCGAGTTGCCGACAAAAGGATATTTTTGCAGGGCGGACCCAGGTGTCCGCCCCCCGAGGGCGCACCCAATCATAGGCTGGAAGCCTGTGCCGCTGTGCGCCCCTATGGAGCGCTCGCTCATCGACCCCTGGCAAAAAAAGCAAAAAGCAAAATAGCCACAAAAGCAAGAACGGCAAAAATTCCTGATAACTGGAGAGAAGGAAGGTATGAAACCTATTGCCCGGGCCCTGATCAGCGTCACCGATAAAAGCGGCATCGTCGAGTTCGGCCAATTCTTGGCCGGTCACCAGGTGGAGATTCTGTCCACCGGGGGCACCGCCAAGATATTGCGGGAAGGAGGGGTCCCGGTGACCGAGGTCTCGGACTTCACCGGTTTCCCGGAGATGCTGGATGGCCGGGTCAAGACCCTGCACCCCAAGGTGCACGCCGGCATCCTGGCCCGCCGGGACCTGGCCAGCCACCTGGAGCAGATGCAGCAGCAAAACCTCGGCTTCATCGACCTGGTAGTGGTGAATCTCTACCAATTCGAACAGGCCATCGCCAAACCCGGCTGCACCCTGGAGGACGCCATCGAAAACATCGACATTGGCGGCCCCACCCTGCTCAGGGCCGCGGCCAAGAATTACCAGGCGGTCACGGTGGTGTTGGACCCGGCGGACTACGCCCTGGTGATCCACGAAATGAAGCTCAACAAAGGAGCCACCAATCTGGGCACCCGCTTCGTCCTGGCTCGCAAAGTCTTTCAGCTCACCCACGAATACGACGGCGCCATCTATCACTACCTGAAAGACAAGGCGCCGGCCTGCTGACATGAGCCCCGCGGTCACCCTGAGCCGGGGCCGCCGCCTGGACCTGGGCCGCCCCGATTACTACCAGGACCTGCTCGGTAGCATCGTGGAGGAAATCCTCCACGAATTGGCGGAGCTGGAAAAGATCAACCTGGAATCCCTGGCGCCGGAGGATTTTGACCAGGTGGCGGGCATTACCCAGATCCGCCTGCTCAACGAACTCTATTACTGCCTGGGGCAACTGCGGGCCCAGGGCGCGGCCATCGAGGTGAAACAGGCCACCCAGGACCTGCGGGATTACTGGAACCGTTACATCGACAATAGCCAGCGCCCCGCGGCCCTGAAATTCCACGGGGACTCCAAGGAAAATCAGGTGCAATAAAAAAAGAGGGGTAAAGGGGTAAAGGGGTAAAAGGGTAAAAGGGGAAAAGGATTAAGAGGTGGGAGAGATTAAACTATGGCTAAAAAGATTGAATCCTTTGAAGACCTTTTAGTTTGGCAGAAAGGCATGAGACTTGTCAGGCAAGTCTATCTCATTACCAGAGATGGTAAGTTGAGTAAGGATTTTAATTTGCGGGATCAATTGCGTAGCGCGGCATTATCCGTTACCAGCAATATAGCCGAAGGCTTTGAAAGAGCCTCACGTAAAGAGTATTTGAACTTCTTGAATATCGCTAAGGGTTCAGCCGGGGAATTAAGGAGTTTGTTGCGGGTGGCCCTGGAAATCGGCTATCTTGAGGAGCCACAATTTTTCGAAATGCAGGGAATGGTTTTGGAATTAAGCCGTTTTCTGTCAAATCAAATCAAGTCACTTAAAAAATTAGCCGGTTAAACCTCGTTTTTAACAATGGAGGCCAGGTCTGCCGCATAATCTCAGGTTGTATTAGCAGAGGCAAACGCAGGAGGGGAGGCAACGATTGAGCTATCAGGAACGCATCCTTAAATTCGGAGAGGAAAAAATTTTCAGTTGTCCGCGCTATAAAAAGGACGGTGCCTGCCACAATGAATTGGCTGACGTATCGGGTGGGCGATACAAACATGGACCAGAAATCTGTTTTGTAGGAGAACGCTATGGCCAGACTGGCTTTCCAAGGATTCTTTTTACTAGACTAAACTCCATCTGGCCAGGGAATATTGGGTTTTTTGGAACTCTTGAATCATTCAAGGAATATCAAAGGCAAAACCCGAATTACGATATAAGCGAGGTATTCAGGCGCTGTCTGAAAGGCTGGAAGTATGACGGCAGAGAATACCGGGGCCTGTGGGATGCTGGAACCGTGACTGGTCATCCAAACAAAAGCCCTCTGGCCGGCGCTGAAAAGCGCAAGAAGCCCAAATATGGAATTCAGATCATAATGGAGGAGATGATAGGAGCAGGAATTTTCCCAAAAGACATTGAATCTCCCTTAGAATTCTGTGCTATTAATAACGTGATAAAATGTGCGGGAAATAAACCAAAATCTAACCCAACGGAAATTATGAAGAGCAAATGCAACTACTACCAGAAAGAGCTTGACATCCTTGAACCCAATATAATTGTAGTCTTTGGCAGCCAAGCTCACGATTATCTCGGTCGGCGATTTTCTCTTATCCCTAATCAAATTATCTTCAGACCTTCTTCAGGCCGCAATTATTTATATTTCAAATTTCCGCACCCCTTGCCACCGGGAAAACATGGGAAAAACAATTGGCTTAGGGACCTTCGTCTTGACCCATCCAACGACCGAGAACCTGGTCTGAAGGAAAAGGAGGCATTCTACTTTGGGCCAAAAGGAACCTACACAACAATTTTGTTTAAATACACCCTTTATCTTGTGGGTATAACTAAAAAGTTGAAGGCTGATTTCATTGAAAGTGAAGTGCTTAAATAGCCCGTATCCCGCAGGGCGGAAAGCGAAGCGCATCCCGCCTTTAGATTCAATATTTCCCAGCTTTTACCCTTTTCGCCTTTTCCCCGTTTCACCCTGATTTTAAGAATTCCGCCATCCGGTAATGCAAACCGATATCGCGCCTTAAAGCCAGGCGGTTGCCCGCCTGGTTTTCCCGGGGGATGACCCGGATCTTGCCGAGGTCGAAGGCGTTGAGCAATTTCTGCCGCAAGGTTTCCACCACCTGGCCCCGCTGCTGCCCTTCCTTTACGGTGGCGTTGGCCACCAGATAAGCCACCCGGGAGCCGTCGGATTTGAACACCCCCTCGTCCCAATCCATGGCGGAAGGGATCACGGTGATCTTCTTTTTGTCGAAATAATCGAAATCCAACTCCAGGGCCTCCCCTTTGGTCAGGGACCAGGGGTAGCCCTTCTGCTGTTTGGGGCCGCCGGGGCCGGTGACCAGGGCCAGGCAGAGGGATATCTGGTCGCTTCTGACCTCCGGGGCCACCTGGTCCAGACGGCCCTCCACCATGGCCCGCAGCAAGGGCCCCAGATTGCGCAACCGTTTGACGATGGGCTGGAACTCCGGCTCCCCGGGGCGGATATTAATTTCGCACACCCGAATGGCGGCGGGCTTAAAATCCGGTCCGAAGGAGACGAAACACCCGGGGTAGAGGACGCACTGCCGCAGGAGGCTCCGCTCTCGCATCTTGACGATAAGGGGACGGGCGATGGTCTCTTCCGCCAGGAGCAGCAGTTCCGGAGACTCCAGGGGGTGGGGCGAGATGGAGCCCATGCCGCCGGTGATGGGGTTGTCGAGGCCCGGCGGGCCGGCGAAACGCTCGGGATAGTCCATGGCCGTGGGCAGGAACTGGTGATGGCCGTTTTTATCCACCAGGATGGTGAAGCTGATCTCCACCCCGGACATGCGGGACTCGATGAGCAGCGGCCAGGGGGCTTTTTTGCCGAACCCCTTCAGGTAGGCCTCCCGGTAATCGTTGAGCAGCAGCTCATAGACCTCCCGGATTTCCCAGGTATTGCCGATGATGCGGGCCCCCTTGCCGCCGGCGGTGAAGGGATACTTCAGGACCGCGCCGCCGAAGTCATGCAGGTATTTCAGGCAGGTTCCCAAAACGGACCGGTAATCCCGGGCGTCGGCCTCCACCCAGGCCGGGGCCACCGGGATGCCCGCCTCCCGGCACAGGTGTTTGCAGGCGATCTTGTCCGCCTCCACAAAGGCGGCCTGCCGGCTCAGGCCGATGATCCGGCCGCCATGGCCGGCTTCGGCCACCAGGTCCACCAGGCCGTCGAAGACCAGGGACTCGGGCATGACCAGGGCGGCGTCCAGCCCCCCTTCCCGAAAGGCCCGGATCAGCGCCTCGGCATAGGCCGGGGCGGAATGGTCGGCCACCGGCAGGAAATCCACCGGCCAGCCAACTCTCCGGGCCCAGGCCGGCATGGCCGGGGTGCCCCGAACCACCAGCCCCCGGTAGTCGCCGGGATAGAGCTCGCTGGTGGCCCGGCTGGTCTCCAGGGCGGCCAGCAAGGTGCGGCCGTCGGTGCCCACAAAACCGATTTTCCATGGATTCATGCCGATTTCCTTTCCCGGGGAGGACCTATAAAAAAATTTCGAACCCCACTATAGCATCAAGGCTCTCGCAAATCCATGGAAGTTTGCGGCGCCGCGGTGAGGCCGGGGGGGTAAGGCAAAAGGCAAAAGTTTTACCTTTTTACTTTTGCCTTAAATTTATACGCCTCCGGGACAAAAACCGGTGGCGGATCCGGATTTGAGACGATGGTAGGAGCCTCGTGGATATGCCCTAATCCTTAAGAAAAACGTTTTTTAAAAAATATTCATGCTATGATACTCAATGAGCCGAGCGGGTTCGGGAAGAGTTTCTCGTTTTCTGGCCTGAACTTAGGGAGAATGGTCCCAAAATTTTTGGGATTGGCTCGGATAGTGGGCATCATCTCGGTTAAGACACCCAGAGGAGGATAACGATGGCGGAAAAAGTCATCAACCTGGCTGAATTCAAAAAGCCGAATCCACGGAATCTTGCAATTATCATCTTGCTCTGCATCATCCTTTTCGTTGGTTGGGGCACCTTTGTCATCGTCCCGGCTGGCCACCGGGGGGTGGTCCTCTGGTGGGGGAGCGTAGAGAAGAGAATCATGGGGGAGGGGCTCAACTTCATTGTGCCCATTGCCGAAAGAGTCATCAAGGTGGATGTCAAGGTGCAACCCCATCCGTTCAGAGAGATCGATGCCTCTTCAAAGGAATACCAGAATGTGAAAATGACGGGGATGATGAACTTCCATATCGATCCGGCTTATGTCAATGACCTTTACCAGAAAGTGGGGCTCGATTTTGCCGACAAGGTGATCGACCCGGCCTTCAACGACTTCGTCAAGGAGGTGGTGCCGACCTACCCCATCGGGGAAATTCTTCCCAAAAGAGAGGAAATCCGGAAGCGGGCGATGACCAAATTGGGGGAGAACCTGGAGAGGTACCACATCATCGTCGATGATATCTACTTTGCCAATATTCGATTCTCTCCTGAATATGAAGGGGCCATCGAGGCCAAGCAAGTGGCCCAGCAACAAGTCGAAACGCAGAAACAGGTCTTGGCCCAACGCGAGATTGAAGCTCAGCAAAAGGTCGCCACGGCAAAAGGAGAGGCTGAATCCATTCTCGTGGTGGCCCAGGGACAGGCCAAGGCCAATGATGCCCTATCACGGTCGATCACCCCGATCCTGGTGCAGTATAAGGGTATCGAGAAATGGAACGGTATCTTACCTCAAGTCTCCGGAGGGGCCATCCCCCTCATTGATCTGGGCAAGATGGGTAGCTTGTCGGGCGGCACGGAGGGGGGCAAACAATAAGGGTTCAGGTTGGGGAGTTAGGCAGTAAGCGTATGATTAATGGTAATATTTTTAAGATATTTCTAAAACCCGGCACTAGCGGACCGGGCCGGGGATGGGAGAGGATTTTCTTGCTGCGGACTTCTCCTGAGATTGGTCCGGAGAATCTCCCGGGAGTGCCATCCCGGGTGAGGGGTTTTCGGTTTTCAGTTTAACCTTGAACGTTGAACTTTGAACCTTGAACTCCTAAGAGTGGAGCCGGAGAAATTGTCAGAAGGGATGGCAGGCGGGACGCCTGTCCCCCTTTATGAGCTTCCGAAGGTAAATCCTTTTTCGTGGCACAGCCTCAGGCAGGCATCCACCACCTCGGCATCATAGAGCACTCGATTCTTGGAGATTTCTTCCAGGGCGGCGCTCAATTCCAGGGCTGGCCGGTAAGGCCGCTGGGAGCTCATGGCTTCCACCACCTCGGCCACCGCCAGGATCCTGGCCTCCAATATAATCATGGGCTTCTTAAGCCCCAGGGGATACCCTAAACCGTTAACCCTTTCCTGGTGCTGGAAGACCATTTCGGAGAGGGGCCTGGGAAATTCGACGGTATTCAAGATCTCAAAAAATGCCTGACAATGAACCTTAATCAGGCTCATTTCGATGGCGGTCAGTGCTCCCGGTTTGGTCAGACTGTCGGCGGGAACCCCCATCTTGCCGATATCGTGGACGAAGGCGGCCAGGCGCAGGACCTCGATTCGTTCTTCCGGGAGCCCCATTTCCCTGGCGATGGCGCAGGCCAGGTCGCCGACGCGATTCTGGCGCCTGGCAGTATATGGATCTCTCTGTTCCAGGGTGGAGGCCAGGGCCCCCACCGTGTTCTCAATGAGGTTTTTGAGCCTGGCCAGGCTATGTTGAAGTTGCCGCAGAATGTCCTTTTCTTTCTGAATCCGCCAAATCTTAGCTCTCAATTCCCCCAGGGAGATGGGCTTGGCTATGAAGTCGCTGGCCCCGGCATTAATGATGGCATGGTAGGAATATTCCGGGGCACAATCGGTCATGATAATGAAGGGTACCTGGGGATAAGTCTGGTGAGCCTCTTGCATCAACTCCACCCCATCCAGGCCTTCCATTTTAATGTCGCTGACCACCAGATCGATCCGCTCCTGAGCCAGGATTTCCAGGGCTTCGGGTCCATTGGCGGCGCCCTTGCAGGCACAGCGGATTAGCTCCAGATAGTTCAGGAGAACCCTGCGGCACTGGTCATCGTCATCGACGACCAGGACGGACGGCAGGATATCCAGGTAGGGGGCGGCGCCATCCGGGCGGCTATTGGGGGTATAAAGCAACTCCATTCCAGGGTTCGGGGACGATAACTCTTCGAACGAGTCTCGCATCCGTGTCTCCTTTCCTAGGGTTGGCCGGGAATAGCGGCGGCAAAGGCTTTGCCAGGTATTAACCGAGATTATTTTGCGGCCGCCTGGGCCCCGCGGTCGAAAAAGGTATTGCCCATAGCTTGGTGATTTTCTCCCGCTTTGTAAACCGGGTATTCCCTATTTTTTGAGGGAGAATTCCCTTACGTGGCAGACTCACCAGTGCGGGCAGGAGACGATTTTCGGAGCACTATTACCGAGTTTAGCCCCGACAAATTTCCTCTTGATTCTCTATGCGGACTTGTCAGCTTCGATGCCGATTCTTCGGCAACCCCCGCTTTGCAACCTCAAGGAAGGGAGCCCTGAGGGGAAAATGGATTACAGATTAAGCGGGCCGGGGAGGATCCCCCGGCCCGTTCTGGTGTGCCATCGCAGAGCTATGCGGCCTTTACCAAAAAACCCGCCACCCCTGGGGCTGGTCTTGCTCCAGCCCGTAGGCGGGACCCGTCCTGGGAAAGGTTAGCTCAGGCCGCCGCCACTGCTTCAGCCCGCTTCCTCTCGGCCTTGGCTTTGGCCTTGGCTTTGAATTTCAAGGCGTCGATGACGAACCTTTCGTGGTAGCCCTCGGAGATCTGGTCCACTTCGTCATCGGCCTCCAGGAAAAAGGTGAGTTTACGCCCCTCCACCTTTTCCAGCCGGCCCCGGACGGTCACCATCAGTCCCGGCGGGGTGGCGGCCAGGTGGCTCAATTGGAACCCGATCCCCACCGTCTGCTCCCGGGGCCAGTCCAGGTGGGGGTTGACCGCCCGGATGCAGGCCCATTCGAAGAGGCCCACCATGAAGCCGGTGGCCAATACCTGCGGCATCTCCTGGAACTCCGGGGATTCGGGGAACAGGTGGGGCACGGTCTTATTGGCCGGCACCGTGAAACGGAATTCAAAGCCCAGGCCCGGCTGCAGCGACTCCTTCATGACGCACCTCCCGATAAGGCGGTTTTCCATTTTCCGTTCCTGCTAAGGGGCCTTTGTCTTGCTTTTGATTTTGCCTTTCTCGGAAAACGGAAAACGAAAAACGGAAAACGGGCAGTTGCCCTGGTGGATAATTTCTGCTAAATACTTAAATAAGTAAAATTAATAATATTTATATTTATCATCAGGAAAACTTATGGAATGGCAGCAGCTCCTGGGGTTCTACCAGGTGGC
>Ga0208037_1001670_pt1 | contig 10424 bp, 11 predicted proteins | sample June2015DPH_13_1_3_FD_184710 | JGI IMG/M metagenome (GOLD analysis project Ga0208037, IMG submission 184710) | Peatland microbial communities from SPRUCE experiment site at the Marcell Experimental Forest, Minnesota, USA - June2015DPH_13_100... | ecosystem: Environmental > Terrestrial > Soil >...
CGACACCCAGTGGTATTTGGAAGGCTCCCCGGAACTCATGCGTGAAGCGATGCGGCGGTTAGAGCAGCGCTGGGAGGGTCGGCCATGAACACCTCCCTCGGCCTGGCAGCACTATTGGAGCGTTTTTTCACTCAGCGCCTGATGCAGCAGCGTCAGGCGAGTCCTCACACCGTCAGTTCCTATCGTGATACCTTCCGCCAGTTCCTGAAGTTCACCGAGCAGCGATTACACAAAGCACCGTCGCAGCTAAACTTCCAGGAGATCGATGCGCCCTTGATCATGGCGTTTCTGGATCATTCGGAGAAGCATCAGGGCGTCAGCATTCGCAGCCGCAATCTACGTCTTACGGCTCTGCACTCCTTCTTTCGTTTTGCAGCCTTCGAGGCGCCGGTCCATTCCGCCCAGATCCAACGTGTGCTGGCCATCCCCAGCAAGCGTTTTACCCGAACCTTGGTTCAATTTCTCACCCGCCCGGAAGTGGATGCCTTACTGGCGGCTCCGGATCAGCGCACTTGGTCGGGCCGCCGTGATCACGCCTTCATTTTGCTGGCCGTACAGACCGGCCTGCGCCTCTCGGAGATGAGCGGACTCCAACGGCAGGACATCATTCTGGGAACCGGTGCCCACGTGAGGGTAATTGGAAAGGGGCGCAAAGAACGCTGTACGCCCATCGCCCGATCCACCCTCGTTGTCTTGAAGGCCTGGTTGCGTGAGCCACCACGAGGTGACGGAAACATCCTGTTCCCCAGCGCCCGAGGTGAACGACTCAGCGTCCACGGCGTGCAGTACTTGCTGAACAAGCATCGCATGACGGCTTCCCGCGTGTGTCCTTCGTTGAGAGACAAGCGGGTCACTGTCCATCGATTGAGGCACACGATGGCCATGGAACTTCTCCAAGGGGGCGTCGACCGTTCCGTGATCGCTTTGTGGCTGGGTCACGAGCGTGTTGAAACTACGCAAATCTATCTGGAAGCGACGATTGCCACGGAGGAGAAAGCTCTTGCGAAAAACATCCTTGCCGGATGGACGACGGGGTCGCTATACACCTGGGGACCGACTCCTTGCCTTCCTGAGGAGTCTGTAGCCAGCAAAGGACTATGTCGGGTTATGTCCGGGGGCTTTGCAACGAGGCGACCCGAATTCTCCGTGCAAAATCCGCAGAGACGCTCCGTTACCCGACATAGTCAGGAAGGGCACATAGTGACGAAGCGCATGCGGTCCGTGCCGCTCCACGGGAGGGTCCAGAGAGAGCGTACGTTTTGCGACGATCGTCCAGAGGGAACTTCGTCTAAGGGGCTGGATGGGCGCCTCAACCGTCAGAAAGACTTCGCGATACGAAGAGCGAGGGCGCGCTTCCTTGAGATAGCGGATGATGGCTTGGCCGACGGTGGGGGAGAGGGGATAAGGTTCTCTCTTTCGCCCTTTAGTGCGCGGGACGAAAAGCAAGCCCTTTTCCCAATCCAAATCTTCCAATTTCAGTGTTCGCACTTCGCCGGAGCGCAGGGCGTAAACGGCAAGGAGAAGCAAAATGGCGCGATCCCGAATATCCTTAGGCCGGGATCCCTCGGTGGTGGCGATAAGGCGTTGCACATCGCTCCAGGGTGGACCCACGGGTAGGTTTTCGTGCTGATACACCCGTGGCGATGCGACTAATGCGGCGAGCCCTCGTGTGCACCAACCTCTGCTCTCGGCATATCGAAGGAAGGAGCGGAGACTGGAGGCATAAGCCCGGACCGACAACCGTGCATATCCGTCGTCGCGCCCTTTGCGGGCAATCGCTTCATCAACGTCGGTGATCGTTATCTGGCGCAAAGAGTTGTGGTCGCGAAAGAACCACCCCAAGAAGTCTTCGACGTACCAACGCCTGGTCTGAATGGTCTCCCCAGAGAGCCCCTTTTCCACCCGCATGTAGTCAACGAACTGTTCGAGCAGAGAACGATAGGCAGGAGGCGCCTCGCAGGGGAGTCGCAGGCGCCCCAAGAAACGAAGCCACCTGACCGCGCGGGAGAGAACCTGTTCGCGGCCGCGTCGACCATTTTTGTGATTAAAGGGCCGGGGCCGACGATGGACCCATCGGTTCACGCCCGCCTGGACGGCGGCAAGACCGAGGGAGTCCGACGACGTCGCCAAACCGAGCAGATTCTGGATCAGCAGCAGGTCCGCTGCCAGCTCTCGGAGAGTAGTGAGGCTGTAACCTTGGTTAGCGCAATACTGCAAATACTCCAGGCGCTCTTGCAGGAGTGGGCTGCTGAGATGGCGCCGCACCACCGCCCGGCGTCTAAAAAGCTTATCAAACATTTTCGACCTCCAAAGCTGGGAATTGAACAACCATCCCGACTATAGAGGAGGCCGAAGCAACTTATGTTGTGGAGAGGCGGAGGGGCACTAAAGTCTGACGCAGCGCTCCGGGTTCTGCGCCACATAACGGGGATCGCCACAAAACGGATCCATCCGACGGGAATGTCTGGACCACCTAATCGTGTTCAACAAATCGTCTCTGCGACGCACGCTCAAATTGTACTTCGATTATTACCACGGGGCGCGCACGCACTTGTCGCTAGAGAAAGATGCACCGGAGACCCGACCGGTTCAAGCGCCGGAGCTGGGGTCGGTCATGGAACTGCCGGAGGTCGGCGGACTGCATCACCGCTACGAACGGCGGGCGGCTTGAAGGATCTTTCTCGGGCTGAGGAAGGATGCTTTCCGACCGAGGTCGACCGAGGTCCGCGAAGACTCCGGCCCCCTGGGAAGAGGATCTTCCCCGAGTTCCCGCCGCCATGAAATCTGTAGCCCGTACCTGCTCAGCAGCTCCCTCGACTCTTTGACGCCCCTGTGAATTGGCCGCTCTTTGTGGTCGATCGAGTTTTTGGCAGGGACAGCCGAGACGACGGACTTCTGATAGCTGACTTCTGCGTTTGGCCCCAGCTCAGACCTCCAGGTCTTGCACATCGAGTCGCCCCTCGCGCTGGAGGCGGGCGAAGATCATGGCGGTCTCGCGGATCCCCTCTTCCAGGGGGGTGGCCGGGACCTTTCCCAGATCGCGGCGCAGGGCGCTGTTGTCGAGGTCAGCCGCGATGGGTACGTGTTTGCCCTCCGCCCGGATAAGCCCGCGCGCGCGGGGCTCCACCGCCTCCAGCGTCTTGACAAAGTCCTCCACATCGATGAAGGCACCACCGAGGGCGTAGACGTGGGCGCCGGGTAAATCTACCTCCGCGCTATGAATAAAGACCTCAGCGCAATCCCTGGCATAGAGTATGTTCGTGGTACCGGTGAACCTGATGGTATAGGGGCGCCCAATGATCGCGGCTTTGATGGCCTTGGTCGGTCCTGAGGTGACGCCAAAGTCACGGCCCACGCCATAGACGGTAAACGGGCGGAGTCCCACGCTCGAGATTCCCGCATCATTGAAGTAGACGCGCGCGTTTCCTTCGTTGCATTGCTTGAAGACTCCGTAGTGGGACGTCGGGAGCAGGGGCGCGTTCTCGGTAACGTGGCCTCCCTCGTAGGCTTCTTCCGGCCCATAAACCGCGGCCGAACTGGCGTAAACGAGCCGCTTGACCATGTTTGCGTGCCGGCGCGCCGCTTCGAATACATTGAGCGTTCCAATCACGTTGACCATGCCGCCCCGGATAGGATCAGCTGCGCAAGAGGGGATCTGTAATCCTGCCAGGTGAATGACGTGCGTGACGCCCCTCTCGGAAACGGTCCGGTCAAGGGAAGCAGCCTCAGTCACGTCGCCTTCGATGAAGGTCACGTTCGCCAGTTGCTCCTCTGACACGACGGCACGGAGACGACGGGACTCTTTGGACAGGTCGAACACAATCGGTCGGTCACCACGTTCGAGTAACATCTTGACCACCCAGGCACCGATGAATCCTTGCGCGCCCGTGACCAGGAATTTGCTTTCGGCTCGTTTATTCAAGGCTTGTGGGGTCATTATTGCCTCCACAGGAATTATAAGGGTAGGGCCGTCCCTGTCAACCGCCTGTGGTTACCAAGAATCTCGTCCATGTTGAATCAATTGATGTTGGCGCGGTTCCGCTGGTAAGCTCTCATTCCTATGTTCAGTCTGTTGGTTTCCGCCTTTATCGTCCTCTGTTCCTCTTTCCGGACGCGGGTCGCTTTGCAATTGGAGATCCTCGCTCTGATTCCATAATGTCGTCGGCTCCTTAGGTCCGGTAAGCTTGGTAGGTGTGAAGGACCAAGGCTGGCCGGGAAAGGAGCCGAAGATGTCGATTATAGGATGTGATTTACATTCGCGATACCAAGTTATCGCGATGCTGGAGACGGAGACTGGCGAGATCACCACACGTCGGTTGGAACATGAAGGCGGAGAGGTCAAGGGGTTTTACGCGGGGCTGGGGAAGCCGGCGCTGATTGGGATCGAGGCGACGGGGTACACGCAATGGTTTGAGCGCCTGGTGGCGGAGCTGGGACACGAATTGTGGGTAGGAGATCCGGCGGAGATACGGGCGCGGGCGGTGCGGCGGCAGAAGACCGATACGCGCGATGCCGAGCACCTGCTGGACCTGCTGCTGAGCAAGCGTTTCCCGCGCGTCTGGGTGCCCACGCCCGAGGAGCGCGATTTCCGGCAACTGCTCAAGCATCGGGACAAGCTGGTGAAGATGCAGACCTCGGTGCGAAACCAACTGCACTTTCTGGCCATGAGCCAGGGGGTGTGCCGGAAGCAGAAGCTGTGGAGCGCGCGGGGGCGGCAGGAACTGGAAGAGCTGGGGCTGGGGCCGTGGGCCAGTCGGCGACGGCAAGAACTGTTGGCCTTGCTGGACGGGCTGGGGCCGCGCCTCGAGGAACTGGATCGGGCGGTGAAGGCGGAGGCGACTCGCCGCTGCGAGGCGGTACGGCTCATGGAGCAGCAGGGGGTGGGGCCCGTAACCGCTCTGGCCTTTGTGCTCACGGTGGGTCCGGTGGAGCGCTTTGCCAGCAGTCGCAAGCTGGTCAGTTATCTGGGACTGAACCCCCGCGAGGACTCCAGCGGCGGTCATCAGCGGCTGGGCCATATCAGTAAGCAAGGCAACGAAATGCTGCGTTGGTTGCTGGTGGAGGCGGGGCACACGGCGGCGCGGCTCGATCCCGAACTGCGGCGCGTGTATCAACGCTTGAAGTTCCGGCGGGGCGGGAAGGTGGCGAAAGTGGCCATCGCTCGCCGCCTGGCGGTGCGGCTCTATTGGAGCCTGCGCCGCTACGCCGCCGGTTCGCATGTCCGGTAGCCCGAGGTGGCGCATGGTGGACGCAAGTCCATCGCCGCTCTGATTGGGCGCTGGGCCTCCCGGCAGGCAGCCGGGAGATTGCAGAAAGAATCATGGTGGTGGCGAGAGGGCCACACCGAATAGATGGCTGGTGGAATCGGTCCACCGCAGGATTCGAAGAGGCAAGCCTTGGTCGGGACGAGCCCAAAGAATCCTCTAAGGACGAAGCACTGGAAAAAGCACCAGTGCTTCGTCCCGTTTCCATTGTGGACGCGCTGGGGGCGGCGTCAAGGGTCTTCGATAAACTCGCTGCGCTCGCCCTTGACCCCGCCCCCAGCGCGCGGAGGTGGTAGTGTGCAAAGATATGTGCGCGATAAGCTGGTTTGAAAACCTTCCCCTTTCAGTGTATATTGACATGATGTGAACGAATTCCCAAAACTTGTCTGGGCGGGAGGTGCGCAGTGCATGCCACGATCATCCAGTCGGCTTTAGGGGTAGAGCTGGTGCTGCTTGCCGGTCTCTGGCTATTCGGCGAGCGCTGGCGCTTCCTTCGCCCCTCTGCGTGGCAGGTCATGCGCGAGGGCGGCATCGGGCTCGATGCCTTGAGGGCCTATGTGTGCCTTCTGGCCTAAACTCTTCGAGCGCTTGAATGGACAAAAGGACCACCATCTCGGACATTGCCAAGGCACTCGAGATCTCCACGGGCACCGTGCATCGTGCTTTGCATGATCACAGTCGGGTAAGCGCGGTCACGAAAGCCCGTGTCCTTCAGATGGCAAGGGAACTGGAATACCGACCGAACCTCGCTGCCCGCTACCTGTCTTCGGGGCGGCAACTTCGTATCTCTGTAAACTTGTTGCAGGGTATAACATCGTATTTCCATGAGGTAGCGGCGGGAATTATAGAGGAAGCGAAGTCGATGGGTGGAGAAAACGTGGATGTGCAGCAGCGGTTCTATCCGCGAATTGGACAGGGTGAACAGGAGGCATTTGCGGCGGCACTCGACGCGAATGTAGATGGGATCATTACATGGACCGGGGAGCCCCAGAAGATCAGCACTTTGATGCGACGTGCGTCAAGGAACAATACTCCGGTGGTGTGCGTGACTAGCGATGCTCCGAATTCAGGTAGGTTGGCATTGGTTTCTATTGATACCTTCGCCAGCGGCGCTATTGCAGCCGACTTGATGGGCCTTACTCTCCGTGGGATCGGTAAAGTGGCAATAACGATGGCCGAAGCCTCGACCGTGGAACATGCCGAGAAGCTGAGGTCGTTTGAGAATACGTTGCATTCTTTGTATCCCGGGGTGCACATGCTGCCGCCCATCGAAGATCGCAACATCGCGTCGCTGGCGTATGAAAAATGCTCCAGACTGTTCTCTGAACACCCCGATCTGGGTGGCATCTATGTCACTACGGATGCATCGATTCCGGTCATTCGCGCGGCACGTGACCTCGGTCTTGCAAACAAGATGACGATTGTCGCCACCGACCTGTTTCCAGAGTTGATAAACGAGATCAAATCCGGGGCAGTAAATGCCACGATTTTTCAGCGACCCAAAGGTCAGGGGCGCCTGGCGTTCAAGGTTCTTTATGAATTCCTATGTTACGGCAAATGTCCGCACTCCCGGCTAACACTCATTCCTCACCTGATTACAAGAGGTAGCCTGGAATCAATTTCCCGGCGCCTTCTCCAAGGCAACGGTTTCATCAAGGGGACCACAGATTAACCGTTTGATAGCCAGTGGCCGGAGCATCGAGCAAAGCGCGATTTGCCAGGGTGCGTAACCAGTTACGCATCCTGTGAATTTCGTGCCCGCCCCTGCAAGAGAAATCCCTGTTACCGAGTCGAAACGACGTAACACTCATTGGATCTCGACCCAGTCAAATCACGAATAGGGTATACAAAACCGGCGTTCTGTCATCCTGCGTCCGCGGCGTCCAGGGGGTCGAGGAATCTGCAGTTCCCCGAACCGAGGCAGTTCCTTTGTCCCGATGCATCAGAGATTTCCTCCGGCCTAATGATTAGACCATTGCCTTTTTACATCGGAGAAGGATAAGGGCATCTCGAACTCTGTCAGTCCAATTATATATGGCGGCAGTTTGTCACCGCAAACCTTCTTGTCCATTAATTATCGGTCAAGTGCCACAACCTGCGCTACACTTTTGTGCCACAACATCCGGAACAGTTGGGGTCAAATCGGTGGTCGGGCAACGCGGCGGAGGCCATGTCCTGTAAGGCTCGTAGTCGACTCCCGGTGCTGACTTGGCATCTAGGCGACGTGCCTTGTCGGCAACGGAAAAGCGTTCCGCAGGGGGGCACTTGGCCAATTAGCCGCCAGGTTCGGGCAACACTCCTTTTCTTTTGCCGCCATATTTAATTAGACTACTCGCACCCTTACAGGTCGTGCGTTACCGCTTCCTCGACCCGGGGGCCTCGACCTCGGTCATCGGCCAGAAACTTCGCCAGACCGGCCAGGCCATCAGCAATTGAGGGCGTAGTCTTTGATCCGATTAAGCGATTTAGCACGGAATGGGAGGGTCGAGCATGAAGCACTTCCACTTTAGCCGTCGAGAACTACTGCAGCTTGCAGCCGGGATGGTTTTCATCCCGGAAATATCGGGCAAAGCAATGGGCCGCGGTACGGACGCGGACAGGCTTGATGACTTGCAAGTTGTCCGAATGAAAGCGAGTCCCTTCGCCCTTGAAGATGTAACGCTGCTTGATGGCCCCTTTAAGGAGGCCATGCAGCGAGATGGCGCATACCTGTTGAAGCTCGATCCCGATCGCTTTCTATATTACTTTCGAGTTACTGCCGGTCTGCAATCAAAAGCTCCAATCTACGGCGGTTGGGAAGCCCATGTGGGTCGAATGCTTGGGCACTACTTGTCGGCGTGCTCCATGATGTACGCCTCGACGCGTGATCAGCAATTCCTGGGGCGTGTAACCTACGTTGTAAGCCAGATTGGGGAGTGTCAGCGAGCCAATGGCGATGGCTACGTGGGCGGGATCCCGGAGGGGAAGAGGCTCTTTATTCAAATTGCTGCTGGCGAAATAGAGGCTGACCGTGACGGCCTTAATGGAGTTCATGCTCCATGGTACATGATGCATAAGCTGTTCGCGGGTCTGCGGGATGCTCATCTCTACTGCGGCAGCAAGGAAGCAAAGGGGTTGCTGATGGGGCTCGCGGACTGGGCCTGCAAGCTGCTGGCGAATCTCTCAGATGCTCAATTCCAGAAGATGCTGGCTTGCGAGCACGGGGGCATGAACGAGGTACTCGCAGACGTATACGCTCTCACCGGCGACCGGAAATACCTTGTTCTTGCCGAGCGTTTTAACCACAAAGCGGTGCTTGATCCGTTGATGCGCCGGCAGGATGATCTTACCGGGCTCCATGCGAACACGCAACTTGCAAAGCTGGTGGGCTTGGCCCGACTCTTTGAAGTGACGGGTAAGAGGAACTTCCGAACCGGCGCCATGTTCTTTTGGGAGGAAGTTGCCTGGAAGCGCTCATATGTTACGGGCGGCGACAGTGACCACGAGGACTTCTTCCCCATCGGCGACATGGGTCAGCATCTGAGTGTCGGAACCGCTGAGACCTGCAATGCCTACAACATGCTAAAGCTCACGCGCCACCTTTTTTGCTGGGATGCGAGAGCTGGATATGCAGATTTCTACGAGCGAGCCCTCTACCACCACATTTTGGGTTCGCAGGATCCCGAGACCGGAATGATGACCTACTACTACTCGCTCAAGCCTGGACACTTCAAGACCTTCAGTACCCCTTTCGACTCATTTTGGTGCTGCGTGGGTACCGGAATGGAAAACCACAGTAAGTACGGGGAGAGCATCTATTTCCACAACATGCAGGATCTGTACGTGAATCTCTTCATCGCTTCTGAGCTAGACTGGAAGGACCAGGGATTGAAAATCCGGCAGGAAACTAATTTCCCGGATGAGCACACAACTCGATTGGTGGTAAGTTGCAACAGGCCCGTGGAAGCCAACGTCTGCATCCGGCATCCTCAGTGGGCAACGGCTGGCCTTGAAGTGGCAATCAATGGCAAGAGGTATCCATCTGCGAGCAAACCTGGCAGCTATCTGAAGATCCGGCGCGTTTGGCGGAACGGGGACGCAGTTCAAGGGAGCATACCCATGGAACTTCATCTCGAACCGATGCCAGACGACCCGGCCAAAACTTCCATCCTGTATGGTCCGATTGTGCTGGCGGGCATGCTGGGGACAGAAGGGTATCAAAGTCCAATGCCCTACGCGGGGGACAATCAAAAAGCGTATGCACACGTGCCTGACCCTGATGTTCCTGCCCTTGTGACAGATGGGAGGCCTGTTAGTGAATATGTTCAGCAGGTGGCCAATAAGCCTTTGAATTTCACCCTCGTGCGGGCAGGCAGAGCGAGCGGTGTGCCATTAATGCCTGTCTATAGCGCCAACCACGAGCGTTACACTGTCTACTGGGATTCACGTCGGCAGCAAGGGAGCGCGGAATAATAGACCGTGCGATAACACAAATCAGTGCAGGAGCGGATAAACGACGACGGTGACAGCGGCGGGGGGTGCTGAAGGCCTGAATCGGGCGCGACGGGATACCCCGCGCGCTATATGGACTGGAGCAATGTGTGCGTGCGGGAGCCGAACGCCGGTGACTGTGAATCGGCGCGGCGGCCTATTGACAGTCAATATGACACGCGAGGATAATTTCCGCAATCGGTCAAGCTCTCTAGCGAAGCTAAGAGGGAAGGCGCAATGCAACAGTGCGTCCACTCCCGTCTTGCGTTGCGCACGCTCCTCAAGCTCCGAAGGTGTGCTGAGGGTTGGTTTGCCCGCGAATGGACCGGCTGGAAGCGGGAACGTTTCAGTTCCCCTTTGCGGCGACGGGGCGGAAGGAGTTAGCGGCCTGGGAACTGGCGGTGCTGCTGGAGGGCATCGATTTGAGCCAGGGGAATAGGCGGAAGCGCTACGCCCTACCGGCGGCAATGAAGCAGGAAGAGGCCGAAAAAGCAGGAGGGGAGGCGAGTGCCTCGTGAAGAATGTTTTCTTTTTTGTGGGGAGAGGTGCTTTTTTTCTGTGCCTGCGATTCAGACAGTAAGAAACCAGGCTGGGCGGCCGACCTGCGCTCGGTCTGTCAACAGGTCTACCCGATCCGCCAGCACGGCTCTTGACGGCCTTTCCGACACCCAGTTGTCCACCTTCCGCTTT
>Ga0208037_1001680_pt1 | contig 10373 bp, 10 predicted proteins | sample June2015DPH_13_1_3_FD_184710 | JGI IMG/M metagenome (GOLD analysis project Ga0208037, IMG submission 184710) | Peatland microbial communities from SPRUCE experiment site at the Marcell Experimental Forest, Minnesota, USA - June2015DPH_13_100... | ecosystem: Environmental > Terrestrial > Soil >...
TCACGGTGCCAGCCGTTCCCACAAGTCATTGATTAAACTGGAAATAGCTTTGTTCTGGAGCAAGAGGTCCTGGATTCAAACCCCAACGAAGAACTGTTCCACACGCCCAACTGGCCGTGTAACGGCCTACTCGTTGCAGTGCAACCTCCTGACTCCCCCGAAGTCCCCTTGTGGGAAGTTGGAAGTTAAGGTCAGGCTTGCCGATTTTCGCCCGGATGAAGGGCAACGGTCCCCCCGCACAGGGATTCTGCCTTAAGTTAGCGCTTATGGGGCACTGTCCCCGGAAAAATGGCAGGTCAAGACTGCGGTTCCCGTGTTTCAAGGGGAGAGCGTGTTATCAGGAGAGAGCATTTTATCTTGACAGGCCGTGAACCGCTGCGGTATAAAAGGTATATTTATGCATTGAATGCATAAATATTCTATTTCCTGATTGTGGGGTTCGGAAGACGTTGGGCACGGCGACAAAAGCTGAAATTACCGGGCGGTCATTGCCGGCGGCGAAGCCCCTGCCTGCCGTCCGCGCCGCGGTGCTGGGCGCCAGCGGTTACGTAGGGCGCGAACTCCTGACGCTCCTCGCCCGGCATCCTAACGCCAGCGTGGTGCGGCTGATCTCATCGCATCTCGACGGGAAAAGGCCCTTCCCCATCGAGCAGGCCCACCCGACGCTGCGCGGACGGTTCTCAGTTCCCTGCCTGCCCTTGAACCTGGAGGGCTTGGCTGGCTCGGAGCTGCTGGACGCCGTGGCTGCCTCGGAGGTGGACGTCATCTTTCTCGCCACACCGCACGAGACTTCGCACGACGTTGTGCCGATGCTGCTTGACGCAGGATTGCGCGTCATCGACTTAAGCGGAGCTTTCCGGCTTAAGGATACTGGCGCGTACCCGCGCTGGTACGGTTTTGCGCACCGCGCCTCGGAGGCTCTTGCCGAGGCGGTCTATGGCCTGCCGGAGCTCGACCACGGGGCGATTGGGCAGGCCAGGTTGGTGTCGAATCCGGGTTGTTACGCCACCTCCGTGATTCTTGCCCTGGCCCCCCTCCTCCGCTCCGGGTGGGTGGATGTCTCTGCCGGCATCATTTCTGATTCGAAATCAGGCGCCAGTGGCGCCGGCCGGACGCCCAGCGGGAAACTTCACTTCCCGGAGGTCAACGAGAATTGCCGGGCGTACGGCGTTTTCAGTCATCGGCACGTCCCGGAAATGCTTCAGGCGCTGGACATCGGGGAGAAGGATTTCATCTTCACCCCTCACTTGTTGCCTATCACGCGCGGCATTCTCAGCACGGTTTACGTCCGCCTCAAAGGGCAGCGGACCCTCGATCAGGTGGTTTCCCTTTTCAGGCAGTTTTACGAGACTTCTCCTCTGGTCCGCGTTTATGAAGGTGGAGCGCTGCCTGAAATCCTGGCGGTAGCCCATACGCAATTTGTGGACCTTGGTTTCGCACTTGACGAGGCTACCCGACGGCTGATTGTGGTCTCCGCCTTGGACAACCTCGGCAAGGGCGCGGCGGGCCAGGCAGTCCAGAATATGAATCTCATGTTCGGATTCCCGCAGGACCTGGGGCTAGTATGAAGCTGGTGGTAAAAATCGGTGGACAGGTGGCTGAGGAGCCAAAGGGACGGAGGAGGCTGGCCCGGCAAATTGTGGAACTGCGGCGCGCCGGCCACGCCGTGGTGGTGGTCCACGGCGGCGGGAAAACGCTCACCCGGACCCTGGACCGTCTGGGTATAGCCACGGAATTCCACCAGGGACTGCGCGTGACGGACGCTGCCACGCGCGATGTTGCTCTGATGGTTCTCGCGGGCATCGTGAATAAGCAGTGGGTGGCAGAGTTCGCAGCGCTCGGCCAGCCGGCGCTGGGCATCTGTGGCGGTGACGCGGGGCTGGTCTACGCAAAGAAAATATCTTTGGGGTCCAACGGCCAGAAGAAAGACCTGGGTTACGTCGGGCGGCCCCACAAGATCCGGACCAGCGTCCTCGAGATGGCCTTGCGGGAAGGCCTTGTCCCCGTGGTGGCCAGCCTGGGGCTCGGGGCGCGGGGAGAATTCCTGAACATCAACGCCGATGACCTGGCGGCGGCCCTCGCCGTGGCTCTCCAGGCGGACCGGCTCCTATACCTCACTGAATCGGGTGGAGTCTGGGACGCTGAGCGGCGCTTGCTGCCGCTGGTGAAGTTGGGTGAGATATCCAGCCTGATCAGGAAAGGCATCGTGCGTGACGGGATGATTCCAAAACTCCTTTCGTGCTCACGCCTGCTCCGCAAGCAGGTTGGAGAAGTTGACATCCTCTCCGCGGACGGGCCACATGCGCTGCTCCGAGCCATTGAGAATGGGCAGCATGGTGGGACCAGGATTGTGAAAAACGCATGAAATTCGACGAGATTGCACAGCTTGAGAAACAGTTCTTGATCCCTACGTACGACCGTTTGCCGATCTTGGCGGTGCGGGGCGAGGGCTGCTATCTCTACGACGATCGAGGCAGGAAGTATCTCGATTTCCTGGGCGGGCTTGCCGTGAATTCTCTCGGCTACGCGCACCCGGAAGTCCTCGCCGTTCTACGGGACGAAGCCGAGACGCTCTTGCACGTTTCCAATTTGCTTTACCACCCTTATCAAGCGCCCCTCGCGAAGAAACTCACTTCCCTGGCGGGGCTCGATCGGGCCTTTTTCGCCAACTCCGGCACGGAAGCCATTGAAGGCGCGCTGAAGCTGGTTCGCGCCTACGCTCGCCAGCATCAGGAACCCTTCCTGCGGGACGAAATCCTGGCGCTTGAAAACTCTTTCCATGGAAGAACGTTTGGGGCGCTCTCCGCGACCTGGCCTGAAAAGTACCGCAAGCCGTTTGGGCCCCTGGTTCCGGGCGTCCGGTTCGTCCGGCTGAATGACGCCGGCCACTTACGGGAAAGCTTCACACCGCGAGTGGCGGCGCTGCTGCTGGAGGTGATCCAGGGTGAGGGCGGCGTCGTGGAGCTCAGCGAGGAATTCCTCAAGGCTGCTGAAGAGCTCTGCCGAACGCACCATGCCCTGTTGATTTGTGACGAAATCCAGTGCGGGCTGGGACGCACCGGGCGATTCTTTGCGTTCACGAAGTTCGGACTTGACCCGGATATTGTGGTGGTTGCCAAGCCCTTGGCGGCGGGTCTGCCCCTGGCCGCCATCCTGGCTCGTGAAGAAGTGGCGCAGGCTTTCTCTCCCGGCATGCATGGCACCACGTTTGGCGGCGGGCCACTCCAATGCCGCCTGGCCCTGAAAGTTCTCGAGATTCTCGAACGCCCCGGGTTTCTCGAGCACGTTCGCGAAGTCGGCGCTTACTTCCGGGCCCAACTCGAGGAACTCCGCGACGAATTCGCGGTGATTCAGGAAATCCGCGGCGACGGCTTGATGCTGGCGGCCGAACTCCTCGTTCCAGGCAGGGGTGTGGTCCGGCAGGCGCTCGAGGCGGGAGCGATTTTGAACTGCACCCAGGAGAAGGTGCTGCGCTTCCTTCCGCCGCTGATCATCGAGCGACGCCACGTGGATGAATTTATTAAGGTCTTAAGGCCGATTCTGGCAGCCCTTACGCCAGCGGCGGCTAGCAGAGGGGTGAACGCATGACGCCGGGCCTGAGTGTCGTCGAAAAACAAGAGAAGCTGAGTGTGAGCGATCTGCTTGCCGATCGTGACCTTTCGCCCCGCGACCTGCGCCTGATCTTCGAGCTGGCGGAACGCGTCAAGGCTTCGCCCGGGGCCTATGCGCAGGCGCTCGTAGGCAAGCAACTGGCGCTCATCTTTGAGAAGCCATCCCTGCGCACCCGCGTCACTTTTGAAGTTGGGATGACGAGCATGGGAGGTTTTGGTGTTTACCTGGATCACGCCAAACCGCGGCTGGGTGAACGCGAAGCCGTCAAGGACATTGCCCGCAATCTCGAGCGCTGGGTCGATGGAATTGTGGCGCGTACCTTCTCCCACGAGTCGGTGTTGGAGTTGGCGAACAACGCTTCGATTCCGGTCGTGAACGCGCTCACCGACCTGTTTCATCCCTGCCAGGCTCTGGCCGATCTTTACACGCTGTGGGAGAAATTTGGCACGCTTGCAGGGCTGAAACTGGCCTTCGTGGGTGACGGAAACAATGTGTGCCATTCCTTGATGATCACCGGCGCGAAACTTGGTGTCTCGGTGCGCGTGGCAACACCTCCGGGCTATGAGCCCAAACCTGAAATCGTCGCCGAGGCGAAGGCACTAGCGGCGGCGATGGGGGCGACAGTGGACCTTTTCAACAACCCGCTCGAGGCCGTGGCAGGCGCTCGGGCGATATACACGGATGTCTGGGCGAGTATGGGCCAGGAGCACGCCGTGCACCTGCGCGCGCAGGTGTTTGCGCCTTATGGCGTCACGGAAGACTTGATGGCGGTGGCTGACCCTGCGGCGGTGTTTATGCATTGCCTGCCAGCGCATCGAGGTCATGAGGTTACTAACGAGGTCATTGATTCCCCGCGGTCGGTGGTTTTCGATCAGGCGGAAAACCGGCTGCATGTCCAAAAGGCCCTGTTGATTCTGCTTTTGCAGAACGCCCGTGCGTAAGGAGCGGGAGACCTAAGGATGACATCAACAATGTCCCGGCCTGTCATTCTGAGCCCGCCGTTTTTTTGGCGGGCGAAGAATCTCGGCAGTCCTGCCGGCAATCAAAAAGGCCGCCAAGATGGCAGCGCTACAAGACGAGACCGTCGCAAACGTCCTACGGAAGTGGAGGAAATGAAACATTGAACATCCGAAAAGCTGAATTGCAGGATGTGCCTGCACTCTTCAAACTGATTAGCCGTTACGTGCTGAAACAGATCTTGCTTCCGCGGCCTCTAACGAATCTCTACGAAGACGTTTGGGAATTCACGGTCGCAGAAGAGAATGGAAAGCTTCTCGGGTGTGGCGCACTCAAGTTCTACAACCAGGAGCTCGCTGAGATGCGTTCGCTGTGCGTTGATGAGCGGCTCAAGTCAAAGGGCGTGGGGAGGAAGCTCACGGAGGCGCTGTTGGATGAAGCCGAACGCTACGGACTGAAAACGGTATTCGCCCTGACCGTCGTCCCGGCCTTCTTTGAAAAGCTGGGCTTCCAAATGGTGCCGCGCGAAAGATTTCCGGTTAAGGTCTTTGAGGACTGCCTGGGCTGTCCCAAATATTCATGTTGTGATGAGGTTGCGGTAAGCTACGAATTGGCCTGGCGGCGCACGGAAGAGGTTGAGGTTCCCGAAGAAGCTGTCGACGCAGTGAGCTGACGCGGGCCGGCGTAACGCGGGCAGCCTGCCCCGACCTGTCGGGGTCTCGCCCGCTGTGGCGGGAGCGTCTCGCTCCCGCACCAAGCAAGTCTTAACGCCACAGGGAAAAAGGCAGATCGAAACAGAAGGCGAAGTCGCCCCGCCGCCGCCCGGCGCTGATCCGCGCTCTGTAGCACAAGCCGTCAATTTCTTCGTGCGCCGCGCAGAAAGGATCAACCACAGAGCGCACAGAGACCACAGAGAAGAATACTTCTGCTCTTCTCTGCGGACTCTGTGCGCTCCGTGGTGAGCCTCCTCTTGGATTGCCGTTCTGCCGCGCTGTACCAACAGTCCCTAACCCCTAATCCCTGTTCCACTGACACCTGTCTTCTTGGTGTACACTCTCAGCTATCATGGAAGAATTCGAACGGGCCAGCTCGCTCCGCTGAGCCGGAGGCGTGTATGCGTTTGAAGAAGTTTGCCATCACAATATCTCTCGTCATAGTTGGCGCGCTGGACGTACCGGCCGGAAGCCCGCCGACCATGCGCCTGGATTATTTCCACACCGGCAACGCCACCCAGGAGTTGTTCAGCGTCGACCGCGTGGTTGTCGAACCTCTACCTTGGCCGGGGAATCCCTCGAAACCCATCGACACCACGAACCGCGGCGTGTACTACTTCGAAGTGAAGGACCCCAGCAGCCAGCGCGTGTTGTACTCACGCGGTTTCTCATCCATCTACGGCGAATGGGTAACTACGGAAGAAGCGAAGAAGGCGAACCGCACTTTCCACGAGTCCCTTCGCTTCCCCGCTCCGGAAGGTCCGGTTCAAATCGTGGTGAAAAAGCGCGACGCGCAGAATGCTTTCCGCGAGATCTGGTCAACCAACATTGATCCCCATGATAAGTACATCGACACGTCAAAGCCTGCCTCCCCCGGGCGCGTGCTGGCCATAGAAAAAAACGGCGATCCCGCGCTGAAGCTGGATTTGCTGTTTCTGGGTGAGGGCTATACGGCGGCCGAGCTGGACAAATGTGAGAAAGATGTGCGCCGGCTCGCCGAAGGTGTCTTCACCTTCTCGCCCTTCAAAGAGCGCCGCAAGGATTTCAACGTCTGGGCGATCTGCTCGCCTGCTCCTGACTCGGGTGTATCGCATCCGTCTGCGGGCGTGCACCGCAACACCCTTTTCGGTTCGCAGTTTGATGTTTTCGGCACCGAGCGTTACGCCCTGTCGTTCGATAATCATGCCATTCGCAGCGTAGCATCGTTTGCCCCCTATGACGTGATGGGGATTGTGATGAACTCGAAGGAGTATGGGAACGGAGGCATCTTTGGGCTCTACGCCACTGTCAGCATTGATTATGCGTCCGCCATTCGCGTGTTCGTCCATGAATTCGGACACCACTTCGCGGACCTTGGGGATGAGTACTACTTCAACGCGAACGTCGCTTATGCGCCTGCCAGCACCCGCCTCGAGCCGTGGCAGCCCAACATTACCGCGCTCCTGGACCCGCAGCATCTGAAGTGGAAGGCTCTCGTGGCTCCCGACACGCCGATTCCCACTCCCTGGCCGAAGGATTGTTACGAGAACAGTATTCGAGAACCGCAAAGCCGGATCCAGCAGATGCGCTCAGAAGGCCGCCCCGCTGCCGAGATCGACGAATTCCGGCGCCAAGCGCGCGAAACACAAGAGCACTGCCTGTCCGATGGGCTCTACGCGAATAAGGTGGGCGCGTTCGAAGGCGCGATGTATGAAACCAAAGGCTACTATAGGCCTCAGCAGCGCTGCATCATGCTTTCAGGAACGGAGTTCTGCGCCGTTTGCCAACACGCCATTGAGGAAATCATCAACCTCTACTCCCGCCCATAAGGTGTATTATGAGCAAGGGCGCGCGCGCCGGGGCCAAGTCTGGGTCTGAGCCGCAGTCGCCCTGAGGCGATTGGACACGTCAGTGCGAGTACTGGCAATCGACTTTGGCATGAGGCGGATGGGTGTGGCGGTTTCGGATGCTTTGGGCATCACCGCCCAGGGGCTTCCGACTCTTCTGCGCACACGCCTGGAGGATGACCTGCAAAAGATCCGGGAACTGACGGAAGAATATTCAACCGAGCGAGTAATCGTGGGAAATCCCCTCGGGCATGGCGGAGGCGAGACAACGATGTCTCGACACGCTGCGGAGTTCGCCGAAAAGCTGCGCCGGCGAGTGAACTGCCCCGTCGATCTCTGGGGCGAACGATTGACAAGTGTCGAAGCTAACCGCGCTCTTCGCGAAACGGGCTTGAGCCTTGCCAAACGCCAACGAGCGGTGGATCGCGTGGCGGCGACTCTTCTCTTGCAAAGCTTCCTGGACTTCCTTTCCAACGAGCGAAGCCGTAACGCCGGGGTGGCGCCATGAGATGGCGGCTTCTCCTCCTGGTCTTTGGGGCAGCGGCGGTGGGGCTGCTCTGCTTAGCTTTCGATTTGCTTTCGCCTTATCGTGGTTACTCCGGGAACATGTTGCTCGTCATTGAACCCGGCTCGCGGGCCTCCCAAGTCGCGGATTTGCTGGTTGCTCGCGGAGTGCTGAGGCATCGCCTGCCGTTTCTGGTCCGTTACTGGGCTGGTCGCCCCCGTCACGCATTGCGAGCCGGTGAATACCTCTTTGACCGCCCGCTTCGTCCCATCGATGTTTGCCGAAGACTGGTCCAGGGTGATGTTTTCCTTCATCCCGTAGTCATCCCCGAGGGCTCGGACCGCTTTGACATCGCGCGGATTCTCAACCTGCGGCTGGGCATCGATCCCGTGCAGTTCTTCAGAGTCACTCAGCAGGCTGTGGCGATACGCGATCTCGATCCCAGGGCGCCCTCGCTGGAGGGCTATCTCTTCCCTGACACGTACCGGTTCCCTCGCGGTGTCAGTGCCGCAACCGTTGTCATCACGATGCTGGAGCGTTTCCGCCACATCGTTGGCACGAGGTTTGCGAATCAACGGCCTTCGTCGTCGGCCGGTTGGCATGAGGTTATGACCCTAGCCTCGCTCGTCGAAAAGGAGACACCTGAGGCGTCGGAACGTCCCCTCATCGCTGGGGTCTTCGAGAGGAGGCTTGAAAGGGGCATGCCTTTGCAGTCCGATCCCACGGTGGTCTATGCGGCGCGACTGGACTATCGCCCTGTTGGCCCTATTACCCAAAGCGACCTCGGATTCGATTCACCCTACAACACTTACCGCCATTCTGGACTCCCACCCGGGCCCATTGCGAACCCGGGGGAAGCCTCAATCCGGGCGGTATTTCACCCGGCAGACGGGGACGCGCTCTATTTCGTCGCCAACAATCACGGCGGGCACGTCTTCGCTCGGACTCTTGCCGAACATCAACGCAACGTGTCACGATATCGCAGGGAAATGGCGGCGCTGCTTCGCAACCAGCCGAAGACGGTCAGCGGAGATTCGAAGTCACCCACCCGCGCAGCAAGCAAGCGCGCCGCCCAGGCGCAGAAACGTGCCAGGAACACCCAGCAAGAAGCAAATCATCCTTGAATACTGTCGGGCGAAGGCACTCGAACGAATCGGCGCCGAGGAAATCCGCGCCCTCGACAATGAGTTGCGCGCCCGGCTGGGATCAAACCTCAAGACTTCGCCGTCTTACATTGCCAGCGTTCTACGCGAGGCGGGGAAAAACGTAGAGTACCACGACCGCTTCACCGCTCCACCTATGGAGGAGCCTTATGCGAGCCGTCTTCGCAACCTACTTCAATTCCACGACTTCGAAAGCGCGGAGGCTTCGCTCAGAAAACTCGACGAGGTCTATCGGGAATACCGCAAGGCCTCGGACCGGATCGGGACGGGCTTGGTCCGCTCTCTGCTTCAGAAGGGAAAGTTGCGCGCCGGGAGTTTGGCAGCGAACCCGCGAGTGAGTCCGGATAAGCGAGCGGAAAAACAGGAGATAGCAACATGGTTCCGTGTTTGGCTGGAAACGCCGGACCTGTTTTCCGACTGGTTGGAGCTGAGAAAGGCCTCAGAAGAGTTTCGGCGATTGTTTAGGGAAATGAATGTGAAGGGTTAGCAGGTTGCCGAAGAAAGGAACGAGATACTTCGTCGCCTGAGGCGCAGGATGAAAGTGTGCTGGCCCTTGGCAGTGCTCGCTGAAGTTCTCTGAGAAGAAAACAAGGCCCGCTTGGGGAAGCGGGCCTAGGAAAGGAAGAAACCTGGAGATGTTCGGTTGTTACCTCTTCTTCTTTGCCTTTTTCTTTGCTGGCATGTATTCCCCTCCTTTTGGGTGTCGCTTAGATTTGCCGTGGACGGCCAAGAATTGTGGCCAACCAGGCCGACACCCCAATATGTAGTAGCATGCGGCCCGTTTGTCAAGAGAAATCTGCACTTTTTATTTGCTATGGGAAAAAACCCGAACCGGAGTCTTAGACCGGAGGCGGCGGGCGGACTCGTGCTCAGCTTTTCGTGAAGCCGGGGCGACTTGGAAAACCGGGGCGAAAGGTGTAGTGGTAACGTCCTAACTCACAGTGCTACCAGCTCGAGAAGTATTCCGGGGCGTTTCCGCGCTTCCACTTGATATTGCAACCTAAGCTTGGCCTCTGATTGCTGGGCACCGGGCGTCCCGCAAAGACCGCGTCGAGGGCCGCGCGGAGGTCAGCACCGGTGACTGGGCGACCGTTGCCGGGCCGGCTGTCATCAAACTGCCCCCGATAGACGAGGCAGCGATCCCGATCGAAGAGGTAGAAGTCGGGCGTGCAGGCGGCTCGATACGCTTTGGCCACTTCCTGGCTCTCATCGGACAGATACGGGAAGGTATAGCCGACCTGTTTGATCTCTTCGGCCATTTTCTCCGGCCCGTCGTCCGGGTAGCTCTCGATGTCGTTGGAGTTGATCCCGACGACACCCACCCCTTTCGCCTGGTACTCCTTGGCGAGTTCGGCGAAGCGGGACCGGATGTGCTTCACATAAGGGCAGTGGTTGCACATGAACACTACCAAAAGGGCTGGCGCATCGGGGAAGTCGTGCAGCGAAACCCATTTGCCATGGGGGTCAGGAAGGCGAAAGGGCGGGGCCTTCGTCCCGAGTGTAAGCATTGTAGAGGGCGTCTCAGCCATGCATATCCTTCTTTCCCGAGCCAAGTATTCGCAAACACCAGTCTAACACTTAAAGGACTCGAGGGGCG
>Ga0208037_1001686_pt1 | contig 10346 bp, 8 predicted proteins | sample June2015DPH_13_1_3_FD_184710 | JGI IMG/M metagenome (GOLD analysis project Ga0208037, IMG submission 184710) | Peatland microbial communities from SPRUCE experiment site at the Marcell Experimental Forest, Minnesota, USA - June2015DPH_13_100... | ecosystem: Environmental > Terrestrial > Soil >...
CTACGGCGCGCACGAAGCCGCGATTAAAGACCCCGCCGGGAAGCCTGTCCCAGGCTTCATTCTCAAGTGCTTCAAGGAAACGCGTGCCGATGCGGGTGGCCGAAGTGATTTCGTCGAGCGAAACCTCGCGCATCTCACGTTCGCGCCTCAGCCGTTCGCCGAAATTCCCCCGAGCCATTGTGACGAGCGTTCGATCCCCTATGAAAGGCCGCGGGTAAGCCTCCCAGGCAATATAGGCGCGAGAGAAAGGGAAGTAAAGGAGTAGGAAAGGAAGATGGAGAAGGCTGAAGGAAGCGGAGAAACCGAGGGATGTTCACGGGGATGCCCGTGCCGAGGGGGCAAGGCCGGGAGGCTGTCTAGATGGGAACGTGACGGCGCGCGCGGGTTGCGCCGTGGAAAGTGTGCTGCCTATACTGGCTGGGACTTGCCAGTCTTCGTGACACTCGCGGGGGTAGGATCCGCCGGAAGGGGCGCGCGAGAATTCCAGCTGGATCGTTGAACGTGGAAGAAGCAAAACAATTCCCTGCCGTTGAACGCCGCCGCGGTTCTTCGTTGCGTACGGAGCGACGTGAGGAAGGCGAGGTCGCGGTCTTTCATGAGTTGGGGAAAGCGCTGACTTCGTCGCTGCAGCTCGACCAGGTGCTGCGGACGATCATGGAAAAGCTGGATGAGTTTCTGCGCCCGGACACGTGGTCGCTGCTGCTGCTGGACGATTCCAAACAAGAGCTAGCTTTCGAGCTGGCGGTGGGGAAGGGATCGCAGGCGCTCAAAGACGTGCGCATCAAGCTGGGGCAGGGGATCGCGGGATGGGTGGCGCAGCAGGGAGAAGCCGTGATCGTGCCGGACGTCTCGCAAGACACGCGCTTCTTCTCGAAGGTGGACGAGCAAACGAAGATGGAGACGCGGTCGATTGTGGCCGTCCCCGTGATGTTCCGGGAGAACTGCCTGGGTGTGATCGAACTGATCAATTGCGTCGGGCCGGACGGGTTCGGGCAGCGCGACCTGAAATTGCTCGAGGCCCTGGCGGATTTTGCAGCCATCGCCATCGAGAACGCGCGGCACGTCAAGCGCATCCACGAACTGACCATTACTGATGATTGCACCAGCCTTTACAATGCGCGTCACCTGGACTTCATCTTGGAGACCGAGATTTACCGGTCGCAGCGGTACAACTTCGAGTTCTCGCTGCTGTTCATCGACCTGGACCACTTCAAGACGGTCAACGACACCCACGGGCACCTGATGGGATCGAAGCTGCTGGCGGAAATCGGCGAGATGTTGAAGTCGCGGTGCCGGCTGATCGACATGGCCTTCCGGTACGGCGGCGACGAATTCGTGGTCGTGCTGCCGCAAACGTCGAAGGAAAATGCGATCGGGGTGGCCCGGCGGTTGCACGAAGTGATCCGCGAATCGATCTGGCTCAGGGCCGATGGGCTGAACGTGCGAATTACAGCCAGCCTGGGGGTGGCCTCCTACCCGGCGGATTCCAGGACGAAGGTAGGAGTGCTGCACCTGGCGGACGAGGCCATGTACCTGGTGAAGAACACCCACCGCGACGACGTGGCCGCGGCCAACATGGGGATCGTGCCGAAGTAGTGTTGGACCCTCGCTGACTCCTCTCGAATCTTCTTCCGCTTCATTCTCATTCCTTCCGCGAAGTTCGGGGAGGGATCAGCGCGCAACAGCGCGGCACTAAACTTTCGGCAGGTGGGCCAAAGCCTCCTGAATTTTCTCTTCCGGATGTTCGTAGTCGGTGAGCTCGCCGGCGAAGTACTTCTCATAGGCGGCCATATCGAAATGGCCGTGTCCGCTCAAGTTGAAGAGGATGGTCCTCTCCCGGCCTTCTTCCTTGGCTATCAGCGCTTCGTCAATGGCGCAGCAGACCGCGTGGGAGGTCTCGGGCGCAACGATGATTCCCTCCGCCCGCGAAAACGCGATGGCGGCTTCAAAGCATTTCAGTTGCGGATAACTGACGGCCTCGACGACGCCGGCGCGGTGCAGCAGGCTCACGAGCGGCGCCATGCCGTGGTAGCGCAGGCCGCCCGCGTGAATGCCCACGGGGATGAAATCGTGGCCGAGCGTATCCATCTTGAAGAGCGGGGTCATTCCGCTGCTGTCGCCGAAATCGTACGCGTACACGCCCTTGGTCATCGTGGGGCATGCGGCGGGCTCGACGGCCACCAGGCGAATCTTCTTGCCGCCCGCCTTGAGCGGAACGAACGGGAAAGCCAGGCCGGCGAAATTGCTGCCGCCGCCGCAGCAGCCGATCACCACGTCAGGAAAGGCCGCAGCGAGCTTCATCTGCGCGATGGCTTCCTGGCCGATGATGGTCTGGTGCAGGAGCACGTGGTTGAGCACGCTGCCGAGCGAGTAGTTCGTGTCTTTGCGCTGCGCCGCGTCTTCCACGGCTTCGCTGATGGCGATGCCGAGGCTTCCCGGACATTCCGGATCTTGCGCCAAGATCTTTCGGCCCGCTGCCGTCCGGTCGCTCGGAGACGGAATGCACTTGGCTCCCCAGCATTCCATCAACGTGCGGCGATGCGGCTTCTGGAAGTAGCTGCACTTCACCATGTAAACCATGCATTCGAGGCCGAACACTTGCGTGGCGTACGCCAGGGCGCTGCCCCACTGCCCCGCTCCAGTCTCGGTGGCCAAGCGGCGAATGCCCTGCTGCTTGTTGTAATAGGCCTGCGGAACTGAGGTATTCAGTTTGTGGCTGCCCGCGGGAGAAACCCCTTCGTTCTTGTAGAAAATCTTGGCGGGAGTGCCGAGAGCCTTCTCGAGCCGGCGGGCGCGATAGAGCGGCGTGGGACGCCAGAGGCGCAGGATGTCCCATACCGGGTCGGGTATGGGCACGGTGGGCGCGCCGGACATCTCTTGCTCGATCAGGGCGTGCGGGAAGATAGCTTCAAGATCGCCGGGGTTCGCCGGCTGTCCCGTGGCGGGATTCAAAGGAGGAGGCAACGGCAGCGGCAAGTCCGGGATGACGTTGTACCAAGACTTGGGCATATCTCGTTCGGGCAAAAGGAACTTGTTATCTTCCACGGTAGTCCTTCCTCCACGTCGTCCAGCTCGGGCGGACGAAGCGGTGGAGAATAGCACAAATGGAGGCAATGGGAGAGTGTTGGCATGTTGCACGTTGGAAGGTTCCGGAGAGCGTTTGCACGTTTGAACGTTGAAACGTTGAAATGTTGAAGAGTGAAAGGCGGACGGCAAAGCAACTAAGCAGAGAAGCGGCGGAGCCGAAAAAGGTAGGGGGGCACCGGCCTTTTTTCGTAAGAGTGTGATTCCGGGGCACTTTAAGTCTAATGATTTTGTAAGAGTGAGATCTACAGGACTTACAGGCGCAAAATCCGTAAGAGTGCGTTCTAAAGGAGTTAGCAAGAAACGTCGGCCCGTTGAACGCTGTGGGGGTTGAACGTTGAAAAGCGCGAGAGGACACGGCTGATTCTTGAGACGAGGATGCGGGGAATCCGACTCACGTGCGAGTGAGACACTAAGAAAACAGATTTGGCTTTTGAGGCGCGCTAGTACTACACCGGCCTTTTTCTGTAAGTGTTGATTCCAAAGGGTTTTAAGTTCAACGATTCTGTAAATGTTGATTCTGGAAGGGTTGCAGGCGCGATTTTTGTAAGTGTTGATTCTAGGTGGGTTAGCGTGGCTGAGGCCGATTTTCACGGCTCATTGTAGCACGACAGTTACCATAATGCAATGGGAATGTTGTAGTTATCCACAAGTTTCTTGGGAGTGGACCGTCTCGCGGAAGCGAGCGAGGCCCCATAACCGCGCGCGCGAACATTTTCAGCTCCCCCTCGGGGGAGCCGAACGCAACAACCACCAGACCTACGCCTCAACAAATGTGCCGAAAACTCTGGACACAACCGCTGTCGATTATCCCAACATAGAAGTTCAATCGCGGTTGTCCTGAGGAAGTGCATTCTACCTTGCGTTGTGGACGCTCGGCTCAGGAAAACGGGACAAGGAGGTGACTTAGGTGAATGTCGCCACACGAGCGACTGTGCGTCGTTATCATGGCAGATGGTGGGAGGCCGGGTTTTAAATCGCGCATTCTGCAATGTAGTCTTCGTTTGTATCGCTTGATCCGCTTTGTGATCGCGGACTGGGCGATCGATGTGTCCCCGTCCATTACGTACCCAACCATCGCATCCGTTGGGAAGTTTTTAGCATACTGCGCACGAACGAAGCGCATCATGCCTTGGAGCACGTACTCAGTCGCCAAGGACCTGCGCCTTGTCGATCCATACGAAACATTAAGCCTCTTGCACTCAAATGCCATATAGAGCTTTCGCGAGGCAGCAGAGAAGAGAACAGCGATATCCAAATATCCTTTTACGCCCACATTTCCCTTGAGATCCTCAGGGAGAAGCTCGAGCTGTGATTCGATAAAGAAGGGCGACGATCGGATTATGGTATCTCTGCGCATCGCGATCACGAGTTTCCGCGTGATCTCATCTTCGAGAGTCGTTGGTTTGCAGCGTGCGCGACATGCAGGCCAACACCGCACGATTGCATTGACAAGAACATCGTGAACGTTTTTGAACTTTGTCACCCAAAGGCGGGATGTTCCAACGACATTCATCGGTCGGACTGACTCAGTTGTTCCCTGTGGCGTTCTATTAGCAGGTCGCCGGCAATCTCGTCCGCATCATTCAACGCAGAAGTGCGGAGCCAGAAACGAGCATCTGAAGGTTTGACCAAAAGGAGGGCATCGTGAGCGAAAACCTTGAGGTTCGCATTGAAATAGATGTTGCGAGTCCGCCGCAACGGCAGGCATGACCTGAACTCGTGGATGGCTTCCATTAGAGCGTCCGAGCTTCGGTTGACTATGATTGGTTCTCCATTTTCTTCCTTAGCGAAGCGCAGTTGAACAGCTCGAACCGGTGCTTTTTCGCCGAGCAACACCGCTTGAAGCCGAGTACCAGGCTCGAGCCATTGTTCTAACGTTGCAATAAGAGTCTTCGCATATTCCGTATCTTCTGTGCTGCTAACCTCACGCAATAACGCTGTTTCTACACGTCGGCGTGGTTGGACGCTGGGAATTACTTTCCTCACTCCCTCTTCGACGATCGTTGTTTCATCCGCACTAAGACCAAAATAGCGACACACCATCCGATTAATCTGTTGAATCTCCTGAGTCGTATCCGGCGCGAATAACCTGTCCTTGCTAGCCAGTAGTGCATCCACTGCGGCAACGATCGCTTGCGCGATTCCCGAAGCTTCCCTCGACAAATCGGGTGGGTCAGGAAAAGGAAGTTCCAGGAGTTCTTCGATATGAACTTCCGGGCGCTCGGTACCCAAACTTGCGCTTATGTGAAAGAGGAACCATGCGGCAAGATCGCTGTTGAGGATTGCGGTAAGCAGTTTGGCTCTCGGCTTTTCTGAAGCTGGAAACTTGATCGCTTGTATAGAGTGTCTAAATGGGAAGTCTTGTTCGACATACGAGGCGCGAATCAATCCCGTTTTTGGTTGGACGCCCTTGATCACCAAAATCCGAGGACCAAAATATCCGGGCACGAAACCTGCGCGCCGGACGCGTGAACTCTGCCACGGTTTTGACGCTACCGTCGGGATAACCCACGCTTGAAAGTAGGCCGTATCAAGGAAAGGTATTCCAGTTAGTAACGGCTCTATGGTCGAGCCGTGAAGTGCCCCCTTTGCCCGTTCGGTGTGCAACTCCTGAAAGCCCTGGCCAATTGTCCAAGAGTTTCTCTCGGTGTCTACACCTGTATCTCGCTGTGTGCGAAAACTCGAGACCAACCGGCGAAGCGGCGGCAATTCCAACAGCCAGTCGAGCAGCCGAAGCTCTCTTCCGCTGGCCCACAGCCGTCGTTTCCAGAAGAACCGTTCGCAAGCCGCAGTGTGACTGTCCACGGTCCATTGATCGGCCGCAGAGATCACCAGGATCTTCGCCGCGCTTAGAATCCTAGTTGCTTTGGGACACCAATACTGAAATTGATAGGCCTCGGTGGTCCCCGAACCCAAGATGGCGAGAATAGTCGGGCGATCAGCGTCTTCAAACAACTGAAAACGGACATCGGAGAAGTTAACCACTCTTACGAACTTCGACATTCTTAGCCATCGGCTGCGAGCTTGCTGGGCTGCTTCGGTGTGGTTGTGAAGGATGCCCATCGCAGGCAGCAACAGCCCGACAGTTCCAGCACGCCGAGCGTGCACTTGGGTTTTCCAGATGAAGGCCCAAGCGATTTCCTTTTGTGGCATGGGAAGGTCCCTCTGCTCGCACCATGCCAGGGCCGATTCTGCGGCAGCCGAGTTGCGACTAATCCAAGGCGGATTGCCAATCACCAGGTCAAACTGGCCCAAGCGCAGGTTTGGGTTAAAGAAATCGCCAGTGAGAAGCGTTTTGTCGAATAGACGCGGCAGAATTCTTCCTTTGCGCAGCAGTTCGACAATTGCAGGGGGTTCTACCTCCTCAAGTAGTGCGATATAGAGCGAGAACACTGAAATACGGACTGCATCCGCCTGTTTATCGATCCCGTAAAGGCCGCTTAAGAAGTACTTTAGAGTTCGCCACGGAGGTGAAGCATCGGAGTGTTGAACGCGCCAAGCGCGTATCATTCGCTGGAAAACACGCACCAAGAAAATCCCGGACCCACATGCGGGATCGAGGACGCGTAGAACACCGGTGTTTCTTCGTTTTTGTTGAAGAACGCCCCACGCCTGTTCAACGGTGATATCGGCCAAGAAAGTGGGGGTGAAGTAACTGCCAAAGGAGCGTCGATCAGAATCCTGCTCATTCAAGAAACGATCATAGATCGAACTAATGAGTTCGACCGGAACGTAGCTGAAATCAAAAGGCCAGAAACGCATCTGCCCCGTCGCGAGCTCAATCAAGCCGCTCCTGAATTCGTCAAGCACTTCTAGGTGATCGCGTGAGAGCCGCGGCCCTTTCTCGGGTCCGAATGAGCACGGACCGTAGAAGATGTCGCCATTGAAATCTCGACGGAGACGACGAAACAGAGCGTCAAGGGCGTTGAGGGAGCGGAGCTTGAAGATATCAGCAAGAGAAGCGACGCCCTTGGCGCGGACATGGTTGCGATAGTAGACATCATCAACGATGCGACGGTCTTCGAGATACGAGATAAAGATCACCTGCAGAAGAACTGCACGAGCCGCTTCCGCATCAAGGCCTCGCTTTCGAAGCCTTCGCACGGTTTCTTCGAGGTTCGAAAGCAGAGTCGAATCAATTCGCGCATTCTCTCTGAAAAATGGCCGATGTTCTTCGAAATAGCGCCCACACTCAATCTCGGCGATGAGTGTCTGCAGTCTGAGCGCGTCCGTGCCGGCCTTAAGAACCTCAATGACGAGCCTGTCGAGCGTGTCGGGGTGCACGTCAGCGCTGAAAGGAGGCTCCCATAGTGTGTAAACTCGAAACTCTGAGGGAAGTGAAACAATCAGAATACTCATCAAACCCTGATTCCACAGTGCACGATGGATACGACTGATCTGGGCTTGGTCCAGGTCGGGCTGATCTAAGAAACCAATCGTAGGCACAGACCCAATGATGAGGACCCCAGACAGGCCCAGTCGCTCAAAACAGGCTTCGATTGCTCCGGCATGGGGAGTTTCTGGAGTTGATTCGCCCTGCAAAACTAGATCCTGCGTACCGAGGCGATCTCGTAGAGCGAGTGTGTGTATCCAGTCGTGAGTGGACGCGCTCGCCATTAGGGCGAATAAATAGCGAATTTAGATTGTAACTCTCGGCCCAGCTGAAATGAAAGAGCAATGCTGAGTCGGCCCGCAGCATGCTGCCCACGCGCGCTGAAGATGTTCAAGTATAACGTTTTCCATATGTTGAGCGGCGGTAGATCGTTACGAATGCTATTTAGCATCGCTTCCAAGCTGTATATCACATCGGAGGGGCAGGGTAGTACATTGTTCTTGATCGCGATCAATGCGAAGGCAATCACCGGGCTCACGGTGGCGAATCGCAGCGGGGCGGCTTCGGTTTTCCCGGCATGGCCGGAATCTCCGACCTTCCGCAGTGAGTTCGCAAAGAGGAGCGGTTTGCATCGCGGTGATTCTGTCCGTGCTGGGAGGGGGCGGGGCGGCACGGAATCTCCGCACGCGGCTCCGCCGGATGCGGAGCACTGAGGCGGGAATGCCCGTTGAGTTTCGGCAAGATCCCCACAGGTAAAGGCGACCTGTGGGGCACCCGCTCTTACGTCGGAGCTCCCTCGACTCCGCTCGGGACAGGTTCCGCTCCGACCCCCTAGAACACAGGCTGAAAGCCTGTGCTACGATTCGGACGATAGCGCTATTTAGCAGGGTCTCGCTGACGCGTCGCCTTTACAGCCGACAGAATCCCAACACCCAAGAGTATGATCGCGCCCACCGCAATCCAGTGTGCGGGGATGTGCAGCAAGTATGCGGCATAAATCAGGCCGCCGATCAGGATCGCGAACCCAATCGAGTAAAGGCCGAATGACATAGCGTCTCCTTCTCGAGTCAGCCGGGGCAGTTTTCGCCCGAGAACTCAGCTTGCTCGCTTGCGGGAGGACGGAATGCGGCCGCCCTCCGTCCTCTGGCATCGATCAGCTCCGCAACTCCTACTGTGACGAACTGGCTTTCTGATTTTTAACCTGCAGATCATTCACGACCTGCTTCACGTTGGGCACTCTCGCGGCCATCTTCTCGGCGCGCGCGCGCTTGTATTCCGAGTTCACTTCACCGGTCAGCGTGACTACGCCGCTCTTCACTTCGTATTTCACGCTCTTATGCAACTTGTTCTGAATCAGCGCAGCGTCCAGGTTCTTTTCGATGCCTTCGTCCAGATCCGAGTTCACGGCCTTGGCTTCTTTTTCCGCGCCCACGGGAAGCACGGCAATCTGATCCGCGAGAACCTGGGCGCCCGCCAGAGACCTTGCAAGGGATTCGGCTTGTGACTTGTCGTACTCAGTGGTGACGTGTCCGCCGAGGGTCACGATGCCCTTGTCGCGATCCTGACTGACGGTGACGTCTTTGAAGCCTGCTCGATCGAGCGATTTGCGAATACTGTCGGAAACATCAGGCGACTTCGTGGCTGTCCTGGAGCATCCGGCCATGGTCCCGACGGCGAGCAGCGCGAGCATGAATACCGACAATGTGAGCTTTTTCATGTTTCTCCTTTGATGGGGCTAAGATATTTGAAATAGTTTCCACCCGCGCCAAGCGGGGCCATCCACACTATTTCCCGAGGACTTTCTCCACCTGGCCGATTTTCTTTTGGACTTTCCCGCCTATCTTTTCGTCCTGGCCTTCGGCTTACTTCCTCCGCAGGCAGCATCATAAAAGAGACGAAGATGGATATCTGTTCACATAGAGACACACGAACCCGAGCGGTGGGGCAGCCTCACCGAGGTGGGAATGCCGCTTGAGTGTCGGCAGGATCCCCACAGGTGCACCCGACCTGTGGGGCACCCACGCAATGCCAAGAGGGAGTGCAGCGAGACAGGGCAGGGTCGGTGTGCTACCGTTTGCGTAGAGAGATGGAGCGGAACGGATAGCGAATGAGGACGAGCCAAGCGGCGCGGTACGCGCGGTGGTCGGCGATGGCGGCCGGGGCGATCGCTGCAGTGACGCTCGGCGTGTTTCTGCACCGGGCCTGGCTGGCACGACAGGAACGCAGACAGGCTCCGGCGCCGGCGCCGCCCAGCGTGGAACGGCTCTCCAGCGAGCTGACGTTTTCCAAGGTGGAGAAGGACCGGACGATCTTCACGGTGAAGGCTTCACGCTCGACCGAATTCAAGGCGAACGACGAAAACCTGCTGGAAGACGTCCAGATCACCATTTTCGGACGGGAAGGAACGCGGCACGACACCCTGCACACGCGAAGCTGCCAATACGAAAAAGATTCGGGCGAAATCCGCTGCGATGGCGAAGTCCAGATCGATCTCCAGAGCGCCAAGGATGCGGCGCGGGCGGACGCCGCGACGCGCCGGGCACACGTGGAAACGCGCCGGGTGAGCTTCGATCGCAGTTCCGGCGTGGCCCGGACGGATGAGAAAGTGACGTTCGCTTTTGCGAACTGCCAGGGCGAAGGCGTGGGCGTCAGCTATCGCTCGGGGGACGGGGTTCTCCGGCTGGATAAGGACGTGAAGCTGTGGCTCAGACCCTCCGGAACGGCAGGAGCGAGCGAGGAAAAACAAGTCGAAGTGACGGGTTCCGGCCTCGAGTACCGGCGCGATACGCGGAGGATGCAACTGGCGGGCCCCGTGCGGGCAGTGACGGAAAGCAGCGAGATGACCGCGGGAGAGATGGCGCTCGAACTGGACGCAAGTTTCCGTCCACAGAAATTGGTGGCGCTCGCAGGGCGGGACGGCTCGCGG
>Ga0208037_1001689_pt1 | contig 10337 bp, 10 predicted proteins | sample June2015DPH_13_1_3_FD_184710 | JGI IMG/M metagenome (GOLD analysis project Ga0208037, IMG submission 184710) | Peatland microbial communities from SPRUCE experiment site at the Marcell Experimental Forest, Minnesota, USA - June2015DPH_13_100... | ecosystem: Environmental > Terrestrial > Soil >...
GCGGGTAATCATCGGCCAGCCGGGCAAGCTCATGCTTTTCCAGGTAGGTCTTCAGTGCGCCCGCGGCATACTGCGAGCGGTCATCGTTGCGGTAATAAAGCGACGCGCCGGTGAGATAAACATCTATCTGCTTGTCTTTTAGTGCCCGGGCGCTATCGGCAGTGGGAACCTGGATAATGTGGAAACGCTGGTCATCCAAAAGCGGCGCATTGGGGGAAACCCCTATGATGTAGAAGTCTTTGGCCAGCACCATACCCTGCTGGAAAACCATGAATGAGACACCGGCTGCACAGGCCGCCAGTATGAGCACAGCGGTGATCATCTTGCCGCCGAAGCGGGCCCGCAGGCGCATTATCTCCCGACCTGCTATAATCAGAACATTGCGCATTGCCTGATATTTTATACTCGATCGGTTAGATAATGCGAGAAACGATCGTCAAGCTGGATAAAATCTCCAAATACTACGGCAGCTTCGCCGCTGTAGATGAGCTCGATCTGGCCGTAAACCGCGGCGAGATCGTGGGTATCATCGGGCACAACGGCGCGGGCAAGACTACCACCCTTAAAATGATGGTGGGGTTGATCAACCCCACGGCGGGTTCCTTAACTGTCATGGGGCAGGACATCCAGAAAAACGGGCTTAAAATAAAGAAGTACCTGGGCTACCTGCCGGAGGAAAACCCTCTGTATGAAAACATGACTGCCCAGGAATACCTGGGATTCTTCGCTGATATCTACGGAATGCCCCGCAAAAAGGCGGCCGAGCGCGGCGAGGCGCTGCTTGATTCGCTCAGGCTGGAGGCGGGTAAAAAGGTTATAGGCGAGATGTCCAAGGGCATGAAACGCAAAGTATCCATTGCCCGCACCCTGATACACGATCCTGACCTATTGATACTGGACGAGCCTAACTCAGGCCTGGACCCCCTGACATCCTTCTTCATCATCGACTACCTGAAAAAGTTGCCGCAAGAGGGCAAGACCATCATTCTCAGCGCCCACAACCTCTTCCACGTCGAATATATTTGCGACCGTGTGGCCATCTTAAAGCGCGGCAAGCTGATAGTGTTCGATACCATGGATAATCTACGTAAGAGCATGGGGCGGCGTGAGTTCGAGATTGTTTTCAAGTCGGAATTCAACCTCGATTATCCCCGCAAGGACGACAACTACAGCGTCAAGACCTCCAACATCGAGCAGCTGGCTGAATTGCTGCGCAAGATATCGGATAACGACTGGGCGCTGGTTGACCTGGCTATCAGGCAATCGGCGCTGGAAGATATCTACCTGGATATCATGAGCGACGAAAAAGTCTAAAGTTAAAGTCTAAATTTAGCGATGTGCGAAACTTCTGGGGATATACTGTGCCTATACAAACACCAATGTAAAAAGAGGGCATAAATTGTCGGGGAAGTTTGATCTTCAAAAGACATTTATGGTGGGTGCAATCCAGCCGGATCTTACTTATACAAGGAGAAAAATACATGGCTTCTAATCTAAATGATATAAATATTATTTCTATCTCGGGACTGACCAAGCGGTTTAAGGATTTCGTGGCGGTTGACAATATCTCTTTTGATGTTAAGAAAGGCGAAATCTTTGCATTTTTAGGCCCCAACGGAGCGGGCAAGTCTACTACCATAAAAATGCTTACCACCTTGCTTGAGCCAACAAATGGGCGCGTGACAATCAACGGCCATGATCCTAAAAATAATAAAAACGCCGTAAGAAAGTCCTTCGGTATAGTCTTTCAGGACCCCAGCCTGGATATCGACATGACCGCGCTGGAAAACCTGCAGTATCATGCTGTGTTATTCAAGATACCTGTGGATATCAGGAAGAAGAGGATAGAGGAGCTGCTGCGCTTTGTAGAGCTCTGGGATCGTAAAAATGATATGGTCAAAACCTTTTCAGGTGGTATGAAACGTAGATTGGAAATGGCCAGGGGATTGCTACATCATCCTAAGATCATATTCCTGGATGAGCCCACTCTCGGGCTGGATCCTCAAACAAGAAACCATATATGGAACTACTTATTGGAGATTAACCGGAAGGAGGGTATGACTATTTTCTTTTCAACGCACTATATGGAAGAAGCAGAGAAAGTAGCCCAGCGGATAGCCATCATTGACCGGGGAAGAATCGTAGCTATAGGCAGCGCTGCCGAACTGGAAGAAAAAACGAAAACACATACATTGGAGGAGGCCTACATTGCGCTTACAGGGAGTGTTATCAGGGAAGAGCAGGTAAATGGCAGTGACAGGATGAGATTAATGGGCAGGATGATGGGGCGAAACTAATGAGCACAATGTTTAGTCTCCGTTTAAGATCAACACACCATATTTGGAGGTACCATTCATGAGTACAATATATATTCTCTGGCTCAGGCAAGTAAAAAAGTATTTTCGCGCTAAATCGCGCATTATCGGTTCGCTAGGTCAGCCATTATTGTTTTTATTGGTTTTTGGATTCGGCTTCGGATCTATTTTTCAGCAGGCGGGGCAGGGAAACTACATCCAGTTCCTGACATCCGGAATAATCATGATGAGTGTTCTCTTCACCGCTATTTTTTCCGGCATCGACCTCATTTGGGACAAGCAGTTCGGATTCCTCAAGGAGACGATGGTGGCCCCGGTTCCCAGGTGGCAAATCATGCTCGGCAAGACGGTGGGAGGGGCGACGGTTGCATCCATCCAGGGAGTGATTGTTTTTGTACTCGCCCTCTTTGTAGGTTTTAAAATATCCGACCCGCTTATGCTGCCCATTGCCTTGTTGTTCATAATTCTCATTGCACTACTCTTTACATCTCTGGGTGTTGCCATAGCATCAATAATTGAAGATATGCAGGGATTCCAGTTGATAATGAACTTCATGGTTATGCCGATTTTTTTCCTCTCGGGTGCGCTATTTCCGTTGCAGGGTTTGCCGACTGCGCTGGAGGTGATCACGAGATTTGATCCACTTACCTATGGCGTCGATGGTATACGCTCGGCGCTGGGCGGTAGTGGCAGCTTCGGAATAGGCATGGACATGATGGTTATCGTTATCGTCGCTGTGATATTCCTGGGTGTAGGTACGTATCTCTTTGAAAAGATACAAGCTTAAACCTGCCGAAAGATTGGTGCGGATAACTCCAAACCCTAAATACTAAACAAACCCAAAATTTTAAATTCAATATATTTTGGGTTTTGAGCTTAATCTATTTTCTTGAACAGCTTGCCCTTGGTGGCGCAGACCGGGCATAAGTCGGGCACATCCTTCCCCACCGTGTAACCGCAAACCGGGCAAACATAATACGAATAGTTTTCCTGGCCTTTGCCCAAAGTATCCATCAAACCCTGATACAGTGCGGCGTGTACCTTCTCAACCTCGTTGGCGCGCCAGAAGCTGATCTCGGCATCCTTGTTACCTTCAGCTTTGGCAGTATCAAGCATGCCGGGATACATGCTGGTAAACTCGTAGGTCTCGCCGCCGATGGCTTCTTTCAGGTTATCTCTGGTTGTCCTGATGCCTTTGAGTGCCTTGAGATGCAGGAATTAAGATAGCTAATGACTTTTATCACTACCACAAATCACAGCGCCTGGGCAAAGCTAAGGTATAGCTGCGCCGCCTGTACTACCTGGTTGAAGTTGACCGACTCCTCCGGCGTGTGAGCCGTTTCCAGCCGGCCGGGCCCAAATATTATGGGGTCGACGCCTGCTCCCCACAGCACATTCCCGTCCGAGTGGCTGCGGAAGTCCTGCGTCTCCCAGGCGATTTTCATGGCTTTGCATACCTCGCGCAGCCTGCGCACCAGCGGCCTCTCCTGGGAAATGCGGTATCCTGACTGCGTATTTTCAAATCTTATATAAGCGTCCAGCGCCTTTATCTCCCTGCCTGCATTCTCCACCAGCTCCTCCAACTCCGCCTTGAGCACATCCATACGGGAATCGGGAGGCAAATGGAGGTCGAGCCAGGCTTCACAGGTATCCGGGACCACGAAGCCTCCAGGAAATCCCGAAAGCTGCCGAATATTGTAAACCAGCCCGCTGGATACTGAGGTTGCATATCCCGTTACATCCAGCAGCAGTTTAAGCATGCTCTCGATAGCGTTCTGTCCCAACTCGGGCATAGACGAATGGGCTTTCTTGCCGCGTGTGCGCAGGAGCACCTCCAGGTAGCCATAGTGGCCGAGGCAGGGGATCATATTGGTCGGCTCGGCGACTACCGCCCAGGGAAAACGGTATTCACGCACCAGCGTTTTAGCGCCGTCGCTCTCCTCCTCTTCCCCCACCACCAACGCCAGCCCTACCGAGGGGAAGCGGGGCATTTTCTGGGCAAGGACGGTAAAGGCTTCGATCATAGCCGCACAGCCGGCTTTCATATCCGAGCTGCCCAGGCCGAAGACCTTTTCCTCCTCCTCATAAAAACCAAAATCGTCCAGGTCATGGGCCGTCACGGTGTCGAGATGGCCCACGAAGCAAAGGTCAACCTCATCGGTCTTGGGGGGCAGCACCACGATGTTATAGCGGTTCTCATCGACGGTCTGCCTTTTAACTTTCAGCCCGGCAGCCTTGAGGTAGTCCTCGGTGAACTGGAGGATCTCCTCCTCCTTGCCGGACGGGCTGTAGATATCCACCATATCCTTGAGCAGCTTTTTGAGCCGCTCAGGCTGGACTTCAGCCGTTGCGCCTGTGGTCGTTCCCATTTTTCTTGCCTCTCGAACCACGCTTCTTTTCCTTCTGTTGCTCTACGTTGGCCGGGTTATACGTCATATACATATGCTGCTGGGTATTGCCGAACCCCTTGGAGCCGAAGAATTCAATCGCAGGATGGTTATCGGCTTCGGTATCCACCAGAAACAGGCGCACACCATCCTCGACCATTTTATCAGTAAGCTTATTGAAAAGCCTGCTGGCAACGCCCATCCTCTGAAATGCGGGCGACACGACCAGCCACACGATATAGCCGTATTTCCAGGCCGATCTCTTTTTTTCCACAATGTTGCCCAGCGCAAAGCCTATGATCTGCCCCTCCAGCTCAGCCACGAAACAGTAGTCGGTATCGGCATTGAACATGGAAACCACTTCGAACTCATCCCATGTTCGGTAGAGTGTCGGGGTTTTATCTGCTGTAAAGACCTTCTCGCCCAGGTGGAAAACCGCCGGTATGTCATCCACCCCCATGTCCCTGATATCGATATCCGGCTTTCTCCTGCCGTTCTCTTCGGGTGCATGCAGCTCATATGAATCCGTCTGCATATTTTTTTCAGTTGTATAACGTCCTGCGGAATCGCTTGCTCTCATGAGACCTCCATTAATAGGGTAACACGATAAGAAGAAAAAATGATAGTGAAAGAGGCCTGTGCAAATTAGAACTGGTAGCCCAGCGACCTGGCTTTATCGTAGCATTTTTCAGCTTCGTCGTTGCGCTTCATATCCTCAAGCGTTAGCCCTTTGCTGTACCACAGGGCCGGATTATTCGGCTGGATGGCCAACCCCTTATCGAATGCTATCAAGGCTTCGTCATATCTTCTCAACTCGTAAAGAGCTTTGGCCCTGTAGCCCCAGGCCTGCGCATTAGCCTGATCAATAGAAAGCGCTTTGTCACAGGAAGTTATGGCATCATCATATTTTTTAGCGCTTACCTGGGCATTGGCCAGCATGGTCCAGATATCCTCGTTGCCTGGGTCCATAGAAGCAGCTTTCTGCAAGCTGTCTACGGACTCATTGAACTTATTCTGCATGTACAGGATAAGCCCCTTGGTATTCCAATAATTCGAAACATTACTGTTTATATTTATAGCTTTATTGATGCTGTCCAGCGCCTGGTCATACTCTTCCTGATCATAATAGGAAAGCGCTTTATTGCCCCAGGCATCGGAGAAGTTGGGGTCAAGTTTGATAGCCTGGTCATAGGAATCCTGGGCCTCGGTGTATTTTTGCATAGCATCCAGCGCCTGGCCGTTATTGAACCAGATCGCCGGGTTGCCGGGGTCGATCTTGATAGCCTTACCGAAATTAATAAGCGCCAAGTTGTATGATCCCGCGTTATAATATTTCATGCCGGTCTCATTGAACTGGACGGCCTGCGGATCGCCCTTGTAACCCTGCGGCGCCGGCTGGCAGCCGGCTACGGAAATTACCAGCAGGCACGCAACCAGCAGGATCGCCCAAAGGGATACAAATCTGCTGTTAAAAGTAAATATTTTCATTTGGGATTCCTTAGCTGTTATTTACATGGAGGCCGTATAAACGGCGACTGCGAACCGCATTTCGACAAATTTTAGCACCGCTTCACAATCAAGTACAATTTCGAGGCCTCCGCCTGGTTCGGGTAATGGTACTAAAAGGTTATTGACACTCAAAAGCCACCTTGAGGTATCATGGATTCCGAATGTAGGACCCCATTGAAATAAAACCTGGTTCAAGGCACAATAATACCATAGCTTGACCGGACGAGAACCTGCGAACAGTGGTTTAAAAAGGCACATTATTAACTGCGGAGGACAATATGTTGTACAGGTTGGCTGCTTCGTTTGGCGCATTAATCCTTCTTACGCTTACAGCAGCGCCCGCCCTTGCCCAGGATGAACCTATGCCCGGGCCGATTGGAGAACAAAGCATCGCCGTTTCCACGTCCGGCGCCACCAGTGTTACCGAGTCCGCTGCAGTACTCAACGGGTACCTGGGATCGATAGGGCCTTACAACACCGTAGACGTCTTTTTCGAGACATCAAACGGCCAGTCCACCTCGCGGCAAACCATGACCGGGCCGGGCAGCTTTAGTATCGGGATCTCCGGGCTATCCTCGGGCACCTCCTATTCCTTCCACGCAGTCGCCGTCTCAAATCTGCTGGGCGGCCAGCGGGCCGAAGGCGCCTGGATGGACTTCACCACACAACATACTATCCCGACAGCGCCGATTGTAATCTCAACCAGCTCGGCTTCGGATGTTACTTCCAGCACGGCCACCCTGAGGGGCTACCTGTCGGGCATGGGCCCCTATAATACCGTCACCGTATTTTTCAAATGGGGTAATTTCGCTTCCATGCAAAATACTACCGGGTCACAGGTAATGTACGGACCCGGCTCCTTCAGTATACCCGTATCCGGGCTGGCCCCCAATACAACATACTATTTCCAGGCGGTCGGCCAACCCGATGTTATCGGCGTGGCTCCTGCATACGGCGATACAAGCACTTTTTACACCTCAGGCGGCGGCACGCTTTCCGTAAGCACGGGAGCGCAGACCGGTGTAACCAGCACATCGGCTAACATCAACGGGTATCTCAATTCACTTGGCGACTTCGGGGACACTTACGTATGGTTCGAATGGGGCACAACCACCGGTTACGGTCAGACTACCGGAGTGCAGACTCAGTATAGTCCCGGCACTTTCAGCAGCACGCTGCAGGGGCTCAATCCCGGCACCGTCTATCACTTCCAGGCACTGGCGGCGCCCTCGGCAGCGGGCGGCGTTACGGTGAATGGTTTCGATGCCGTATTTACCACCAGCTTCTCCTCCGGCACCAAGGTCAGCACGTCGTCTGCCGGCAACATCGGGCCCAGTTCGGCGACCCTGAACGGGGTCCTGACCTCGACAGGTTCCAGCCCCAATGTCTACGCGTGGTTCGAATATGGAACCGACACCACTTTCGGCAACTCGACACCCCAGCAGAACATGAGCGCACCGGGCAACTTCAGCTTCAATGTCGGCGGGCTGCAGCCTGGCTTTACCTATTATTACCGCGCAGTAGCTATCGGCAACGGGAACCAGAGTTTCGGCCAGTACAGCGTCTTCCGCACCGGCGGGTCGGTCCCGGTGAACATCTCGACCAACCCGGCCAGCAGCGTCGGCACCAATATGGGCACCTTAAACGGTTTTGTCAGCTCCATCGGCAATTTGCCGTCGGTACAGGTCTGGTTCAACTACGGGACGACTCCCGGCTACGGTAAAATCTCGTAGTTGAATACTATTACTATGCCCCAGGGTTTTTCCTACCAACTCACCGGCCTGAATGCAGGCATCGACTACTATTATCAGGCCGTGGCGCAGACGCAGGACGGCACCAAGGTGTATGGATCACAACAGGTTTTCTCCACTGTATCCAATTCCAGTATCTCAGTTACAACCACATCTGCATCAGGCATCACTGCTTCGACCGTCGTGCTGAACGGCGCACTTGGCAACCTGGGAAATACGCCGTATGCCCAGGTCTGGTTCGAATACGGGACAACCGCCGATTTCGGCAACTCCACCGATTTACAGCAGATGACCGGCCCGGGCAATTTCAGCTCGGCTGTCACCGGCCTGGCGCCCGGCAGGATCTACTATTACCACGCCGTGGCCCTCAATCCCACGGCCGGCTCCCGCTCGGTTTACGGTGCGGCCACCTCCTTCACTACCCCCGGCAGCGGACCCGGCCCCGGCCCAACCACAGAGATACCCATCTTTATCTGGGTGATCCTGGGCGTTTTCCTCATCCTAATATTCGTATTGATCCTGCTGCTGGCCGCCCGCTGATTAATTTAGCCGCCCGCATTTTTAGCCCCGGCAAGATTTGCCGGGGCTTTCCATTCGCTCACGATGCAGTATGAATGCTATAATTATTAATCTAAATTTTTCTGTTTTTATATAAAAGGGAATATGGGCAAGGTATATTTTATCGATGTGACCAACCGTGACGGCGTTCAGACCGCCAGGCTGAGCCTTTCCAAGCTCCAGAAGACCATGATCAATATGTACTTGAACGAGTTTGGCGTATATCAGTCCGAGTTCGGGTTCCCCACCACCGCCCATGAGACCAATTACCTGCGTGCCAACCTCGAGCTGGCAGCCAAAGGCGTACTCAAGCCCATCAGGCTCAGCGGCTGGATCAGGGCAACCACGGAGGATGTTGAAAGGACATTCGAGATGGTGCCGGAGATCGAGTACCTCAACCTCTCCCTCTCTACCTCCGAGCAGATGATCCAGGGTAAATTCAGGGGCAGGAAATCCCGCGTTGACCTTGTGGAACAGATGGTGGAATCTGTCAAAAAAGCCAAAAGCCTGGGAATCAAGGCCATCGGCGTGAATGCTGAAGATGCGTCCAGGACCGATGTGAGTTTCCTCATAGATTTCGCCCGTGAGGCCAGGGATGCCGGGGCGGACAGGTTCCGCTATTGCGACACCCTGGGATACGACGACCCTTTCAGCATATATGAGACCATCGGTAAAATAGTCAGCGAGACTTCGATGCCGATAGAAATACACTGTCACGGCGACCTGGGCATGGCGGTGGCCAATTCGATCGCCGGCGCCAAGGCGGCGGTGGATGGCGGCAGCGATGCTTATATCAATACCACGGTGAACGGCATCGGCGAGAGGGCAGGCAATGCCGACCTGGTTTCATGCGTACTGGCCCTGCTTAAATCCAAGGGGTTCGCCGCAAAATATGAGCTGGGAAGGCCCCTGGAGCTCAGCAAGGCCTATAAACTGGCCAAATACACCAGCTTCGCCTTCGGCGTACCCATACCTATCAACCAGCCGGGGGTGGGAGATAACGCCTTCTCACATGCTTCGGGAATCCATGCCGACGGCGTGCTCAAGGACCCTGAAAATTACGAGCTGTACGCCTACGAAGAGCTCGGCAGGGGCGAGCCCGAGCTGGTGGAAACAGGCCGCATGATCTGCTCCGGCGAGTATTCCGGCATATCCGGATTCAGCCACATCATGGGCAAGATGGAAGTATCCTTCACCAATGCCAGCCAGGCCAGGAAGATACTCGAGCTGGTCAGGTATGCCAACGTAGAGGCACAGACTCCCCTTACTGAGGACGAGCTTCTCTTTATCTCCAAATACCCGGAGATAACCAAGAGGCTGCTCACCCTGACACCCCTGGAATAAATTTGATTACATAGTAAGGGCGTTTGGCCTTGTACAAGGCCAAACGCCCTTATTTCATCTTCGATATAAGTTACGCTACTGGCCGGAACCTGTCTGGCTCTGTAATTGCGTCCTAGCCTGTTGCATAGCGGCGGAAATCTGATCTGCTGAGATATTTAAGGTCGTTGCCATTTGAGCGTAAACTTTAGTCATCATGGACGACTGTCCCTGCGACGGTTGCCCGCCACTGCCGCCTGAAGGCGGTCGGGAACCCTGGCCGGACCAGTTCTCGCTGCCGGAAGGACGCTGAGGGGGCTGACCGCTGGCGCCGGACGGCCTGCTGCCGAAGACGCTGGTCTGAGCGGCATTAAAGGCACTGGTAAACGTGGTCTCAGAAATGCCGAGTATATCGGCCGCCTTGTTCAATACTGCACTCATGTTTTGTCCGCCCGGCCCGCGGGACCCCCGCTGACCGGAAGACGTGTTGCCCTGCT
>Ga0208037_1001695_pt1 | contig 10306 bp, 9 predicted proteins | sample June2015DPH_13_1_3_FD_184710 | JGI IMG/M metagenome (GOLD analysis project Ga0208037, IMG submission 184710) | Peatland microbial communities from SPRUCE experiment site at the Marcell Experimental Forest, Minnesota, USA - June2015DPH_13_100... | ecosystem: Environmental > Terrestrial > Soil >...
GGATCTGACTTGCAAGCTGGCTCTGAATTAGTCTGAGTTCTTCAGCTATGCCATCTACCTCTACTCGGCGGCTCAATACTCCGACTTCTACTTCGAGCGCGATGAGCGACTGAATAACCCCGTCGTGAAGGTCTTGCGCGACGCGAGTTCGTTCCACTTCTCGGACATGGGAGCGTAAACGGCCCAGAACGTACAGCCTGTAAACGACAGGCACTACCTCACGGATAAGCTGCCGAAGAAACCCCAGGTCCGCCTCGCGCCGCATTCGTCTTCGAGGATCAAATACGAAAACGCGCCCAGACCATTCTTTACCACAGGTGAAAGAAACTGCCAGAAGCGTGTGGAAGCCATGCCGGCTGAGGAAGCTATAGGGCAAAAAGCAGGAGACGCGATGCAGCCGGTCATCTTGATCGCTCAATGTCATAACGCGGAACCGGTTGGCTGTTCCGGTCCCGCGTAGCATGGTTGCGCACCAGCTCTCTCCAGGGAAACTGAAGAAATAAGTATCTTGGTCGGGAGGTGCAAGTTCGTGTAACTGGACTGGAATATCCTGAGCTCCACCTTGCCGTTCAGCATCCCAAAGAAAGCTCTGTCGACTGCCTGTACGCTGCAACGCCGCCACTACTTGGCTTGCGTTGAAGAGATCGAGCATGGCTCGGAGAATTGTTTGCAAGGTCTCTCGCATCCCAGCTCCGGCCCGGACCTTTGCAATGAGACGGCTGGTCACTAGAGTCTCGGAACGACGTGTCTTTTCGTTCTGCACCAGGTATCCGAGTACGCATCCCAGTAAGAGTAAAGCGATTGTCCACTGAGACAGGCCAGGAATGCTGAGCGCCGAAAAATGATGCGGGCCAGCGGCGGCGGCGTTACCGACCAGCAAAAGAAGCGCTGCACAGCACCCGGCCGTGAATAGGGTCTGCACCAGCCCCCAGCGGTATGCCGCGGCAAGCACAATGAAAAGAAGGAAGACAACAAAAATGGGACCACCTCCCGCCTTGGTGAACAGAAAGGCGACGCCAGTCCAAAAAACGCCGGTGACATGGAGAACCAGTCGCAGCGACCGGTTCAGGTCGGATTGCCGCCGGAGCACCTCCACCATCAACAGACTGAACGATGCATAAAGAAGAAGGGCCAGACGAGCGAGCCGTGTATACGGACGTGGCCCGATAGGGTCAATGTAGATTGCTAACAAACAACCCAATGCCAAGAAAGCCTGGGCAACGGTCAGTGCGTACTCAGCCTCCTGGGCCTCGTTCGGATCAACCACTGCGCGAGCAGGGACCAAGAATAGCCGACGTATTTCGGGCCCTATCATCCACCGTCCTGCCAGACGACCTACCCATCTGGTCATCGGTAATTCCCGGTTGCCTCGGCCGGCACGCAGCTCAACTAAGGACACGAACGCCCCCCTCCTCACACGCCGCACCGCTTCGCATCGGGCCGCGGGTATAATGTCTAAGGTTCCCCCGGCGCTCCTCCGGGATACCTTCCGCCAGTCCGACGCCTCCACTGCCGACCTACGGTTACGACATCAACGGTTCTTTGTCAATATCCGGAAAAGTAATCAGATATCGAGTAACCGACAGTGGCTCGCGCAAGGCGACGGGTAAATGACTGCGCTCTGCTGGTGAGGGGTCATGTGACGCAGTCTATTCTCGTCTCGCCGCCGGACCGTTGGGTAAGAGCAGGTGCCGACACCGTGCCGGAAAACTGCGTGCTTCGACCGACCACAGCCCAAGCCACCCTCCTGTATTGGATACCGTAGATTTCTTGCCCTGTCAAGGCCCTGGCCAGATTTTTTTTGGATTATTGAGCTCTGCGTAAAGAATGCAATGGCCAGTGCAAAAGAGAGGGAAGCTCTGATTGGGGGGATGCAGCCGCGCAGTTTCCTCGGCGAGCTCCGGATAGCGTCGATTGAACGGATGAGATCATCCATCAGCTCATCGACGTCATTGGGGCAGCCCTGTGCCGGTTCCCGCTTGGCCAAGGACCAAACGCCCTCCTCGGAATTTGGCTCAGGTGCGTAGGAGGAAAAATGCTCCATGCGGAGACGCGGGTGTTGACGCAGGAGATCGAGCAGCGGTTCAACGTAGTGGGTTCGAGAGTTGTCAAGGAGTGCCAACACTGGGACCCCGTAGATGCCGCAGCAAATGGCCGAGGAGTTCACATACCTCCTCCTGCCCGATATCCTGGAAATGGAGCTCGTAGTAGAGGCCCAGCTGCTGTCGTTTAGAGCTGACGGAGATTCCTGTGACGAGGGAGATTTTGTCCCGCCGATAGCAATGACGAACGATGGGAGTGCGGCCACGCGGTGCCCAGGTCGTGACCACATTCGGGATCAACAGGAATCCGGATTCATCGGCGAACACTGGATGGGCGCCCAGCTGCGTGGCGTTTTTTTACCCGGGGGCCACTCTTTTCGCTTCTAGCGTTCGACGGCCTCCTCCTCGCGGTCGGCGGCGCGAGGTTCCGGTTTCTGGTGGCTCCAGTCCAGGCTGTGCATCAGCCGTCAGATATGATCGCGGTGGTAGTGCACCCCGAACTCACCCTCGATAACCTCGGCAATTCGCGCCGTGGTCCACAAGTTGGTCCGGTAGCCGTGCGCGATCGGCCCCTTGAGGTGCAGCTTCACCAGGCGGCGCCGCTGGGTCGGTCCCAGCCTGGCAGGGCGCCACGGGGACGAGCGGACCTTCAAAGCCTCCGATCCTCCTCGCTGCCGGGCATCGCGCCACCGCATGACGGAACTGGCGTTGCGTTGGATGCGACGGGCAATTTCATTGAGGGAGAAACCGGCCTGCAGGAACGCCAAAGCTCGCCGGCGCCGATCTTCCAGCAGGTCGGCGTTACCCTTCAGTCTGGGCCTGGGTGCTCCCTTCCTTTCTTCGAATGCCGAGAAGGCGGTACTACGCTCAGGCCCTGCTGGCCCGTGGCACTTTTAAGCGATTGAAGGCGCGCTTGGTTCTTGCTACGATTGTCTTGTGCAGGTTTGTGTGAACCATCGTTGATCGGCCCCGGCGGTATAATGCATAACCATGGATTGGAACCAATGACTCCGAGCCGCGATGAAAGGCGCGTCATCATCATCGGTGGCGGTCCCGCCGGCTTGACGGCCGCATACGAACTTTCGAAACACTCGATACCAGCCATCGTGCTCGAGGCCGACCCCGTTGTGGGGGGACTCGCACGCACGGTTGCCTATAAGGGATACCTATTTGACATCGGTGGCCACCGTCTCTACACCAAATGGGACGAAGTGGAGAAACTATGGCAGGAAGTGCTCGGCGACAAATTGCTTCTGCGCCCGCGACTTTCGCGGATCTATTACCGCAAGAAATTTTTTCTTTATCCGCTGGTGGCGAAGAACGCACTGGTCGGGCTTGGACCCATCGAAGCCATCCGGATTATGGCGAGCTACCTGCGCGCACGCGTCTTCCCGTCCCCTAAGGAAGAAAACCTGGAGCAGTGGGTTTGCAATCGCTTTGGCCGGCGCCTGTACGAGGTCTTCTTTAAAACCTACACGGAGAAGGTCTGGGGGATACCCTGCGCCGAGATCCACGCGGATTGGGGCGCCCAGCGCATTCGCGGGCTCTCCCTGACCACCGCTCTGCGCAACGCGTTGTGGAAGAACAAAAACACGAAAGTGAAGACGCTGATCGACCAGTTTCATTACCCGGAACGGGGACCCGGGCAGATGTGGGAAACGCTGGCGAAGCGGCTGCGAGGGCAGAACCATCCAGTCTTGACGGAGCACCGCGTGGTCAGGATTCATCACCGGGACGGCAAGGTCACAGGGTTGGTAGCCGCGGAGCCTGGCGGCGAGAAGCACTTTGATGGGACCAACTTCATCAGTTCAATGCCGATCCGGGACTTGATCAACGTCCTCGACGAGCCGGTCCCCGCGGAAGTTCGGCGCGCTGCCAATCGCCTCCGCTATCGCGACTTCTTGATTGTCAGCCTCATCATTAATCGCAAGGAGGTGACTCCCGACAATTGGATTTATATCCATGAGCAGGGCGTGAAGGTCGGGCGCATTCAGAACTTTAAGAACTGGTCTCCTGCCATGGTGCCCGACCACAACAAGACATGTTTGGGGATGGAGTACTTCGTCTTCGAGAACGACGACCTCTGGTCGAGTCCTGATGACAAGCTGATCGACCTGGCTCGCAAGGAAATCGTGGAACTCGGTCTGGTGCGACCCGAGGAGATCGAGGAGGGCACGGTCGTCCGCATGCCGAAGGCGTATCCCATGTACGACGAGGGCTGGGCGGGTCAGGTGAATCTGATCCGGCACTATATCGAGCAAAACCTCACCAATTTGCAGTTGGTGGGCCGGAACGGCATGCACAAGTACAACAATCAGGACCACTCGATGATGACCGCGCTCTGCGCGGCGCGCAACATCCTGGGTGCGCATTACGACCCGTGGGCGATCAATGTCGAGGCCGACTACCAGGAAGAGACAAGGGAGGCGACAGACAGTAAACGCCCGGCCTATGCGGAGCCGCTCCGAGTCGGCTCCCACTCAACTCCCGGTAGTGCGAAGCACCCCTCCCCACGCGTCGCCGGAGGCGAGGACACGTAGGTCGGATTCCCCCGCCCGCGCTCTGGCCGCCCTGGGCGTCGAAGTGGACGGTTCCATTACGAGCTTCCACCGGAGGTGATCCTGATGAGCTTCTGGGTATCCAAGGAAGGCACGCCCTCATCCAGAGTGGCCCGGACTTTTTCATCGGCTGCCAGCGGCCGGACCCCCTGCCACGCCTTGGCGCCGAGGATGACCCGCACCAGTTGTTGCGGCTGATAGATGATGCTGGGCCAAAGGAAGACCTCGTTTGTACAGTGGCACGCTTTGGCCGCGATGGACTTCCGCAATGCCTGCGCTTCAGGGGAATTCCAGATTTCCCGGAAGCTCCTTTCGCGCAGGTTGCCCAGCGGCGCGTGCTGTTCGCATACACTCACGTCGCCGTTCGAGTACACCACGGCATTGAGTACCCCGGCGCGGCAGGGAATCACCTGGGTTCGCGTGGCCGCCGTCCGCGACTTGGCCCACTGCAACATGGGTTCAACTACCGAGCCATAGCGCCCCGCCTCGCGCGCCGCCCATAGCCGCCGGATGTACTCATAAAGCCGCCGGTACTCCTCCAGATTGGGACCTTGCAAAGACGGATTCTTCCGATCGCCGCGAATCAACGCCAGGTTGTGGTGGTCCATCTTCGGGCAGCGGTCGAACAGGTATGTGGTCAGCCGCCGGATCTCGTCCATATTGACAGCGGTGGCCGTGGAGTTGGCGTGTATGCGCAGGCGAGGGTCGCTCTCCTGCAGTTTGGCGAGCGCATCGTAGGTCTGCATGGCTTTGTCGAAGGCGCCCGGCGACCCCCGGAACTTGTTGTGAAATTCACCCAGACCATCGAGCGAAATCTCTGGCACGAACAGGTCCAGATCCTTCTCCTTCAGCGTCTCGCGGATCTGTTTCAGGGTCCGGTCCGCGAAGTATCCGTTGGTGGGAACGTAGATCTGGCGCACCTTGTTGTGGCGAATGAACTGGCGGCAGATTTCGCCGAACTCGGGACGCAGGAAAGGCTCGCCTCCGGAAAGGTACAGGGTTTCAATGCGGCCCAGCGAACGCGAAAGGGCGAAGAGTTCTTCAGTGCTGAGATCATCGCGGCGGTTCAGGTTGCGCCAGTAAAAGCAGTGCTCGCATTTCTGGTTGCAGATCGAGTTGATAAACAGGATCAGGAACGGCGGGCTGGGCAGATTCCGGTAGTTCTGCCAGGTGATGCGCGCGTGGCGAAGCACACGTTCAACTACATTCATAAGCGAGCTCCCTTTTGGCCCCGTGTCAGTGCCGCCTGGGCACCGGCTCAGCCGGAGCCCTCAGGTCCAATGCGATCTGGCGAAGCAGCTCCATAACCCGTATGGTTGACTGTCGAGGCTCTCTCCTTCCAACGGTAGGTCACTCGAGTGCCCGACGATCATTTGGCGCCCGCGGCCTGCGAATGACTTCAGTACAAGGCATTTTCATGTCCTTGTAAAGCCGATTCCAATTCGCATAAACCGTAGAGAACCGGCTCCATTCTCGAAACTTCCCAGACTCTTGGAACGCTTCCAGCCGCCCTGCTGCAACAAGGTCTCGCAGCTTGCCCTCTTCGCCGATCGAACCTCCCGAATAGCGGGCGGACCTCGCTACGAGGCGGTCCGCGAACCGCGAGCGATGGCTTCCGCCGCTTGGGCGCCAGAGGCGTTGGCGCGTCCGGTCACGTAGCCGACAAACTCGCCCCATGACCAGCTCAGCGTCAAAGCCGCGGTGAGTGGCAGGGCCTTCAGGAAGGCAGCCAGGGTACGACGCTTCTTCCAAGCCATCAGGGTCATGCGAGCCAAGATCAGGCCGGGAAGGAGCGGCGAAAGCACGGCCCAGAACACCCGCCGCGACGTCCCTGCCAACGCGGCGCGAGTAGCAGCATACGAGCGGCCCCAAACGAATCGTTCCTTCAGCGCCGCCTTCAGCCGGAGCCCCTGGCGGTGCTGGTAGAGCACGGCGTGGGGCGCGAGCGCTAGTTTTTCGCCTCGTGCGCGTAGCGCGCCGTTCACCGACGCTTCGTGAAAGAACTCCTGCCAGACGGGCCGGATCGCCTCCAGGGCCGCCCGTTTGTAGGATACGTTGGCGTCGCTGGCGATAGTGGATTCACCCCCCGGCAGCGGGTTCTGGTAGCGCAGAAAATCGCAAAAGTAGACGGCCCAATTGAGCGGGCGATCGATGCCGTTTTCAATGGCGCCGCCAACCCCACCGAAGGGTCCCTGGTGGGCTTCCACCAGCCGCGCGCTCCAATCCGGCGGCGGAATCCCAACGTCTTCAATCAACGCCACAATGCTGCCGCACGCCAGGGCAAGGCCGCGTGCCCGCAACTCGTCGTGGTGCTCCCGGCTCCCGCCCCGGCCCGTGTACGTTCGCAGGTCGGCAACTTCCAGAAAGCGTACGGCCGCGTATTGGTGGCGCAACCGCGCGATTCCGTCTACCGAAGGATGGTACGGAACGATGATCTCCATCGCCGGCGCGCCGACCTGTTGCATCAGCGCAGCGAGGCATGGCTCGAGGTGACTCGCGTCCGGGTGGTCCGTGGTGTCGCTGACAATTGCCACCACAACCGAGAGAACCGGATTGTCTACCGCAGCCATCTATTCCACTTTTAGAAGCGCATCGCCCGGACCCGCCAGGTAGCCGACGAGCTCACCCGCCACGTAAACACAGAGGGCCGGAGTGAGCAGCGGCAGCGATTGGGCGAATTTTCCGAAGTGACAGTGCTGGCGCGACACCCGTTGCGCCATACGCGCCAACAAAAGAAATGGCACCAGCGGAGAGGCCACAAAATAGGCCAGCTTGCGCCAAGCGGGCATTTGGCGCGAACGGGCGCCCGCGAAGGCGCGACTGAACCAATACCTCTGCCGCAAATAGTAGCCGTAATTGAAGGGCCCGCGATGATAGACCACCATCGCCGGCGCCGGGCGGAACTTCACTCCATCGACCATCAGTCGCGGATGCAGCCCCGCTTCCCAGTAGCCGGCGCTTAGCAGTTCCTTATACTTCAGCAGCAGGGCCCGAGAGTAAGCGATGTTGGCGCTGCCCAGGTCGCGCCATTCTCCCTCCCGCCAGGGCGGAAAGTAGTTGTTGTACTCGCAGAAGTACACAACCCAGTCGCGCAGCCGTCTATAGTCGTAGTCCGCGACCGGACCGCCGACGACTCCGTAATCGCCGCCGGCATGCGCTTCGATCGCCCGCGCAAGCCAGTCCGGCGCCGCGAGACAGTGCTCCTCGATGATGGCCACGAGTTCGCCGCTCGCTTCCTCTACGCCGCGCCGCCGCAGATCAGGCACCGTTTCCCGCTCGGTGCGGCGAATCACCCGCACCCAGGGGAACTTCCGCGCAATCCGTTCCGCATATTCGGCGGCTCCGCAGGCCACAACGATGACCTCCGCGCCGCAATCCTTCGCCTGCTGCTCCAGCGAAAGCAGGCATTCATCGATAAACGGCGCGCCCACGATAGACGCGACGACCACCGAGACGTGGTGAGAATCTGTTCCCACTCATTACCCCTGTAAAGCTGATTTGCGGGCCACTGGCATCTCAGAGACTCGTAATGGCCCCACTCACCGGGAGGCGCGCCTCCGGGCTTGCTCGAAGACATCGAGAAGCTGGCGCGCCGCTGTCTCCCAGGAGAACTCACTCGCCCTCCGGATCGCTCGCTCGCCGAGAGACCGGCGTAGGTCTTCGCGCGAAAACAGCCGATCCATTGCGGCCGCAAGCTCTTCGACGTTGTGTGGGTCAACGGTGAGCCCAGCGTCGGCAACCACTTCTTCGAGGGAATTGCCGGAGCTTACAATAACAGGCCGACCGCAGGCCATCGCCTCGATCGCCGGCAGTCCGAAGCCTTCGTCCAGAGACGGCATCACGAAGAGCGTGCACGTATTGTACAACCGGCAAAGCTCTTCATCGGGAACAAAGCCCGTGAACACGACCTGACATCCCACCTTCAGTTCGGCCACCAGCGCCTTGAGCTCGGCGTAGTTTCCCTTAAACCCGTCCGACAAGTAGTCGCCGACCAGCAGCAGTTGAGCACCTTGCGACCGCGCTACGCTTCGGGCGAAGGCCCGAATCAGCGTCGCCAGATTCTTATTCGGACTGATGCCTCCTACGTACAGTGCGAAGGGAAGGGGCGGCGCCTCAAACTCCCTCACGCAGAACCGCGGCGAGGCCGCTTCCCGCATGACCGCGATCCGGTCCGCCGGGACATGGAACCATTCCGCGATCGATCGCTTCGAGTACTGCGAGACGGTGAGAATGGTATCCGCCTGAGCTATTGCCAGCCGCACCTTGGCGCGCCACAGCCACTCCTGTTTCTTCGAGGAAAAAGAGAACTGGGGATTGCGGTCGGCGATGGTATCGTGAATCCCGACGATCACCGGGATTCGCCGCAGCAAGGGGAAATAGGAGTACACCGACGGGAAAAAAAATAGATCCAGCGGTTCCCTTACCGCCAGGCTCATTCGGAGCAGATCGCGCGTCGACCGGTGACTGCCTGCGGTCGCCGATTCCGCCACGCCTTGGCTGGTCGCAACGCGCCGGGCGTCGAAAGGTCCTTTCAGGTCAAACAGCGGATACGACGAAGAATCCAGGTACACCGTGTAGCGGTTCGATACGTCGGTCTCGCCCAGCGCTTTCATGAGCTCTCGCAGGACGCGCCCATAACCGCGCTGGTTGCTCCAGCAGCCGCCATCGATCCCTACATGCATGCGAGTCGAGGTAACCTTTCGAGATTGGTCTGCCTGGTTCGGGCACTTTCGTTGGCCGACTAGAGTGATTCTAGCGGCAACACACCCGCCCAACAGACCATGAGTAGAAGTCTACTTGCTTCCTCGGGTGAGGCCAACAACTTCATGGTGAGGCCCCGGTGTAAACTGCAAGGTGCCATCTTCACCGAAAGACGAACCGCCGAGCTTCCCGAAGAAGACGCCGGAGGCCGATGAATAAGCTGCCGGGCCCAGTGAAGAGCCGTTCCAGGGAAAACCTGCCGCGAAGGTAATAGGCATCGATCCGAGGCAGGTCTAGTCGGCTCGCTCGCCTGGAGAGGAAACGAAGCGACGTGCCCACCGCGAGGTCGAAGTACTGGCCGGCGAGGGAGCGCACCTGGGGTGAACAGGCTCCATAGGGGTAAGCCAGCCAGCGCACGGGCCTTCCCAGGCGCTGCTCCATTTGAACCTGGCACCCACCCAACTCCTCTTCACACACCTTGGCCGACAGCAGAGTGAGGTCGGGATGGGTCATCGTATGTGCGCCCAGCGAGATCAGCGGAGGCAGTGCGGACAGTTCCTCCCAGCTCAGCAGCGGCCGATCAGAAACGCTGCTGTGAGGCTGACTGGGCCAGTTGTTATTGCGCCCGCAGTACCCGCTCACGATGAAGATCGTCGCCGGTAGCCCATAACGTTCCAGCACGGGAATTGCGTGATCGAGCAGATTGCGATATCCGTCGTCGAAGGTGATCGCAACAGAGCCGGGACAGGATAATGCCTCGTTCAGCGATACCACTGGGATGCCGGACGCCGCAAGAAACTCCATGTGCTGCCGGAATAGGAAAGGCGGGATCGAGATCAGCGATCCCGAATCGTCCAGGGAATGATAGGTGAGGATAGCGGAACGAGCGCCGGTCATGGCCCGGCAACCTTGGCTTTCGCTTCTTTGGCTAGGGGCACGGCTCCCTTTACCTTGGCGTCGGGCCTGTAGACCTTACCAAGACTGTAACGGAGAAGCGCCACCATG
>Ga0208037_1001717_pt1 | contig 10181 bp, 4 predicted proteins | sample June2015DPH_13_1_3_FD_184710 | JGI IMG/M metagenome (GOLD analysis project Ga0208037, IMG submission 184710) | Peatland microbial communities from SPRUCE experiment site at the Marcell Experimental Forest, Minnesota, USA - June2015DPH_13_100... | ecosystem: Environmental > Terrestrial > Soil >...
CCCCACCGCCCCGGCTAAGGTAACCACCGTCGCCACGGGCTTGGCGCGCTGAGCGGCGAGCCCTGCGCCCCGGCGACTGCCGACAACCACGACCGACCCGGCGACTACCACGAGCCCGGAGAAGATGAGCATCATTAGGCCCGAGATCTGCAAAACTGCGGCGTTCCGCCTGGAGACATACCGCCCGAAGACCCATTGCCCGCCCAGCCTTGAGTCCTCTCCCACGCCGGGGGTGAACCTTCCTGCGAGGTAGCCGAAAAGTGCGGCCTCGTCAGGACTCCCTTCCTTTTGGGAAAGCGCTTGGAGTTGCTTGTAGGCTCCTGCCTGAAGGCTTGAGCCCATATGGTGTTCAAAATCGGTGTGCCCCTGGGAATCAATGACCAGGCCGAAGCGCGCCACAGCCCAGTATTTTTCCGCCGCTCCCCTCCTGTCGCCTCGGGCTTCGGCCTTCTGCCCCGATTGGAGAAGGGATTCCGCGAACCGCTGGGAATCGAAGAATGCGTAGGTCGGTAGGTTAGCCTCCTCTCCGGACAGCAGTTCATACGGATCGTTGAAGCCGTACCGCGACACCACCCATTGGTCGAGTTCCTTCAGACGGTCCAGATAATCGTCGAACTTCGGAGATGCGAATGCCGCCGCCATGGCGCTCTGCCAAGCCGGGTCCTCTTCCATTCTCTTCCGGAATTCCTTCGGCGGCAGCTTAGATGCTTCGCCAATGTGATCGACTTCAATCGACTGGGCCGTGATCAAGTGAATAAGCGCATTCTGCGGGTCCCAACGCTCAAGTTTTGGCACCCACTGGCTAATCTCCGGCAGGTCGGGATGACGCACTGCCACAACTGGGTAAATCCAAATTAGGGTCGGGTCAAGCCAGACGGCTTCCTCTGCCAGTCGCGCGCTTTGGCGGCCATCCCAAAGTCTTGCCGCTGCGAAGGCCAGCCCCTCGGGGTCATGCCGTTTCTCCGCCTGTTTGGAGAGAGCTGTGAGCCCCTGCTGGCCATCCGATGCCGTCGCGCGGAATACCTCGTGCCAGATCGCAAGGGAAACTCCGATTCCCTGCCGGAAGGGCGGGGCAGCGAAAAACAAAAGTGCCGCCAGAATGCATCCCGCGCCGGTGACCAACACCGCCTTGCGTACGGAAACATCCTTGGCGAAAAGCCCTGCGTCGGAGGGGATGCCCTGCCCGCGGCGGCCCGGGATAAAGAGGGAGGCGAGGGCGCGTTTGGCGAGAACACTCGCACCGCCGAGCGCCCACATCACCGCCGCCCAAGGGCCTTCCACGTGGATGAGCTCGCCGCGCATCGCCTGGCCCCAGTCGCGCGTGTCTGGCGGCGCGATGCGAATCGCGGAGTCCAAGAGCACTGTCGCAGCTTGACGGAGATGCGTTTCCAGCATCATTCTCACCCACTGCAGAAGGCGGGTTGCTGCACCATCGAGCGCTGGCGCGCTGCGGTCAACTGGGTCCTGGCCAATTCCAATCCATTCGGCGTCAACCGGTACGTGTGCCGTGGCGGTACGCCGTCCTCCGTCGTCACCCAGCGAGCTTCCAGCAACGAGTGCTTTTCGAGACGCATGAGAATGGGGTAGAGCGTCCCGGACTTCACCCCAGTTTCACGGCTCAGCTCATAACCGTAGCGCCAGTCGGCTGGACGCTCCACGAACCTTTCCAGCACCAGGAGAGTCTCGGGCGATATGCGTGGTATCTTCACGACTCAAAGTCTATATATGTAGAGTTAGCTTGTCAAGCCCTTTTTTTCACCCTCGGTCGGTTTCATATAAGGGCGGCTGATACTAGGCAGGCGCGGTGGTGGGGTCATTTGGGATGGGATCCCTTTCGAAACGCCGGTCATTCCCGCGAAAGCGGGAATCCAGTCCGTCGACAGCACATTTCCGAAGGTTTGCGGAGTAGATTCCCGCTTTCGCGGGAATGACTGCGGCTTCGAGCGCCCATGTCTCGCGAATGACACCAGTACCGCAGGCGATCTGCCCTTACAGGATCACCGCTACATCCGCCGGGTGTATACTTGCTGCCGCCCGAGATGCGCAAATTGGAAATGCTGGCTTTCTGGAAGCTGAGCAGGCATATCGTTCCTGTAGCAGGCTGTCCGGCGTATTTACCTTGGGTGGATGTCTTACACATTTATCGATAAGGATGCAATCAAATGGCAGAGATCCGTGGAGCAGGAGAAGTTGTGAACAAACGGCCGCTCTCCGCGGGGCGTTCTTTATGGGAGTGTAGTCGGCCTGGGAGCAGAGTGTCTCGAACGTGGGCTTTGATGGTTGTCTTGTGCGGTTTGCTGTTTTATCTTCCGCCTGCCCAGGCGCAGGAGGGCCAACAGAAGAACCCTTATCAAAGCGAACTGTCGCAGTTACATGCTATGTTCGCGCAGACGCTTCCCGATTGGAAGGCGCACCAGGACAACCTTGCCCATGGCGAAGACCCGAGCTTAGACGACTCTGATTGGTCGCCCTTCCGTATCTCTGAACCGTGGCAAGACGGCCCTGTGTGGTTCCGGCGTTGGGTCGAGATTCCACAGTCGATGGGAGGGTACAACATTCGGGGCCTACGTGTTCGGCTCGATCTACGCGTGAGTGCGGAGGGCTCCTCGCAGATGCGCGTCTTCTTCAACGGCGCACTCGCGGAGATGGCGGATGAGGACACCCAGCAACCCATTCTGCTCACCGAGAAGGCCGAGCCCGGCAAGAAGGTCCTGGTGGCCATCAATGTTCCCGCTGCTACAGCTTCAGTGCGCCTCGAGAGCGCCGATCTCCTGGTTGACTATCCCCCTGGTCGGCCCGATCCAGCCCTCATGTTCGAAGAGATCCGGTCAGCGCAGGCAATGATCGCAGGGCTCTCTGCCGACCAATCAGAGAGAGCGAAACAGCTCGACGACGCCGTCAAAACCCTCGACTTCGCTTCGCTCCAACGTGGGGATCAGCAGGCTTTTGAGAATTCACTGAAGGCGGCGCAGGAAAAACTGCGCCCCCTCGGTGACTGGGCAAAGCAGTTTTCGGTCCGCGCCGTGGCCAACGCGCACATTGACATGGCCTGGCTCTGGCCCTGGACCGAGACGGTCGAGGTGGTACGGAACACCTTCGGTACGGTACTGCAATTGATGCGTCAATATCCGGGCTTCATCTATGCGCAGTCAGCGGCGCAGGACTATGTCTGGATGGAGGAGAAGTACCCCGACCTATTCAAGGAGATTCAGCAACGGGTGAAGGAGGGCCGGTGGGAGATTGTGGGAGGCATGTGGGTCGAGCCTGACCTCAACATGCCAAGCGGAGAGTCCTTGGTGCGGCAAATCCTGGTCGGCAAGCGTTACTTCCAGCAAAAGTTTGGAGTGGAGGTGAAAATCGGCTGGAATCCCGATTCGTTTGGCTACAATTGGCAACTCCCGCAAATCTACAAGCGATCAGGTCTTGATTACTTCGTTACGCAAAAGATGGCCTGGAACGACACCACCAAGTTCCCGTACAAGCTCTTCTGGTGGCAATCCCCGGATGGCAGCCGGATCCTTACCTATTTCCCGCACGACTACGTGAATGAAATTCAGCCGGTGCGGATCTCAGAAGATGTGGCTGAGTACGTTCCCAAGACGGGCTTGCCTGAGATCTTGCATCTTTATGGGATCGGCGACCACGGAGGGGGCCCCACCCGCACCATGCTTGACTCCGCCCAGCGCTGGCAGAACGGCCCCAACATTTTTCCCCAATTGACCTTCGGTACCGCACAGTCCTTTTTCGACGATGTGGAGAAGAACGTTGCGCACCTCAAGATTCCGGTGTGGAACAACGAACTCTACTTCCAGTACCACCGCGGGGTTATGACCACTCAGTCTGAAGCCAAGAAACAGATCAGGCAAAGCGAAGAACTCCTGCTGAATGCTGAAAAGTTTTCTTCTCTGGCCATGCTGGATGGGCAGCCTTATGCACAGGAAGAGTTGCAAAACGACTGGAAGAAGGTTCTGTTCGACCAGTTCCACGACATCATGCCGGGTTCAGGAATTGCCATCAACTATGTTGATGTAAGCCGCGATCTGGGCGTGGTGGGATTATCCGGGAACAAGATCCTCGACAGCTCGCTGAAAACTCTCACGGCCCGCGTCAATACCGAGGGAGAGGGCGTTCCTGTGGTTCTCTTCAATCCACTCAGTTGGGCTCGCACGGACGTCACGGAAGCTGAGGCACAGCTCCCGTCGAAATTCGTCCCGCAGGGCGGGATCGAGGTGCGCGACTCGGCCGGGACGGTTCTTCCCTCATTCGTATTCTCCCGGGACGACACAACACATACGGTGAAGATCAGGTTCCTGGCCACGTCGGTGCCTGCCATGGGATATGCGGTCTTCCATCTCATACCCGTCGCGCAGGCAGCTTCCGCCAGCACCACTTTGAAAGCCAGCGCGGAGGGAATGGAAAATGAATTTGTGCGCCTCAAAGTGGATTCCAAGACGGGCTGCATCACGAGCTTGCTCAACAAGCACGACGGCCACGAAGCCCTGGCGCCAGGAGCCTGTGGCAACCTCCTCCAGACCTTCGTGGACAAGCCGAAGGAATACGATGCATGGAACATCGATGCCAATTTCGAGGACCACATGTGGGATCTGAAGGATGCGGAGGAGGTAAAACTGATTGAGAATACGCCGGTGCGAGCGGTCATTCGAGTCAGGAAGAAGTTCCGGAACTCGGCGTTTGTCCAGGACATCTGCATGTACCCGGGGGTGCCCCGCGTAGACGTCAACATGCAGGCCGATTGGCATGAAAAGCATATCCTGCTGAAGGTCGCATTCCCGGTGAGCGTGCAAAGCAATTACGCCACCTATGAAATTCCTTACGGAAACATCCAGCGCCCGACCACCAGGAACACTCCCGAGGAAAAAGCCATGTTTGAAGTGCCGGCTCTGCGCTGGGGCGACCTCTCCGACACCAGCCACGGGCTCAGCGTGCTGAATGCGAGCAAGTATGGTTACGATGCCAAAGGAAACGTCATCCGCCTGTCCTTGTTGAGGTCTCCCGCCTGGCCTGACGCGCACGCCGACGAGGGCTTCCACGAATTTACCTATGCCCTTTATCCGCACACCGGCGACTGGAAAGCCGCGGAAACTGAACGGCGCGGCTTCGAGCTCAACTTTCCACTGATTCCGGTCACCACCGAGGCCCGCCAGGGCGTGCTTTCCGCTTCCCACTCCTTCGCGCAGACCGAACCTGGCAACGTGATTCTAACGGCCGTGAAGAAGGCTGAAGACAGCGCCGCGCTGATATTCCGGTTCTTCGAGTTCGAAGGAAAAACCAGCGAAGTTCGCCTGCATTTCCCCGAAGCCGCCACCCAAGCCGCACAAGTGAACCTGATGGAAAAGCAGGATGCTTCGCTCTCACTTCAGGATGGCGGGAAGGAAACAACGGTAACTGTCCATCCTTTCGAGATCGTGACGGTTAAGGCCTGGTTCGGCAAATCCAGCGGCAGCCAGGCTGGGGGAGGACGATAAACGATCAACCCATAAGGCCGCGCGGCTAGGGCAGAGGGGGTAGCGCAGAGTCTCGCCTTTCAGAGACTCTGCGGTTTTTCCTTCAAGTTCGCGCCCGTTCGTCCGCTGGCAACAGTGCCCGACCGATGGCCGCAATGCGACTCTCGCTGACGACTGTGTTCATGCCCCCACTGTAGTCGTCCACACTCGACCACTGCCAGTCCTCGAAGCGTTTGACGAGTCCCGCCCTCACTGTGTTGAGGTGAACGTATTCCACTTCTTTGTAATCTCCCCTAATGCTCCGTAGCCCAGCGGTTGATCGCAACCGATGAACCCCGAAGGGGTTCAAGATGAGTAGCCGTGGGCAAGGGCACGGGGTTTGTGCCCGCCGCCCACGGATTACGTCCCATCCAAATTTCCCGACCCTGAAGGGGTCGAACCATTCGGCACTGCCAGGAGCGAGACGTTTCCTGCGCACTGTTTTCGTGGGTTCGACCTTCTGCTCACATTACTGGCTTGCGACCAGCGCACAATCTCGTTCTTCAGAGACTCTGCGGCTTTTGATCGAGCAGGAAGACCCAGGTGGTGAGCAGAAAACGGCGATCAGCCGCTCTCCATTCCGACTCCTGACTTCTGCCCTTGCAGTCCCACGCGGCGCAAACGCGACATGAAGGCGGATTATGCGCCCGATTGGATGCGCACGGGCCGCAGAGTCTCTGAAAAGCGAGACGCAGCGCCACCCGCCTCCTCTCGCGGCGCGCTCACGATCGCCGACGGGCTGCGCGCGTGCCACCCCGAGTGCTCTGCGCGTGAAGTGGAATGATGGGCGTGCTACGTCGGAGAAACTTACGCCCCCTTCATCCTTTTGCTTGCCGCTGGCTGTACAAGGCTTTGGAAGGCTACTGAAAATTACTGATGAGGATGACGTCGCTAGACGTGGAGCCGCGGGCGAGGGCGAGTTGCTTGCCGTCGCGCGACCAGGCAAAGGAGAAGATCCGGTCGGATTTGAAATTGGTGATCTGCTTTGGGGGGCCACCGGCGAGCGCCTGCCGCCAGATATTCGAAGCCCCGGCGCGAGTCAGGTGGTAGTCGAGCGCCTTGCCATCGGGCGCCCACCGGATCTCAAACGCGCCCATGGGCACATCGAACCTATACAAGGGCGACCCGCCACCGAAAGGAGCCACGGTAAGGACCCTGGAGCCCGACAACGTCGCGGGCATGACGAGATAGGCGAGCAGCTTACCGTCCGGCGAAATTTGGGGCGTTCTGGCATCGGACAGATTCTGAGCAACCATCTGCGGTGGCGGCCCGCCTTGAATAGGCACTTGCCACGCGGTCAAGTCATCGAGGTGGGCATATAGTAGCCACTTGCCATCGGGTGAACACTCGGGGCGGGTGGCCAGTTTTTCGTTAGTCAACTGGGCGGGATTGGAGCCATCCTCGTCCATTCGCCACACGTTGAGCTTTTCGTTCCGGTAGGCTTGAAAAAGAATGAAGCGCCCATCCCCGCAAGTTGCAGGGAAGGAGTTATTGTGCTCGCCAGGCGTCAACAACGTCCGGTTGCCGCCATCCTCCTGTACACTGAACAAGTCGCCGCTGTAATCGGCATAAACAAGCGCGCCGCTGGCGAGCCAGGAGAGGCCATTGTTCGCCCGCGCCCCGGTGGTGATCTGGCGGGCGCGCGCGGCATCGCCGGCGGGCGCCACCCAGAGATCAGCGGCCGTCGTGCTCTCAAGAGTAGCCAGGGTCTTGCGATCCCGCGTCATGTCGAGGAAAGGCCGGTAGTCCGTCAGGTCGTTGGTAAATCGGTGTGCTTCTCCGCCGGGAAAGGAGATTTGCCAAAGCTGGCCCCGCCACCCCAGGGCAGGATCAAATATACTTACCAGTAGGCCACTCCCATCTGCCAGCCAGCGAGCCTGCCCCAGCGGCTGCGGGGTCGAGTAGATCTCACGCACCGCCCCGTCGGAGACCGATATGGCTGAAATCACGCCGCGCGTGACCTTCGTGCCCCCGATGGTCGTTACAACAACCGTTTTCCCGTCCGGCGACCAGTCGGGCCCGTTCCAGAAGGCCGCAGGGAGGCTAGCGAGTATACGTTCACCGCTTCCGCCCACGCCTGCTACCAGGACGCGGACTTCACCCTTGTCCGGAACTCCCCTGGCAAAGGCGAATTTCCTGCCGTCGGGCGAAAAACCAACCGAGGAATCGATATCGCGCACCAACTGCCGCGGCGTGCCTCCCAGGGTCGGCATCTGCCAGAGGTAGCTCCAGTTAGGATTGCTCTTGTCGGAGCGGGCGAAATAGATGTAGTTCCCGTCCGGCGAGAAAGTCAGGCCCCTAAAGTGCACAACCTCCGGCGGCAGGACTTGCACGTCGCTGCCGGTAACCACCTGGCGCACGTTGAGACTGTACCTTTCACCTTCCCGGAGTATGTAGACCACGTATTGCCCATCAGGAGAAACAGCCACATCCGTGGCCTTGCCGCTTTGCGTGATCCGGACGATCTTCATGTTCTGGAGGTTCAGTTCGCTTTTCCGTACACTCAGCTTGTAGATGGCGAGACCCAGTCCGCCCAGCAGGAGCGCCATGCCGGCAATAAACAGGCCCAGCGTAAGCTTGTGCCGCTTGGCTTCGCTGAGAAGGATGGCAGCGCTTGAAGGCGGGCCGGCGGGTGGCTCACTAACAGTCCCCAAGGCGGCTGAAGTTGGGCCAGTTGCAGCCGTTTGCCGGCCCGAGCTGGTGTCGCGTTTCAGGCGCTTCAGGTCTGCGCGAAGTTCGGAGGCGCTTTGGTAGCGAAGGTCACGATCTTTCTCGAGAGCCTTGTTGGTAATTCGCTCCAATTCGTCGGGCAACTCCGGGTTCAGTCGCACCGGCGAGGTCGGGGCCTGCGTGAGGATGGCGGTAAAGATCATCGCCGAAGTCTTGCCTGTGAAGGGCTGACGGCCCGTGGCCATTTCGTAGAGCACCACCCCGAAGCTGAACAAGTCCGTGCGCGCGTCGAGTTCTTCGCCGCGCGCTTGCTCCGGCGACATGTAGGCCACCGTCCCCATCGCCACGCCGGGGCTGGTCAGGTGTTCCAGTTCGACGGAAGTGGTGGGCGCGGCCGTCTGACCCTCACCCGGCCCGCCGCCCGCAGGCCACCCTCTCGCCGCGGGAGAGGGGCCAAGGGTGAGAGGTCTCGGCGTCAATTTCGCCAGTCCGAAATCCAGGATCTTTGCCTGCCCACGATTCGTAACAAAGATGTTTGCTGGCTTGATGTCGCGGTGAATGATGCCCTTCGCGTGGGCGGCGTCCAAGGCGTCGGCAATTTGAGTGGACAGATCAAGGAGTATATCGAGTTTCAGCGGGGCGCTCTGAAGGCGGTACTTGAGCGTCTGGCCCTCGAGCAGCTCCATCACGATAAAGGGCTGGCCGTCGCTTTCGCCAATCTCGTGGATGGTGCAGATGTTGGGATGGTTCAAAGCGGCGGCAGCCCGAGCCTCACGCAGAAAGCGCTCGTAAGCTTGCTTGTCTTGGGCCACCTGCGGCGGCAGGAACTTCAGCGCGACGAGGCGGGCCAGGGTGGTATCCTCGGCTTTGTACACCACGCCCATCCCACCGCCCCCGAGCTTCTCAATGACGCGGTAGTGGCTGATGGTCTGGCCTACCATCGGGTACCCTCCCTCGCTTGCCGGAAATCATACGCCTTGACGGGTTCTGAGTCAAACAGCCGTGCCAGCCGTGCCAGCTCACGGTGTGTGACGCAGAGGTGAGGTTTCGGCAATTTCGTCGTCTGGAGCGTGTTACCGAGCGTATTAACTGCGCTAGGGAAAGGCCCGGAGGGCCGAAAGAGTTTAGCCCAGGGCGTCAGCCCTAAGGCGCTCTGGTTCGCGGGAGCCCCAGCGGGGCGAAAGAATAAGGTTTCGACGCGGGAACTCTCCCTGGTTCTGCCGCCCCTTGCGGGGCTTGGCCGGCGCTGGGGCTTGGTTTCCCAGGGCTCGGAAGGTGTGAAAAAATTAAAAATAGTTCTTGACTTGTGATAACGCTAGTATACGATAGGTCGCATGGCATATCAATCCACGGTGCAAGTGATCGAGCGGGCCAATGGCACCCACCAGTACTACCTGATCTGTCCCGCCCCCTTGGCACGGGCGATGGAGATCGAAAAAGGCGAGATCCTCGACTGGGTGGTGGAAGACAAGTACACCCTGACCTTGAAACGCGCTCCCCGACGTGCGGATTCATCCCCAACCCGGAGGAGACGTCATGAGTGACGCCAGCGGGAGCCAACAACCTGTCATGTGGGCGGAGGCGGAGTTGCCGCGGGAGCCGCAGCGACCAGCACGCTTGCAGCCGGTGAACCGTAACCAATTGCTGTGGCACGCGGTGGACGTGGAGAAACTGGTGGGCCCGGATCACTTGGTGCGCGCCATTTGGGAACTGGTGGGACAACTGGACCTGACAGGCTACACGGCGGAGGTGCGGTCGGTGGAGGGGGTAGCGGGGCGTCCGGCCTATGACCCGCGTCTGCTGATCAGTCTGTGGATTTACGCTTACAGCCAAAAGGTGGGTTGGGCGCGGGAAGTGGCGCGGCGCTGCGAGTACGATCCCGCCTTTCAGTGGCTGACGGGGATGGAGGTGGTGAATTACCACACCCTGGCGGATTTCCGCGTCCAGCACGAAAAGGCTCTGGATGAGTTGTTCGCGCAGTTGCTGGGGGTGCTGAGTAGCGAGGGT
>Ga0208037_1001724_pt1 | contig 10153 bp, 8 predicted proteins | sample June2015DPH_13_1_3_FD_184710 | JGI IMG/M metagenome (GOLD analysis project Ga0208037, IMG submission 184710) | Peatland microbial communities from SPRUCE experiment site at the Marcell Experimental Forest, Minnesota, USA - June2015DPH_13_100... | ecosystem: Environmental > Terrestrial > Soil >...
CCGTATGATTGAGTAATATAGTGGAGGGCTATATCTGTTAGTGTTAGCTAGAGCCAATATCATTTTAGATCGTAATTCGTCACCAAACTGATGACGTAGCAAAGATGCCGTTTCATTAGCGTAGTCAAAATCTCTGCATTTGACAGCTTTCGTTCCTTCCGAATAAATCACTCCTTTCAAATATTTTCCTAGGTGTTGTTTAACCTCAGATTTGACTTCTGGTGAAAGCCCTTCATCCGCGATTAGATTATTGATTACTTTAGAAAAACCTGAGATGAGCACGGGATTTGGTTTAGGGCTCCATTGTACTGAATAGGACGAAGGGTTCATTACGTAAATAGCGCTTGGAGTTCTTGTAAGTACGATTGGATGGTGAGCTGCAATGCGAAACAAGTAGTCTATATCAGTGGCGTAATCAGCCTCTTCATCAAAAGTGCCTACTTCTGTCTGTATTACCTCTCTACGAATGAGTACGGACGTCCACGTTAGATGATGTCTTATGATTTCTAGTAGCGAATCAGGTGGCGCCAAATATCCTTCTCTCGATCCTGGAGGCGAGATGGCTTTGATCTCCCGATCTTGCACAATCAGACACAAGCCAGCAGAGAGCATTGCCGTTGGATACCGATTAAAAGCGCTTAATGTCGTCTCTAAAAAGTTAGGTAAGAGTATATCATCATCACACAGAAATGAAAAAAATGGCGTATTAACACGTTCTAACGCAAATATACAATTCTTCACTACCCCAATGTTTTCCGCGTGACAAAAATATTTAATACGTGCATCTTTTTGCATCAGGACTTTCATAATTTCACGTGTTTCATCACCTGAAGCATTGTCATATACACATATTTGAAAATCCTGATATGTTTGATCTAAGACGCTATTAATAGCACGCCTCAACAACCTTGGTCGTTTATAAGTGGGTATAATGACAGTAACTGCTGGTTCTTTAAAGTTCATGCTTCTACCGCGCATAGTTTCCGTTCTAGCTAGTCCAATTATGAACAGGATAATGCAACACTTATCTTAATTATATGCGCTCAACTTCGCTAGTTGGCTCCTGCTCTTGTCTTTGATTTGGAGCGCTCGTTGTTAGTGCTGACGTTCCTGAGTACCTCTGGCGCAAGCAGTAAACCTAGTTCAGAAACTTCGGTCCGATTATAGTTCCACGTGTGAATTGATGTCTCGTATTTCAAATGCGGGGTTTTCCTTTTGTCGAAAAGGTAACCATCAAGTTAATTACCTTTTTTTGACATTAGATTCATTCAGAGCACTACCCCCAAATTCTCCACGGAGGATTAGGCGACGCCCAGATCGCATTGATCTGCTCCAGCTCCCTATATGTATCAACGCATTGCCAGAATCCGTAATGTTTGTATATCATAAGTTGCCCATCGGACGCTAAATTCATTAGCGGCTCTCTTTCAAGAAAACAGTGCTCATCTTCAGACAAATATTTGAAGAATTGTTTATCAAAGACAAAATAGCCCCCATTTATCAGTCCTTCTTTTGTTTGAGGTTTCTCTGAAAACTCAACGACTTGATTACCGTCTAAAATGAACTCACCAAACCTAGAGGAGGGGTGCACACCTGTTATCGTACCGATTTTCCCATGTGACTTATGATAATCCACTAGATTTTGAAGGTTGATACTAGCAACCCCGTCTCCATATGTAAGCATAAAACAATCATCCGTAATGTACTTTTCAATTTTTTTGACTCTCGTCCCTGTTTCTGCCTCTTCACCCGTCTCTGCGAACGTGATAGTCCAATCTGTTTCTGAATGATCATTATGAAATGTAAGATTGCGGGGATCGCCTAATCTTATGGTAAAATCATTAGTTTTTATTTTGTAATTCAAGAAATACTCCTTTATCATCTCACCTTTATAACCCAAACAAATAACAAAGTCGTTAAAGCCATAGCTTGAATAAGTCTTCATGATGTGCCATAGAATTGGTTTATTTCCTATTCGAACCATTGGCTTCGGTCTGAATTCTGTTTCTTCGCGTAAACGCGTTCCCTTTCCTCCACACAAGATTACGGTTTTCATTTTGGTCGCCAGCCTGTCCAGTATGCTTTGATACTTAGTGTTCGCTCAAGGTTGATGATGTGTTTTAGTCTTAGGCTTCGTTTTTTTTAAGGCACTCGAATTTTTGTCGCAGATTAACGATTATGCTGTTTTCGTTACAACTTATAAAGTATGCTCGGCGCTTCTTGGGCCCATTTTCCCACCGAAAAGATGTTGCGTTACTCGACGAAGATTTGCGTTGCAGCTGACGCATTTCTATGTCGTCGTAACGACTGCCTGATGAAATTGTAGTCTTAATCAGATCCTCTATTACGCGCCACCTCGTATTGTTTTTTTATGCACGACTCGCAGTCCGTCAAGGAATCCCTTTACTCCCTCCGAGTTGCGGTGTACTATGGCGTTTTCGAGCTCAAACAAAAAAGTGCCGAGCACTGACATGTTATAAGCAAAGCGGTTTCTCAGTGCGTGCGGGAAGTTTTTCTCAAACAGATAGTGGTGATTCTCAATCCTCATCTTGCTGTATGCATAGTTAGCCCCCTTTGAGCTTTTCGAGTGGTGAATTACTTTGGCCTTCGGGTTGAAGATGTTCTTGTACTTACGTGACACTCGGACAGAGAAATCATCGTCTTCTCCCCACGAGTATCCTTTCAAGTTCTCATCAAACCTAAATTCGTCCCAGACTTCTCTGGAATACGCTGTATACCCGCCTGGAGCCCCCTCCGTCTCAGAAACGTTAGCACCAGGATTTGAAGGCGCGGGATAAGTCGAATATCCCGAAAGCCGAAATTTTCCGGTTGTTGACGGTTTCTGCAAAAAAAACAGCGTTCGAATCAAGGTATTTATCCGTGTTTTGAGTGCCACGGTGATTGAATAAGCGAAGGAGCCTTTTTTGCGTACATTATTTTTGCCTTCGTTTGGAGGGATCTGGTTCCCGTACACGCACCCGATTCGATTAAAATCGGTATTGTTGAAAACGTTCAGGATTTCCTTGACGTAGTCTTCTTTCAAAATGATGTCATCATCTAAAACTAGCACAATGTCGCCAGAACTCTTCTGGATGCCGATATTTTTTTGGTGTGTAAGGCCCGCCACCGAACGGATATATTCGATCCTGATTTCTCCGCTAGAATTGTTGTTGACTAACGCTTCTAATCCGTCTTCGTCGCTTGCGTCAACAATTACTATCTCGGCGGGTCGAGATGATTGATTCTCGACCGAACTAATAGCTTTAAGCACGTCATGAGGTCTGTTTTTTGTAGGGATTACTACTGATATTGCGTCGCTATATCGGACGCGCTGTGTGACTTGATGCGGTGCGTTCCCTGCATTTTCCGAGCTGGCGTTTGAGGTGCGCGTTGTCATATCCGGGACTTTGGCAGCTTTGATTTGAGAGTTAAGGCAGCTTAATTCCTTTTCAAGAACCAGTGTTATATAAGTTTGCTGTATCTTTCGGTAGACGCGCTGCTTGCGTGGGAGAGATTAGTGACATCTAGGAAGCCTGCAGAAACGCCAAAGTCGGGCGTACGGGCGACAATCGGACTCAACCAGCACAGGAGCTGTCTTTTCTTTGATAAGCATTCGCATCCGGATGATATAGCGAACATATCTTGAGATCTTTGACCAGTCGGGGTGGCACTTATTGTATGCGTAACGCGCTCCAAACATGGATGCAGCCGTCCAACTGATACGTAGCTCGAAAAAGACGCTTCGAAATTGAGTTTGCCTTTTCACGTCTTCTGTGCAGGAAGCAGCTCAGCGTAAGGGATCGACCCTACTATTGTTGACCTAATGAGTCTGCGTCTATAAGCACAAACCTCAAAAGGTGCGGCATCATGACATTAAAAGCCCAAGTGAATCGTTTCAATAGGGCCCTATTAAGCTAGCATCATCGACCTATGAATCTAAGAAAGGAAGACAAAGCTACAGAGCACCTGCGATAACGACTCGTGCTAAAGAGGAATTGCTGCTTTACTCTGTAAGGAAGCGACTGATGAAGAAACTAGCGTTATTTGCGCTTCGGTTCGCATAAGCGCATATGCGCACACATTGTGAAGTGGAAGAAATAAAACACGGAAGTCAGCCTGTAAGCCAAAGTTCAACAGCGACGGTCAAGCCGATCATAATAAATGAAGCTTGAATTGATCTAAAGCTAGCTCGCGCGATAACAATGCGATGAAGCAAAATCAGCGAAAAAAAAGGAGCATAATGCTATTTGCAGGACGTCTGGCCGAAGCTGGGGGAGCTGAAAGATTATTACTTGAAGAAGCAGTATATTTCAAAAAGAGCGGATTAGATGTCTCTGTTTTAACGTTTAAACTCAATGAACAAGTGCTATTTAATAACACATATCCTGCAATTATCGAGCAAGTGGGACGCACGACAGCACGAACGACTCTTCACAAATGCATTCAGTTCTTCAGCAACGTCATATCTTTGCGGGCGAAAATACGCATCATTGATCCGGACGTGATTCTAGCGACAAGCGCTATTGATTGTGCCACATTATATCTTGCAACATTGTTGTCGACAAAACGCTGGGCAACCCACATCCATGGAACGAAGTTTTGGTTCGCTTCTGACTTAACCAAGTTCGCGCTGATTCATAAGAAGGTTTTCAACACGATACGGGATTCAGTCATTGGGCACAAAGAATTTATCCCAGCGGAACCTCCACAATTAAACCCAATAAAACGAGTATTGATTGAGATCTTCGCACTTATTGAATACTTCGGCGTCAGAAAATCTACGGTTATTTTTGTCCTCTCAAATCAAATGAAATGGGAGGTACGGCAACTTTATAAAAAAGACGCGATCGTTTTGAAAGGCGCCTACCCCAACAAGTTATTGAATTACAAGCCTAAGATAGATATCAAAAAGCAACTACACATAGATGGGAGGATGATTTTAAACGTAAATAGATTAGATCTCAGGAAAAGGGTCGACGTTCTGATACGGTCTTTTGAATCAATTTACGACAAACACGATGATGTGACACTCGTTATCGGTGGCACGGGTCCCGATGCAGAAAGACTGCACAGCTTGGCAGCGGAATTAGACATTCAAGCCAGGGTTAAGTTTGTAGGCTTCATTGAGGAAGCACATCTGTGGGACTGGCTTGCGTCGTGCGATGTTTTCGTTCATCCAAATTGGGCCGAATTTGCAATTGCAGCGTTGGAACCACTTGCTTTGCAAAAAAAAGTTGTTTGGTCAACTGAAATGGAGATGGACGATATCCTGTCGAAAAATCCACACATATTCATCGCAAATCCGACTGTTGATGGCTTTGCCAGCGCTATAGAATTGGCGTTAGATTCTGATGTGAGAGAGACATATGATATGTCTGCATATACTTGGGAGGTGTATTGCGAAAAGATAAAGCATTACTTGGGCTTATCGTCTTAGTTTGCTCATAATTAATGTAGTCAGCTCTCCACTTTGGTACAGGTATCACAACTTAGGCCTTCTCTGCGGTAGTGTTAGGAGTCGTAACCTCTTATAGTTCATAAGGTTGAAATCCAATCAACGTATTTCTGCAAGCCTTCTTCAATTTGGCTACGCGGTTGCCACCTTAATAGGTTTTGAGTTTTTTGTGTATCCGCTAACGTATCTTGGACATCTCCCCGCTGCTTTTCAACATATTGAACATTTGCCTCTTGATCCAGAAGATTTTCGAGTAAACTGATGAGCTGCTCGACGCTAATACGGCTCCCGCCTCCTATGTTGAAACACCCCCACGTCATGTCACTCTCGGCAGCTAACATGTTAGCCTCGACAACGTCGTCGACGAAGGTAAAATCTCGAGTTTGTGTTCCGTCACCGTATATGGATATCCTTTCTTTTTTTAGTATAGACTGAGTAAACTTATGGATAGCCATATCTGGCCGTTGTCTTGGCCCATACACGGTAAAGTATCTAAGAGATATAGTCGGAACTGAGTAGTTTCTGCAATACAGGTAACAAAGATGTTCAGCCGCTAGTTTTGTAACCCCATACGGGGATATGGGTAGTGGCACAGAATCTTCACTCATCGGGAGTGGTGCGTCCCCATATACAGATGAAGAGGAGGAATAGACGAGTTTAGTTATGTGTGCAGATTTATACGCTTCTAATAGCTTTTGCGTAGCTTCGACATTATCATGAACGTAGTATTGGAAGTCCTTGCCCCATGAAGCCCTGACTCCTGGCTGTCCGGCTAGGTGAAATACCCAGTCGACAGCTGGGAACTCATCTATATCTAAGATATCTGCTTTAACCAACTTAAAATTCGGATCTTTCAAAGCCTGCGCCAGATTACGCTCTTTTAAATAGGGTGGATAGTAGTCAGTGAACCGGTCTATCCCGATTACGTCTTGGCCTGCACGGAGTAATCGTTCCACTAGATGTGAGCCTATGAAGCCAGCGCACCCTGTCACTAAAGCTCGTACCATAGTACCCTTTATGTTCTTTTGTTGTGTTCGGCCGGGGTCGGCGACCCAAACTTCTTGTTGGTAGTTCAAACCTTTTGTGATTTCTGCACAACCGCTATTTTAAAACATTAGGAGGCGCACATGTTCTATACAACCAATAGCAGTTGTGCTGGAAATTTATCCCCAATTCTCTTGTAATTATTGAATTAAAGTGGATGGTGCGACTTGACTCACTTGAAGTTCCGCCTCATTATTTGCTGAGATAGCACTGCTTCGCTCATTTAATGTGCGAAAACTACCGAATTGATTTTTAGTGGAGAGTCGGTCAGACTCACCATTTGTGATGCTGTGTTAGATATAGTTTGGTTTGACTCTTTAGCACTCTTCGAGCGTCGTCCTGTTTGCTCATTGTTAAAAAACACCGATGGATTTATACAACTCTCTGAAATGTGTTCTTGAATGTCTAGTTCCTTTTTTATTTTCATGATCTGATCATAAACCCATTTGTCTTTCGCCGGCGTGCTCGTCAAGCACGGTAAGCTATTTGAACTGAGGTAAGCGCAGATCACCACCCCTTCATTAAAAGGAGCCACAGGCTTCGACGATTGAAAAACATCGTGGACGCTTATAAAACTAATATGGCTCACCTTAGGAAAAATCTTCTGTATGTACCTGCGCGCGAAATCTGCCGTATGATTGGTGTCAATGCGTGGAAGCGTAAACGCGAATTGCGCGCGAAACAGAAAGCGAGCTGTCGTAGCGCAAATAAGCTGTTAGAGCGTTAGAACATCCCACTAGGCCGGTCGATTTCCTATAATTAGGGTTAATCGTGGTCTTTTGCGGGGTTATGTCTATAGATACGATTTATGGCCCCGAGTGCGAGAGGAAATATAGAAAAATGAAAGATGAAGTATGCTATAGGATGGACCCAATCCTAGAAATCAATGGAAACCGAAAAAAGAAATAAGGAGTAAGGAGCTACGGAGAAGGCAAGAGGAACTATGCATGCTTCGCCGCCAAAGGGTAACGGTTTACATACGGGCGAAAATACGGCGCCCAGCTTTGTTATATCGGTTAAAAAACGCGACGAGAATCGTTTGTCTCGGCGACAGCATAACGGCGGGCGGCTACGGTACGCCACTCGTTACACCGTGGCCGAAGGCGCTAGCCACTAAACTCGGCTCCTCGTTTTCAGTGATAAACAAGGGGATCGGAGGCAACACTACAGCACAAATGCTCGCGCGAGTAAGTAGTGACGTGATAAACATTGTCCCACGTTATTGTATCGTCATTGGTGGCATGAATGACGTTTGGATCGGGTCTCCGTCTCTCAGCGGCATAGAGAGCAACCTATCTGCGATATACGCAACGATCTGCAACGCGGGCATCACGCTTGTTACAGCGACGATAACTCCGCCAAATTGTGTACCCGAGGGAACGAGGGAACGCGGACAGGAGGCCGTCGATCTCAATGCTTGGATTGTAGAATACTCCGAGGAGCACAATGTCGAGAACGTTGATTTTTATTCGCTACTCAACGACCCACACAAACCTACGTACATCAATCCGGCTCTCGCACAACCCGGCCTAGACATGCACCCGAACACGGCGGGACACGCGATTATGGCCGAGGCAGCTTTTGAAAAATTGCGGGGGATTAGCTCCATTCATTGACGGGAAACCCCTAAAGTTATCTTGATCAACTCAATTTTAGAAACCGAGGGCGTTATAACCTCCGTTACGGAAAATTACGTCTTTTCAAGAATTACGACGGCACCCACGTACATTAAATAAAACGAATTTGCGATATTAAAATACCTTCTGGGGTCCAAAAACCACACACCTTGTGGGTAATTTCGTAACGTTGAAAAAAGAACGGCATACATGGGCCTGTTAATCGAAACGAGCTATGCGCTGTCCAATTACGGAACCGCTTTGTAAACACGTTCGTTCTAGTTTTTCACGTTCGTTATTTTTTGGGGTTTTCCACATTTATGGGCGTCAGAAACTGAAAAAACTATTGGCGAGTGTGCATATAAACTAATAACTTATGAGATATACAAAATAAAGGAACGATACAGATGCGAGTAATAACTATCTAAATGCTATTTTACACTGCTTCTGGATATAGTTCCCAAGAATGAACTGCTGGCTTGTAGCGATACATGACAGCAAATTCGTTTCCTCCACGTAGGCCGGCCCATATCTCGTTGAACCCGGACTCGGTCCACCCTGCCACCAAATCAGGGCGCAGGGTATACGCCGTTCCATAATCACGCCCATTCCCTCAGCTCGCTCGGTGTAGTAGCTACTATAATCAACGGGTGGCGTTGGCGTCGAAGTGGGCGTTACCATAGGCGTTGATGTCGGTGATGATGTAGTAAGGAAGTTTATCGTGCAACCGGCCACAGAGAGCATAGCTCCAAGCACGTTAGAAAAGATCAAGCGAGCGGAGTTAGCGTAGCTTTTTAGAAGAACCCACCACTTTTGCGGGCACCCCAACCGCTACACAGCTTTCTGGAATATCTTCCACTACTACAGCATTCGCGCCGATAACTACATCCTTTCCTATTGAGACTGGTCCGATAATCTTCGCTCCTGCGCTTAGTCTGACGTTATCTCCTACAATAGGATAGCTTCTGCCTTCTCTTTCTTTGTTCCACGTTGATCCGATCGTAACTCCCTGCCATATCCCCACGTTTTTCCCGATCACCGAATCACCAATGACTACGCCCTGACCGTGGTGGATGTGCATTCCTGACCCAATTTCCGCCTTAAAAGAGATATCTATCATGCTCAGCACGGCTTTTAGGGACAAAGCGATACCAAGTAGGGGTCTATTTTTTGTCAAATACGCGTAATGTCCAAGTCTATAAATCAACATGGCCCTAAAACCCCTATGGACGATAGTAGATCTAATCAATAGAAAGGCAGTGAGCAAAGATGAATGTTTCTTGTGCGCGTAACGCTCCGCATTATATACGTTGAGATCGCTTATTACGTTGCCTTTGAGCTCTCCAAATGCAGTCATTAAGACCTCCAAGTGCTGCAAAGCTTAAAGGTGTAAACCATCTAATGACTCTAGGTAAGGCCAGATTGTCTAACTATACAAATCGCATTTCGAACCCACATCTAGCCTTACGCTTTCACCTCTCTGCTCTTATTACTTTTCAGACAGCGACAATGCGGCAGGAGAACTAAACCTCTTTGTGTTTTAGAAGTGAGCGCGCTGCTTACTGCTTTCTGTATAGACATCATCGTTGAATTTATAGGCACTGCTTTTCCGGAAGGGAATCATTAGCACATGAAACGTTGGTCGCAACAAAGTAGCTCTTACGAGCTGACATCTAAGAAGTAACTCGAGGCAATAGCGTTATTACCTGAAGCATAAGGAGCCTTCTTGTTAAATGAGAGAGTAGCAATTCGGTGAAAGTCGATTCTCTGCTCAATCGGCCCAAAACAATTGCTCAGTAAAGCAAGGTAGCCCATACACATAGTTTAAGGGCTCAGGGCCCGATAGCCCTTACTTCTTCCGAGCTATGACGGCCATATTCCAGTCGTTTTCCGTGAGCTCTCCTTCAAGTTCCATAAATGGGTGCATCCCGACGGCCTGATACCCAGTTTTTGTGAGCATAAACTGGAGTTCCTGAGTGAAAAAGAAGCGCACATTATGCGTCTCCTGAAAGTGATCAAGAAGAACGGCATTCTCGAT
>Ga0208037_1001740_pt1 | contig 10075 bp, 10 predicted proteins | sample June2015DPH_13_1_3_FD_184710 | JGI IMG/M metagenome (GOLD analysis project Ga0208037, IMG submission 184710) | Peatland microbial communities from SPRUCE experiment site at the Marcell Experimental Forest, Minnesota, USA - June2015DPH_13_100... | ecosystem: Environmental > Terrestrial > Soil >...
AACGGGATTCTGTCCCATGCAATGCATTTCAGACCTCCGCATCGTTGCTGGAGAGTGCTTCCACCCAGACGGTCATAAACCTTTAGTCTGTCGTCTCCAACATTTTCCGATCACTGGCCGTAGAGATTTATCAACATGTACACGGGCCGGAACCTCTTAACCGCTTGCCATGAGCCGAGCTTGCTTGGGAATATGCGCGGCGTTGTAGCAAATCGGGATTAGACTGTGATTCAAGAGGAGGAGACACAATAACTCAAATCGTAAGGGTGTTGTCCGGTTAGCGTTTGAACGAAGCCGCGCGTCGGCTTCGTTCAAGTCGGAATCCCGGATGAGAGGCTGGTCGACCTCGCGGTCCAGAAACGACATTCGAGGAGATCGAAGCCCGAGCGGCTTTCCCTACCCGCTGTCATAAAAACGTAATACTAATCGCGATGAATGGTGGCAAAAGTCGAACAATCAGTGAATAAAGAAGGAGAAAGTGATTCGTCGGGTTTAGTCGCAACTTGCTGATTTCTTTCGATTAGTGCCAACTCCGGCAAGTTCTGATGAAGTTGGTTAATCGGCTGTTAACCGAAATGTTGGAGGTTCGAATCCTCCCCGGGGAGCCAACTCCTTTGTCATGCAGAGAGTTGTGAACATTGTGAAGGAAATTTGGCCTTCCACGGGGAAATATCGAGTTCGCGAATCGCGATTAATGAAGGAGAAGGAAAATCAACTGTGACGGGTGTCTCTACGGCTTACCAGATCAATCGCGGTCAAACCGAGCATTCGGCTCGCGACCGAATGCATGGCATGTGAAGTGGAATAGGTGGTGCGGAAGTTATTCAGAGGAAAGTTCTTCTGGGTACCGTGCCCGCAACTAAGAGTGGCCGTCATAAAAATGTAGTAGGTAGTTTGGGGTCCCGGAGACGCGGAATCGTTGTTGGTGGCTGCGATAGCTGACATCTCTAGCCGCGAGCATTGAGGGAAGCCGCCGAATAGCTGCGAGTTCTCCCGGCATTGCGCTGAGGCCGAAGCTGCAGATCGCCCCATCCAACGACTGCGGGGGCAAACTTAACGTTTCCAATAAATGGTGAAATCTGCGTTTCGCCCAACGTAAACCTCAATGCACCGAAACGCTCCTTTCGTGCACAGTTCGCGGACAGACCAAAACGAGAGGTTGGGGCAGAGATGAATCTAGTGAGTGCTTTGCAATCAGAGGAGAAGTTGCTGGACGTCAGGGGATTCGAACCCCTGGCCCCCTGCTTGCAAAGCACCAGAGCCTTTTCTCACGACTCCATTCGTTATCTTGGTTTCCAAGATTTTCAATAACTTCGGGAATCTGCTTTTCGCTCAAGGCTAACCCCAATCCAGTGAAAACGTTTGATTCGTGCACAGTTCGCGCGCAGAGGTAGTCCAGCACTCCCGGAATCATGTAAGCGTCACCTCACGGTACGGCGCCGCAAAACCTCGAGGATTCCTGTCATCAGCATTGCCGGTGTCGGAGGGCACCCGGGGATATAGCCGTCAACGGGAATGACAGCGTCCACGCCGCCGACGACAGCGTGGCTGCCTGCAAAGATGCCCCCACTGCATCCACAGGCTCCCACCGCCACCACAAGTTTGGGAGATGGAACGGCCTCATACGTAGTCTTGACGGCTTCAGCCATATTGCGAGTGACCGGCCCGGTGACCAGAAGCATATCGGCATGTTTGGGAGAGGCGACGAAATGAATCCCGAATCGCTCCAGATCGTAGTATGGATTCGTGAGCGCGGAGATTTCCGCCTCGCACCCATTGCACGAGCCGGCGTCCAACTGGCGGATGTTTAGGGCCTTTCCAAAGAGGGACCGAATCTGTCCGCGCACCATTTCTGGATTTGGGCGCGGGGGAGTGATCTCTGTGTGCGATTCAAGATCCCACAGCCGCGCCAAATTCGCTTTCGGCAATCCGCACCAGGTGAACCGTGGCGCTGTAACTACTGCTCCCTCACTAGGTTCCTCGCACCTGCCGCAACCGATGCACTCGGCGTAGGACAATTTTAGACAAGGCCGGTCTCCAAGTTCTCCCATGCTGAACGCCGTCGTGGGACAGACTTCAACGAGCCTCTGGGCGATGGCAGGTGTCAAGCGTGCTGAGGTGACATCGGGCATGCGGCTTCCGTCGCAGTTCCCCAATAGAGCCTCGACCGGGATCACTCGGTTTGGCTGTTGCAAGCTTCGCTCGAGCACCTCAAAAATCATCGGTCACATCCGGAGTAGGAGAGATTGAAACTCTTGTTGATCAGCGGGAAGTCCGCAATGATGTTGTCCGCAATGGCAAAGGGCATTGCGGGCCAATTCTGGAACGACGGCGACTTAATGTGGCAGCGGGTGAGCCGCCCGTCGCTCCCTTCCAACCAATAATAGAGTTCACCGCGAGGTGACTCAACCGCCGAGGAGCCGTGCATCTCTCCGTCAAGTTCTAGCGGGGCCAAGACACTTCCAATTGGCAGAGCACTGGCAATCTGCTGAATGAGACGAGCGGAGATCGCCGCTTCCTTAATGCGAATCTTGGCACGGGCCATCACATCTCCGTAGTGCGTGACGGGAACCTCAAACTGCGCACTCTTGTAATGCCCGTAAGGGTGATCGCGGCGCACATCGAGATCGATGCCGCTCGCGCGCGCAACGGGTCCGACTACGGCGAGGTCGCGCGCTACTTCCGGGCTGACAACTCCAGCCGTTTCAAACCTGTTCTGGATCGAGGGTGTCTCCAAGATGACACGAGCGAGGTCCGCAAACTGGCGAGCCGCTAGTGAAACAGCCTGACTCAACCCCAAAATCTTCCTCGACTCCAGATCGAACCGGAGACCGCCCGGGACCGCAATCCCACGCCAATATCGCGTTCCGGAGCAATCCGCTGAGGCACGAAGCAGGAATTCCTTGATGCGTGTCGCATACGCGGCCGCAACACTGAAACCCACGTCGGTGCACAACCCACCCAGATCCGAGATGTGAGAGACGAGCCGTTCGAGTTCGAGACCAATCAGGCGAATGGCCGAGGCCCGGGGCGGAACTTCAGCCCGGCATGCGTTCTCCACCGCCTGAGAGTACGCAATCGCATGGGCAAAGCAATTATCGCCAGAGACGGACTCCGCAATCATCGCTCCGGCATTCACGAGGCTGCCTTCGAAAAGCTTTTCGGTGCCTTTGTGCGTGTAAAAATGCCGCAACTCTAGATGTAAGACAGTGTCGCCAACGACGCTGAACCGGAAGTGCCCTGGCTCAATAATCCCCGCGTGCACAGGACCCACAGCCACTTCCGCGACACCGTCGCCCTGCACCGTGAGGAAACGGTACTCACGCGACGCCCATGGGACTTGATTCACGGCATCCACCATCGGATGCACACCTTCGGGCCAGTTTTCATGGAACACGAGGGGTCGCAGGTCGGGATGTCCCGTTATTTCGATGCCGTACTGATCGTGGAGTTCCCTCTCATACCAAGCCGCGGAGGGAAGCTCGGGCACAATCGAGCGGACGGGACCGCTGGCCGCCACCATCGTCTCCCAATACTTCGCTTCTCCGACATCAAAGACATAATGGACACGCTTCTCGCGATCAGATCCAAGACTGCCGAAAACGGTGACAAGACGCGCCACAGATTCAGTTTTCCCGCGAGGGAGCACCAGCGGCGGTCCGCCAGAGCCTCTTTCGCCGCTTGGGACTGCTCCTGGCGTGTTCTCGTTCATCGCATCACCGCAATAGCTTCCTGCAGAAAGACTCCGAAGAGATGAGGAATCCGGGCCCCAAAGACGAGGAGGCAAAAGGCGGCGATTCCCATCACAGCGTACTCGGACGGAATCAGTTTTGGACTCGAAGGGACGCCAGCCGGCTCACCACCCAGCAAGCGGAGAAGATGGAAGGCGAAGCCGCCGAAGACCACGGAGAGCATAACCAAGAACAGGCCCACAACCAGGAATCGGGCTTGGCCGAAGGCTTCGGACAGAATGGCGAACTCACTGATGAACAGACCGAAGGGCGGCAGGCCCACAATTGCTAGGCTTCCGACGACCAGAGCCGCGCTCGTCTGCGGCAACGTGCGGCTCATACCGCTGATGCTATCCATGCGCAGCGTCCCGAAGTTGTGCCGTACATTGCCAGCACTGAAGAAGAGCAGGGACTTTGCCACGGAGTGATTGAAAGTGTGCAGCAGTGCGCCGAAGAGTCCCAGCGGGCCTCCCAATCCCAGCCCAATGGCGATGATTCCCATGTGCTCCACGCTGCTGTAGGCCAGGAGGCGTTTCAGATTGCGTTGCACCAGGATGAGTAAGCCGGCAACAACCATGGACAACAGCCCAAAGATGAGCAGCAACGTATGCGGAAAGGCGGGCCCCGTGGCATGGGAAACGATGACCTCATAGCGCATGACGGCATACATGGCGCAGTTGAGGAGGACAGCCGAGAGCAATGCGCTGATGGGCGTAGGTGCTTCGGCGTGGGCATCCGGAAGCCAGCTATGCATGGGCACGAAGCCGATCTTCGTTCCATAGCCGACGATGACAAATACGAACGCCAGCTTCACCAAGTGCGGGTCGAAGCCCATTCGCGGGACCGCATCCATCAGAGAAACCCAGTCCAGCGCTGCAGCCGGATTCATGCCTGCCTGGACGGCGGCCAAATACAACACAATGGTTCCGAACAACGCGAATGCGATTCCTACCGTGCAAACGATCAAGTACTTCCACCCGGCCTCGACCGCCCCTTCCGTATTGTAAAAACCGACGAGGAGTGCGGATGCCAACGTCGTTCCTTCCATCATGATCCAGAGTAGACCGAGGTTTGCCGACAGACAGACGCTGACCATCGTGAAGAGAAACAAGAAGACGAGCGCATAAAACCACCGCGGCGATGAAAACCGTCCTTCTGGTATGTGACGCAGGTAGCCTGATGCATAGACCAGGACCAGGCCAAAGATAAAGGCTATGTTCATGAGGAAGAACGAACTCAATCCATCCGCGCGAAGATAGCGGCCCAACTGCTGCGGTCCCTGCCTGTGGACCTGCCAGACGAGTGCGCTTAGCGAGGCAATTTCCAAGGCCCCTATTGCGAGCGCGGCACGCGTGGCCACACGGCGGTCCCGGAAACCCAGAACGAGCACGGTGCCCAGCAACGCGAAGATCAATGGAAGCAGGAGTATCATCCGCCTAACCCCGGAGCCGCCGCAGCTTGGACACGTCCAAATGGTCAAAGGTGTCGCGGATGCGAAATGTAAAGATTCCCATAAGCAGCAATCCCACGAGAATATCGAAAAAGATTCCAATCTCGATGACCAAGGGCATGCCGAACGTCGTTATTAAGGCCGCCAGAAAGATCCCATTCTCCAGGACGAGAAGTCCCAGCATCTGCATCAGAGCCTTTTTCCGGCTAACCATAAGAAACGAACCCGTCAGAATCAGAGCCACGGCCGCAGCCAGAGCATCCTCCGGAACGTGCACCGTCTGCCCAAACGAATGAACTGCCGCGTACGACAGGTAAATCATCGCACCGGCAATAAATACGGACTGCGTCGGAGTGGTCGAAGCCTTCACGTCGCGCGGTGATTTCAGCCGGTCCACCAATCGGAAAAAGGCATACGGAATGGCAATGACTTTAATCAGTAAGACCAACGCGCCAACCACGTAGGCCGCCGCCAGTTTCTCCCGAACTCCCATGGCGAAAACCTCCGCTGTGATGATCGCGGATTGCAAGCTGAAGAGCAGAACACTCGTCGAGATGCGGCGCGCCACAACCATGAGGAGAACCGTCAGGAAGAGAAAAACGGAGAATGAACTCAGAAACTTGCCCGTCGCAATTGCCACCAGTCCCATTTCGCTACCCCTTGACCAACGTCGTAAAGATCACCGCGAGTGCACTAACTGCAGCAGCAACTCCCAGAAAATCCGGGACGAGATACATGCGGAGCTTGGCTACCACGCTCTCAACCAACGCCAGCAGAATCATCAAAACTGTAACTTTGGCCAAATACAACAGCAGCGCGGCGCCCGTACCCCAAACCGAAACGGTTGACGCCATTCCCCAGGGCCCGAAGAGGGAAATCAAGAGCGCCAGCAAGGCGTGGAGCTTGACGGCGCTCGCCCACTCGACCAGAGCCAGGCTGGGTCCGGAATATTCCAGAACCATTCCCTCGTGGATCATCGTCAACTCGAGATGGGTGGTCGGATTATCTACCGGCATCCGTCCCGTCTCGGCGAGCACCACCATGGCAAGAGACGTGAAGGCCAGAATATGCACGGCCGAAATGTCAAAAACGTTCCGCTGAAGCGTCCACATGACCATTCCGGCGATGTCGGCGTGGGCTGCCAAAATGGAAATCGCGACCAAGCCTAACAAAAACGGAGCTTCGGCTAGCGTGGAAACCAGTGCCTCGCGGCTGGCCCCCATACCGCCGAATGCGCTACCCCCATCCAACGCCCCCAAGGACAGAAAAAATCGCCCCAGCGCTAGCACATACACAAGAAAAAAGAAATCGCCACGGGAGGCAAGTAGCGCCGAAGGGTGTACCACCGGAACGAATGCGACCGCACATATCGTAGTTCCGAACAGCACCTTGGGCGCGAAGCGAAACACCCACGATGCGGATGGAGGGACGAGGTCTTCCTTGCGGAAGAGCTTGGCAATTTCAATGTAAGGGCGCCAGATGCTGGCCCCCTGGCGTCGCTGGATCCAAGCTTTGATCTTGCTGACGATTCCGCTGACAAGCGGGGCCCCCAGAACGAGAATCAATGCCTGGAGCACGTTGATTACCGTGGTCATCTCTGAAACCTCAAGAAAGTAAGTAGCGCAACCAAAGTGAGAAAAATGTAAAGCAGATACACCTGAATATTTCCCGTCTGCAAGCGCCGCAACTGATGCGCCGCAGAAACAATGAGGTCAACGAATGGCCGGTAGAGTGCCTTTTCGTAAGAGGTTGTACGGACCGAACGATAGGAGATTGATACGGGGAAGTAAGGCTTGTCGGTGGGAAGTTTGTCGAGCTTGCGGTCGGGCTTGTAGACGGATGAGAAGACAAAGCGAATTGGTTTCGAGAAAGCCGTTGAGGTGTATTGCATACGGCTCGTCAACTGCGAAAGACCACAGCCCCACGTCGGAGCCATCCTTTGGACGCGTGTGGTCAGGGCGGTTATGGCGGTCACTCCCAGGATGATCGCTGCGATCCACGGAATGATGCGCGCGATGCTCACGGTCTCGTCTGGCACGCCAGCGCCGGGAATCAGAACCTGGGTCAGCGAGGCCAGTGGACGCAAGAGAACTCCCGGCAAGATTCCAATCAGCAGGCAAGCTGCCGCGAGCATGGTCATACCGCCGCGCATCAGTAGCGGCGCTTCGACCGCATGTTCGGCCTCCGAGCTGCGCGGCCGTCCCAGAAAGGCCACGCCGAAGACCTTCACGAAGCACGCTGCCGCCAACCCTCCGATTAGAGCAAGGACACCTACCATAAGTGGCAGCACAATTTGGGCCTTCGTGTTTAGTAGAACGGAGCCAGCCAGAAAACTCCGAAAGGTGAGCCACTCGCTGATGAAACCGTTGAACAGCGGCAACCCGACGATCGAGCAGCAAGCGATGAGGAAAGCCGTTCCGGTGACCGGCATCCGGCGCTGTAGCCCGCCAAGTTCCTCCAAATCCACCGTGTGGGTTGCATTCGAAATAGCGCCCGCGCCGAGAAACAGCAGGCTTTTGAACAGAGCATGATTGAGAGTGTGCAAGAGAGCTGCGATGAGCGCTAACGCCGCCAGAACCGGCGCGTGATTGGCCAGAAAAACTAATGACGTTCCCAGTCCTAGATAGATGATCCCGATGTTCTCCACGCTGTGGTAGGCCAGCAACCGCTTGAGATCGTGTTCAGCGATTGCGTACAGAACGCCGAGAAGGCCGGAGACCGCACCGGCCACAAGAACCACATATCCAAACCAAGATGGCCCCCCGCCAAGAAAATCAAAAGCGAAGCGCACAAACCCGTACACCGCCGTCTTCAACATCACGCCGGACATCAGCGCTGACGCGGGGCTGGGAGCGATTGGATGGGCTCGAGGAAGCCAGAGGTGGAGCGGAATGATGCCCGCTTTGGTCCCAAATCCCACGAAGGCCAGCAGGAAAATCAGGACCCTGATTCCCGCTGGAACGACAGGGCTGGCCGCGCGAATCCCCGCAAAGTCCAGGCTGTGCGAATAGGGCAGAAAAAGAAAGAAACTCGCCACCACTGCAGCGGCGCCTGCATGCATCATCAGCAAATAGATGAAGACATTATGACGGCGCTCAGCCGAGTCCCCCTCCATTAGGATTAGCCCAGCGGAGAGAAGTGTCATCAACTCCCAACCGACGAGAAATGCAAAACCAGTGGATGCTGTTACAACCGTGATCATCGATAGCAGGAAGAGGGAGAAGAAAGCCCAAATCCAGTTCCGGCGCTGCTCGCCGTAGTGCTTGTCGAAATACGAAACCGCAAAAATCGCGACCGGAACTGCCACCGTGCAGATCAACAGAAGAAAAAACGCGCTGAGCCTGTCGAGCCCAAGCGCGAAGGGAAAAGGCGTGAAGCCGGAGAAGGTGAGGGCAAGTTTGGACTCTCCCCAGAAGCAAAGGGCAGCCACAAACCAGCCAACAACGTTGGAACCAACAATCAGTGTGATCGCGAACGCCCGAGCTCTCTTCGTCCGGCTCGCTATCAGAACGAGCGGGGCCAAAAGACCCAGCGACGCCAAGAGAAAACCAAAAGCTACCTGGATGGAAACTACTTGCATCGGTCACTCTTCACAACGGGCTTTTCCCAGACGAGTCACGTACAAAGACTTTCCTTATCCGACCACAGCAGCAGGATCAAGGATTTTGCCGAGCCAGCCACAGTCGACAACGAAAGAATGATGATACTGGCCGCGCGTTCAACTTGCCATGAAAGATGATTGAGGAAGGTAACGTTCCGTCAACATGCCCTTCTCATGAGAATAGCCAATTGCATCAGGATGGATTTGGGTAGCCAGTTATGTATTGTGTTTTTCGTATTGTCCGTTCTTCTAGATTCCGTATGCGTTGCCCGCTCGCGCAAACCGCTCATGGGAAATATTGGAGCTCTCTAATTCCAATTCCGGTTTTTCTGATTTATCTCACTTCAAACTCCCTGCAGGCTCAGCCAGGTACAGACGTGCGCTCCGATTTTGTCGCTGACACTCTGTTGCGCCTGCACGGCACGGTCCGGTTAGATTTTCCCAACCGTTGACGCCCGCGATTTGATCCGCTCGCGTGCCAAGACTCAACAAAAACTGCCGCACCGCTTCCGAGCGGCGTTCCGCCAGCGCAGCAGTGCACGCCTCCGAACCCGAGTCGTCACAATATCCGACGATGAGAACACGATCTCCTGGGTGCAGACGTAACCATGCCGCCGCAGATTCAAGGGACTTTCTGTTGCTGACCGTCAAATGGACACTGTTCGAAGCGAACAATAGACGGCTTTTGGGAAGAGAAGCTTCCGGCAATGTCTGCGGATTTGAGCGTCCCCCTTTACCTGGCGCGCTCACATGATTGACCTCGCGATTGCTCGCCTGCTCGTTGAACTGCATCTCGACGAAAACGACATTCGCCGCCTTGCTCCACTCAACCGCCCCCTCGACGATTACTTGGTTGAGCTGTTTTTCCTGCGACGCAAACTCAGAGCCGCTGCCGAAGAGGCAGAAAGCCGTGAGTGGGGTCAGAATATCAGTCGTAAACCTCATAAAAGTGTGGACCCGCCACTCGAATTATCCTATCCCTCGTACTCTCGAAATGAGCCTAATGTGCCGCTCATCTCCCCTCGGTTGGTGCCAGATCATCTAGGCCCTGCACCACCGAAGCGTGCACTGGGGGAGGAGGATCGGTATCTTGCTTGGTTGCCGTTGATTCGTAATCTAGACTGTTTTTCCCCGAACATGGCTGAGTTTGGTCCGCGCCCCTCTCCTTTTCTAGAGCAGCTTTCAGTTCCAAAGCGAGGTGACTCAGGCGCACCATCAGCGCTTTGAGATAAGGATTCTGCATCCTCTTTTCTTCCTGCATGGCCTTTTCGGCTAGCGCTGCCAGAACCGCAG
>Ga0208037_1001752_pt1 | contig 10023 bp, 10 predicted proteins | sample June2015DPH_13_1_3_FD_184710 | JGI IMG/M metagenome (GOLD analysis project Ga0208037, IMG submission 184710) | Peatland microbial communities from SPRUCE experiment site at the Marcell Experimental Forest, Minnesota, USA - June2015DPH_13_100... | ecosystem: Environmental > Terrestrial > Soil >...
CGTTACAACAGCTACTTTACCCTTAAGTCTATCGCCCATATAAATACGCTCCTTATAATTATTTCCTTACCAAAGTCATATTTTACACCACAGCCACGACGCCTGCACGGCAGCTATTTTCTCAAATATAATCAGTTGTGAACGTCCGGCGGTACTGGTAGAATAGCTTAAATCTATCGTATCTAACCGATAGTCAATCTAGGCAAGTAAGGGCAGGTGGGAGTCAGAATGGAGCTTAAATATTTAAAATACGAGCAGTCGGGAAAAATCGGGGTAGTTACTTTAAACCGCCCGGAGGTCAGGAATGCGCTCAACATGGATTTGCTGCTTGAGCTAAATGACACCATGCATAAGTTGGACTGGGCCGAAGAAATCAGTGTGCTTATTGTCAAAGGGTCGGGCAAAGGCTTTTCGTCGGGTTATGACTTAGATGAGATTGCCCTGCGTGATGAACTGCCGCCGCACCGGGATATCATGCGCGACTCCGATGTGCTGCGTATTTACGATGGAATCAGGAGATGCACTATAGCGACCATAGCACAGTTGCACGGCTTCAGCCTAAACGGCGCCACCGACCTCTGCCACCAGCTTGACTTCACTATCGTTGCCGATGATTGTCTTGTGGGGTACCCGACCATGCGCTGCTGGGGCGCCAGTGTGGCTAATATGTGGCTCTACCATATGGGGCCGCAGTGGTCCAAGTACATGATGATGACCGGGGACAATATTTCCGGAGCATTTGCAGAGAAAATAGGTTTTGCCCTCAAGTCGGTGCCGCCGGAACGACTCGAAAAAACAGTCATGGACTTCGCTGAAAGGCTGGCTAATGTGGACAAAAGGATCCTGGCTGCGCATAAGCGATGTATTAATGCCGGCCTTGATCTGATGGGCTGCCGCCTGATGCTGGATTACGGGGCGCAAAGCGATTGCCTGACAAATACTGCCGATATAGTTCAGAAGACATTCGACAGGACGAGCGGCCTCGGGCTTGAGGCACTGTTGAAAGAAGTAAACCGCGGCTTTAAACCGCAGAAGGCCCCCTTCGAGCCGTTGGATTCATAAAACCCCTTCACTTATTCCACGTGGGACTTAAGCAGGTTGCCAACTTCTTGAGGCAAAAGCTTTCTGAATTCTCCCTCTCTAAGGTCCCCCAGCTTTAAATTGCCTATCCTGACACGCTTGAGATCCCGGACAAGATGCCCCAGGTAAGCAAACATACGCCTGACCTGACGGGTTCGTCCTTCATGGATAATGATGCTGTAATTAAAGGGTGGGTCATAGCTGATTTCCCTGACGGCGGCCGGTGATGTGAGGCCGTCATCAAGCAGCAGCCCCTTTTCCATGTCTTCTTTCTCACGCTGGCTGAGCATGCCATCGACGTGAACGAGATATTCCTTACCCATCTCGAATTTGGGGTGCGTCAGCCGGTAAGTCAGGTTACCGTCATTGGTGAGCAACAGCAGGCCTGTAGTGTCCTGGTCCAATCTTCCCACGGGGTAAATGCCCAGGCCGCGATATTCGGCCGGCACTATATCCAGAACGGTCCTGCGGCCCCTGTCATCGATGGTAGTGGTGAGCAGACCTGCAGGCTTATTGAGCATGAGCACGATCTTGGCCTGGTGATGGGATTTCAGTAGTTTACCATCGCATGAGATTTCATCGAATTCGGGATAAACGGGCATGGTGTAGCTTGTGGCGGGCTTTCCGTTGACAGTAACGCGCCCCAGCTTTACAGCAGCAACCGACTGTCGCCTGGCGCCCACGCCGGCTTCAACCAGGAACTTGTGCAGCGGGATAGATTCCATAGCAGTATAAATTGTAACACGGCCGGCAACGACCGTTCACCTGCTTTTGCCCTGCAAGTAGTCGATCATGGATCATGCCTGTGTTAGAATATACAAAATATAGTTACGGACGCAGGGAGAATATGTATCGGAAATATTTGCAGGTTATAGTACTGGCTTTATTGACGGTTGCACTGATTTTGCCCTCTATTGCCTGTCAGCAGGGAGGGAGCGGCGCCGACCTGGGCGCTACTTTGACAGGGGCTTACAACAATGTCCGTGAGTGGTTTATCATGCAGGGCGCCAAGGATCGTATTGAAAGCATTCGTAAAGGTGATGCTTCCATCACGGTCGTGGATGACAGCGGTGCACCTGTGAGGGATGCCCGGGTGTATTTCGAACAACAGAGCCATGACTTCCTCTTTGGCTCCAATCTGGCTCCATTGGGTGAGCCAACCAACGGGCCGAATGGCATCGACCAGGACTGGGCTAATGCCTATACAGCGCTTTTTAACTACGGTACGCTGCCCTTCAACTGGGACGTTTATGAGCCCAAGCAGGGCCAGACTGACGAGCAATCCCTGAGGGCCATGGCAGATTGGGCCAGGAAAAGGGGTATCGTTACCAAGGGTTCGCCCCTAATATCCGCTGACGCCGTGCCCTCCTGGGCGCCTCCGGCTGTAAACGATATGCAGGCCAGCCAGGAGAAACGTGTTAAGGAGGTCACCGGCGATTTATGCGGGCTGGTGGATTATTGGGATGTGGTAAATGAGCCGACATCAGGTACCAGTACTAAGACCTCTGTAGGCAACTGGATGAGCTCCCGCACGCCGGCGGTTGTATGCTCGGATGCCCTTAGCTGGGCCAGGTCATCATGTCCCAAGGCGAATTTGATAATAAACGATTTCCGTACAGACCAGGATTTCAAGGACATCCTGGAAGGCATTCTGAGGGAGCATGCCAGCTATGATGCCATCGGCATAGAGACAGACATGCTGCGCGGTAATTGGCCTCTATACCAGGTTTGGGATATCTGTGACCGTTTTAAGGACCTCAACGTTCCCATACACTTTACGGACGTAACTGTACTCAGCGGCAGCCCTCTTACCGACCTTACAGCCGGGGCAGAAAGCTGGCCCAGCACGCCTGCCGGCGAGCTTGCGCAGGCCGACTACGCTGAGAAATTGTACACCATGCTTTTCAGCAACCCTTCGGTGCAGGCCATAACGTGGTGGAACTTCTCCGACAAGGATGCTGCGCAGGGAGCTCCATCCGGGCTTCTGCGTGCGGATATGAGCAAAAAGCCCGCTTATGACAGGTTGCTCAAACTTATACGTGATGATTGGTGGTCACGTGGCAATGCTTATACAGGCAACAGCGGGACAGCCGTTTTTCGCGGCTTTTTTGGTCAGTATGAGTTGATCGTTGAGAAAGACAATAAGAGGGTTGAATCGGCTATAGATATTTCACGGGGGCTGGATAACAAGGTAAAGGTACAGTTGACGGGCTATACCCAGTTGCCGCCCACTCCTCTGTACCTGTTGATCTGGCCCTACGTGGTGGCGTTGGTTGTCATAGCTATCATTGTGCTCATAGTAAGATGGATCGATAAAATGCAGCGCAGGATTTAAGTCCTGCGGGAGAGGTGGGAGACTATGGATGCGATAGAAGCTATAATGACGCGCCGCAGCATGCGAAAATATACTGCGCAGCAAGTAAGCGACGAGATCGTGACCCGTTTATTGCAGGCGGGCATGGCAGCGCCTTCGGCTGCCAATGAGCAGCCCTGGCACTTCGTGGTGATTAAAGAGCGCAGTATCTTAAATGAAGTGCCTTCTTTCCATCCCAACTCCCATATGCTTAAAGAAGCAGCGCTGGCCATACTGGTATGCGAGGACCCCAGTCTGGAAGTAGTCAAAGGCCGCGGCATGCTGGACTGCTCGGCTGCCACGCAGAATATCCTGCTGGCGGCCCATGCCCTGGGTTTGGGTGCTGTGTGGCTGGGGATCTATCCCGTTGAGGAGCGTATGAACGGCATGAGAAAGCTCCTGCATATCCCCTCTCAAGTCATTCCGGTGGCATTAGTCTCTATCGGATATCCCGATGAAAAGCTGCGCAAAGAGGACAGGTTCAAGCCGGAAAGGGTACATGATAACGTGTGGACGGTTTCTAAGGAGTAGAAAGATGGCCAAGAAAGAGATAATGAACGCCTGTCACCTGTATCCGATGCCGCTTGTTCTTATAGGCGCCAAGCACGAGGGCCGGGTCAATTTTATGCCGGCCGCCTTTTGCGGCATATTGAATATCAATCCGCCTATTGTTGCTCTTGGCCTTAGTAAGATGCACTTTACATCACGCGGCATCGAAGAAAATGGTGTTTTCAGCATCAACCTGCCTTCGGTGGAGATGGTAGAAGCGACCGACTACTGTGGCGTGGTATCCGGGCATAAGGTGGATAAGTCGGGCCTTTTCAAGGTCTTCTATGGCAAACTTGAGACCGCTCCTATGATCGAAGAATGCCGGCTCAATATGGAATGCAAACTAGTGCAGAAGGTTGTCTTGGGAGTCGACACCGCCTACGTAGGTGAGATCGTGGCAACCTATTGCGAAGATAAATATATGGACGGCAAAATGCCGGATATAGCCAAACTAAATCCTCTTATCTTCTCCATGGGAGATAATAGCTATTGGAGCATTGGAAAGAACGTTGGGAAGGCCTGGAGCATCGGCAAGAGCTATAAGTAGGCGGGTTGTTAACCGTGGGTAGCGGTTAGTATAATATAGGGTCTCGCGGGCCTGTAGCTCAATTGGGAGAGCGCCTGATTTGCATTCAGGAGGTCAGGGGTTCGAATCCCCTCAGGTCCACCAGTATGATTTAGCTTCCGGCTTCTTTTCACTTTCTCACTCTCCCTTTTTGCATTCATTATCAACTGCTAAATATTTGTGTAGCATAGATATATCCGTGTCTTACCACAATACCTATACCAATCTTAGAAAAATTCGGGTTCATTAGATTTTGCCTGTGTCCCGCTGATTTCATCCAACCATCCACCAACTTTTCAGCGACCCATTTGTTATATTGTCTGGCTGGGTACTTGAAACAATTCTCTGCTACGTAAGACGAACCAGTCTTTACTCGCACTTTGGCGGCACGTTGTGAGAAGCCGTCATGATTACAGGCTTTATGCTTCGCTAAATAGTAACAATGTCCCTTGGCAACTTTGTCCATCTCATAATATGCACGTAGCGGTCGTAATCCGTGTCTTTTTCTTTGGCGATTAATTATTTTCAATTGGCGACTGCCTTTTCTCTCAGTTAAACTTCGAAAAATTGAATACGTCTTACCGCTTTGTTTGGCATTCTGTATCGACCAAACGAGAAAGACAACCAGCCCGACAATGATAAGAAAATAAACCAAATCGAAATTAGGGCCCCAAACTCCAGAGCCTTCCCCTCCATCTGCCTATCTGCCAGATAACATAAACAATTATTGGTTGCCCGGACATCAGTCGGTCGTCTAATATTTACTAGCTAATTATTTCTTTTTAGGTTCCCTTTTAACTATCTCTGCAAGTTTGCATATATCTATTAGCACTTTGCCGGCTGATGTGGCCGCGTCTTTAATGTCATTATGGATAGTATTTAAATAATTTGGAAGTGGGATATTCTGTGGAATAGCTGGTAGAATAAGTTTTGATGCTAATTTATTTACGTTGAAATATCCTTCGTAGATGGCGTTTTCAGCAAATTGTTCTTCTCCTTCGAATATTTCCGTACCTGTCATCTCAATTACCTCTGTCATGGCTTTCTGTAATTCATCATAGGAATTTTTAATTGGTTGTATGACGATGAAATTATTGGTTTGTATATCTTGTGTTTCTATATTGTATTGAATTCCTTCTATTGTTTGTATTTCAGGCCAGTTTGATTGATCTAGGCCTTTCCAACTTTTACCTCCAAGTATGATTGTATAGATGTTTCCAAGCCCCAACGTATCCACGTATTTAACGTATTTCTCTTTGAGGTTTTCCGATTGCTTGCGCAAGAACAGTATTCGTTTACCTTGTACTGCGTCTGTTCTGATTCCTTTCTGCCCTGCGAAACTAAAATATAAAACTAGGATGCTTATCACACCACCAGCGGCCATACCTGCAAATGATGCGTATAGATTTGCAAGAAATGGCTGTTTTGTATTGTCTACTGTCGAACCTATAAATATATACCAGGCGGCTAATAAAAAGAGAATTACCATTCCACATGCTAAAGGGAAACCTGTTCGGTGCCGCCTTATGAATGACCGCATTTCATACCTCCCAAACGATCATTCCTAATTGTACTATGCCTGTCAATATTAGTTTCTCGATTACAATTGCATAGCGCTGTCAGACAAAAACGTGCGCGGGTACATCTTATTATGCTTGTTATATGATATATACAACACAGTCGATGCTGTGTGTCGATATAAGGCCCCCTAGGGGGTGGGAGTAACCCCCATACCGCTTACACCATATAGCTAATTCGCATCCACAGATTTTTCAGAAACAAATGCCAACCGGGATTATAGTTATTGATTGTATTTATTATTGATTTCCTGGACAATTGCCCGGACCTCATCCTCAGTGCTGATCGATCTATAACCGATTTTTGTTTTTCTAATAACACCTTTATTGTCAAGAAAATAATGTGGCGGGTCACCTCCAGGCTGATACCGCCCTTTGACGGTTCTATCTGTATCAAATAAGACGGGATAATCAGGATCATTATAAAAGGAATATCCCCGATCGCTCAGGAATTTGGTCACTGTAGCAGGATCTTCCCCTGCGTTTATTGTGAATACCTTTAATACGCCCTTATTCCAAGTATCCTTGATATGCTGAATTATCTTCATATATTCAGTGCAGCCAGGGCACGAAGAATTCCAAAAATTGATCCAGATTACGGGCTGTGGTAATAATCCATTCCCATATTCATTGCACAGAGTAACTGAATCTCCAGAAAGAGATGCCAGTTTAAAATTGGGCGCACAGCAACCGTCCTGGCCACACTCATTTAATCCCTCACATGAACACGTGGGAGAGATTTGGATAAATAGATTCCCGGATATTGTTGTTAAACCATCGTCAACCGAAATATAATTATTTCCTTGCCAATTATTATCGGTTTCTAAATAATCAACTAAAGTACCACTACCATTAGTGAATTCCTGCTCTCCGTGCCTGATATATACGGTCTTATTATCTGTACAAATATCGTTCAAGCAATTTATAACTTTGACTGTGACTCTACAATCCGGCTTAAGTGAGGTCGCCGTTATTTTAATTGTCATTCCAGGTGATCCGGAGAATGGTTCAATTATCAGATTATTATTTGGCCCTGTAATTCCCGAATCTTCTGGGACCACTTGGCCCTTATTACCCCGCGCCAATAATGTGAATACCCTGATAATATTCCCACGGCTACTGTTAATAACAAATCTATAATCACCTGCACTAAAATTAGACGAGATGAAGCTAAAAGACAGGACACCGACGGCATTAACGGCATGAGCGTCCGTATCGATGGTTTGATTATCCGATGTGTGAACAATAGATACCGTCACTATTTCGCCTGGTGTAAAGAAAAAGGCGTTAACGTTAAAATAGGCACCTACTTCAGCTGATGGTGGATTAAGAAAAACGGCTGGTGGCAATATGACCAAAACGAGTAAAATCAAAATAGCAATAATTACAACTGCAATACCGATAATGATGCCGTACATACGCTGCCTCCGCCTATCCTTGTTCATTTTATAAGATGCACGTTTACGTATCATTCGTCGCCACGATAGTTTTTACGAACAAAAAGGCTGTATTACTTATCATCGCCATTCGATAGGCATGAAGAACGCATCCGTACCGGGCATTTTTCGTTCATTTGTCCCATCCACGTTAATTTTGTATAGACCGCATTCATCGCATTTTAAATCAAATATACCTGAATCATTTGCTACCCAGTTTTTCCAATTATATCGAGCGAATACAATTTGTTTTCCATCAGGTGACCAGCACGGGTGATCATCGTCAAAATTATTGTTAGTCAATTGGGTAATTAGTCCGGTAGCTATATCATATATAAACAGTTCACGACCTAAATAATTATAATCAGGATATGTATCATTTGCGAAGGCTATCTTGCTTCCATCTGGCGATAACGAATAACTGGGAACATCACCTACTTGCTCGGGAAACTTTATTCGTATCCCATATTTGATTAAATTATGTGAAACAATATCAATCGATTGTATGTAATAGAAGCCGTTTTCACTGTACATATAAGCCAGCCGTTTGCCGTCTGGAAACCATTGCGGTTCAATAGCGGTATCTCCTTGTGGACAGGAAATGACTTGCTTCTCATTAGTACCATCAGAATTCATGAAATAAACGTTATATTTGTAGGCAGGCATCATGGTAGACTCTACAACATATGTCTTTGCGTAAGCAATCATTGTTCCATCGGGAGACCATGATGGTCCCTTGCATACAGGCCCTCCACTATTTTCAGTTGCTCCTCCCCCGGCATTGGTAATTTTTCTGATATCGCTACCGTCTGGATTTATTATGAATAGATCACTTTCCCATTTCCAATCTCGATCTCTGTTAGATTGGATAACTATTTTTGATTTATCAGGTGACCAATCCGCCCCCGCCGTCATGAGGTTGCTAGGTGTTAAGCTAATCTGATTTGAGCCGTCCTCATCCATCATACAAAGCTCACATTTATCAAGATCCATTAAACTTAAGACGGGTGATGTCTCTGCTAAATGGCCCCAGCGTCCGAATAGTATTTGAGATTTGATACTATTGGCTTTCTGTGCGGATTGTTGGCTGGATATATTATCAGTAATAACCGTAGGTTGTTGTTGATTAGTGGAATTTTCTGATGCCGGATTGTTACTTGCTGGCTTGGCAATAGAATTAGAAATACAAGAATAGGAAGAATTTATTGCTATCAGTGTGGCCACGAAGGTCAAAATTAACCCCCTTTTCAATGCACTTAACCTCCTCTATGACTATTTGAGTGAATATTATACTCTTATGCATGGCTGAAATGAATGGCACAAACATAATTAGCTAGTAATCATTCTGTGAAATTGTGGCGGGGCTGGCAGACTCAGAGCATGGCTGCCTTCTTATTTTTTTACACAGATTTTTCCTAAACTTAATTATCTATTAACAATTTATCCTTATAATTCTCTTTAGAATAGTTTAAAGGAGTAATAACATGGAAAAAACATGGATGCCCACAGTAGCAGGCATTCTCGATATAGTATCGGGAGCTTTCGGCCTTTGCATGGGCTTATTTATGACCTTCGCAAGGCACGCTGCCAGCGCAGTTCCCAACGCTGCAAGGCAGGCTGCCGGCGCAGTTCCCAATGCCTCCAAGTTCGGAATGCATCTACCGATACCCGGCGGTTTTCACCCCTGGATGGGAATAGCGTTGATAGTTATCAGCATTCTGGCTGTAATCGGCGGTATATTTGCCCTGAAAGCTAAGAATTGGGGCCTGGCCCTGGCAGGATCCATAGCTGCTGTGGTCAGCGGCCGCCTCCTGGGAGTCTTGGCGTTGATACTAATTGTGCTGGGCAAAAAAGACTTTGATTTGTCCGGGACAAAAGTATCGGTTTAACTTATACACGGACACACCAAATTGGCATATAGGCCCAAAGCCTTCCACAGTCAGGAAAGGCTTTGGGCCTGCTTGTTTTTGAATTTGCGAGTTGGTGAGATGGAATTTATTGGACGACGGGTATAATATTAGTTGTCAAATCTTGATACCATAAGATCATAAATAAAAGAGAATTCGTACCAATTGCTTTTCAGAGGGGGTTACTATGAGCGATACACAACAATATGCCATTTTTAAATACCCTGATGTTGCTGACATTTATCGTCGACTGGAGGAGCTTGTCAGCCAGCCGATGCGACGGGTGCGCGAGGAGATGATGCAGGAATATCTGGCCTATTTCGATACCAAATGTACCCGCTCGAAGATTTTAACTGATAAAGCGAAGAAGTTTATCCCCGGAGGCGTCCAGCATAACCTGGCCTTCAATCACCCATTCCCGATTGCCATCGAAAAAGCGGAAGGGGCTTATCTATGGGATGTGGACGGGAATAAATATATTGATTTCCTGCAGGCAGGCGCCCCGATCGTGCTGGGCAGCAATTACGCCCCGGTGCGCGATAAGGTCATTGAACTG
>Ga0208037_1001753_pt1 | contig 10020 bp, 10 predicted proteins | sample June2015DPH_13_1_3_FD_184710 | JGI IMG/M metagenome (GOLD analysis project Ga0208037, IMG submission 184710) | Peatland microbial communities from SPRUCE experiment site at the Marcell Experimental Forest, Minnesota, USA - June2015DPH_13_100... | ecosystem: Environmental > Terrestrial > Soil >...
CCAGGAAGAGCCGGCAGCCGACGATATCATCCCGACCGGCCATGAGCGGGTGCTCTTCATCGACGATGAAAAGCCGCTTTGCGAATTGGGCCGGGAGATGCTTGAGAGACTCGGCTATCGGGTGACGACGGAGACGAGCAGCATCGCGGCCTTAAAGCTCTTCATAGCAGACCCGGGCCGGTTCGACGTGGTAGTGACGGACCAGACGATGCCCAATCTCACGGGGATCGAGCTGGCGCGGCAGTTCATTGCCCTTAGACGGGACATTCCGGTCGTTCTATTAACAGGCTTCAGTCATCTCGTCGATGCGGACGCCGCAAAGACGGCGGGCATCAGGGAGTTTCTCCTGAAGCCCCTCACAAAGAGGGAAATGGCGCGCACCGTCCGAAAGGTTCTCGACGAGCCTAGGGGGATTAGCAACCGGCCTTAATCGTCCGGTTTTGACGTACAGCCTCTTTTTGCCCGCACCCTCCGATAATGACACCGACCGTCCGGACGGCGTCCCTTTTCATGAGGGCCTCTCCGGGCACGCCCTCACTCCCGGTACACAGCCCGTCCGTATGAAAAGGATTGACGTAAAATCCGTGATGAAATAAGATTTCTCGTCCCCTCGAGGGAATACGAGTCCGGCAAGTCAAGGAGGCACGGCCGTACAAGGAGGAAGACGATGGAGGCGAAGGGATCTGAAGGGATCGAAAAGATAGACATTTTCTGCCACATCCTACCGGGGAAGTATAAGGAAGCCATCCTTGAGAGGACGCCGAAAACGAGCTATTATTATGAGGCAGACAGCGCCAGACCCGCCCTTTGGGACATTGATATCAGGCTGAGAGCCATGGACAAAGCCGAGGGTCTCCGACAGGTCCTTTGTCCGGGTGCTCCCCCCGTAGAGAACTCGCCCGCATGTGCAACGACGAAATGGCCGAGATAGTGCGCGGGCACCCGGACCGTTTTCCCGCAGCCGTCGCCTGTCTCCCCATGAATGATATCGATGCCGCCCTTCGTGAAGCAGAAAGGGCCGTTAAAGACCTGAAGTTCAAAGGGGTGCAGATATACACGTCCGTGAACGGAAAGCCGCTCAATTATCCCGAATTTCTGCCCCTTTACGAATTGATGGCCGCCTACGACCTGCCAATATGGATACACCCGGTCAGAGACCGGCAGGTTCCCGACTACCCTGTCGAGACAATGTCGGAATACGGCCTCTTCCTCGCCTTCGCCTGGCCCTTTGAGACGACGCTGGCCATGGGACGGCTCGTCTTCAGCGGCGTCCTGGAGAAATTCCCGGGGCTGAGATTCATCACCCATCACTGCGGAGGCATGCTCCCGTCTTTCTACAAGCGCGCTTCCCTCATACCGCCGGGTGTAAGGACGGGAGACGTGAAAGAGCTGGCAAGATCGCCCGTGGAATATTTCCGCCGCTTCTATGCCGATACCGTGATGGGAGGCAATACGGCGGCCCTTATGGCAGGTTATTCATTCTTCGGCGCCGATCATTTGCTGTTTGCAAGCGATTACCCCTATCCCGGCGGCGCCGCTCAGAGCTTTCAGGCCCTTGAAGGCGTCATCAAGTCCGTTGAGGAAATGCCTATATCCGACGGGGAGAAAGCCGGAATATTCTACAAGAACGCCAGGATGCTCTTAAAGCTGCCATGAGCCCTCGAGCCTCGAGCACTCCTCCTCGCTCAAGGGGGTGAAGAAAACCTCGCGCCTGAAGCCCCGCCATAGGGCCTTTTTTCTGAGGTAGGGGTGAAAGCCGCATTCAAGGCAGCCTCGAATCGAAGGGAGATTCGAATCCTCCACATATGTGACTGCCCAGCGTGCGCCCATTGCCCTCCCCTTTTCCGCGACCTGCGACATGGCAGGGCCCATTATCCCTTTACCCCTGTGGCTCTCGGGAATGTACGCCCCTTCCAGCAACACCTCGTCATGGGCGAGAGGGAGGAAATACCCCTTATAGTATGCGTCGAGTTTTTCGTTCTCAGCAGGCGAGATCAGCCATTGGATGAAGCACGGAGAACCGTCCGCCGCCACCGCTACGTAGCACGAGGGGATGCCTGCCTCCAGCAAAGCGATCCTCGATATGCGGTCCATCAGTGCCTTAGTCGAGCCATGCCGTATATTGTCTAGCGCAAGAAGCGCAATGTCGGCCCTCTCGAAGGGCCTTAGAGTAAGAGACATCGGGGTGGGACGCGGATTGACCGGCAGGCTCAGGTCCCTTCTGAAGGCATAGCTCGTTTCTTCCGACACGAGCTCCCGTTTTGCCTCCTCAAGGAGGACGCCAATGTATCCACGCGAAAGAAGGTACAGCGCACCCTTGATTTTATGGAAAGAGGTTGCCATCCGATCACCCGGCCCATCCACACGAAGGATGGAAATCCAATGTAGGTAAAATAGGTATCGGGTCCACGATTGTCAACCAACGCGCCGACGGGGGGCTGCACGGCATTGTCTGCACCATCACAATTCTCTGCCGGTTGGCGGGAAACAGACAATGGGGGCGCCGCCGTTTCAGGCATGAGAAGAGCGCCCGGCCCCTCTATTAATTTGACAAAAAGGGCCAAATCAACTACATAATAAGCTCACCAAATTTCTCTCCAGCGAGGTAGCAGAGCATGAGCCTTCCCGAAGCCTATATCATCACCTTTATCGCCAGTTTCTGCTCGCTTGTCATAGAGATGGTCGCCGGCCGCATCCTGGCGCCTTTTGTAGGCGTTTCCCTTTATACCTGGACGAGCATTATAGGCATCATACTGGCCGGCATCAGCATAGGGGCCTACATCGGCGGTAAGCTGGTCGACCGCTATCCCCGCAGGATAACCCTGGCCCTTCTCCTTCTTCTGTCCGGCGTCGCCGCCCTCACGATCATTCCTCTCACGAACATGGTTGCCGCCTATCATTTCCCCTTCTCCCTGATGTGGCGCATCTTCATTGTGACAGCGATTATTTTTTTCATCCCCGGCTGCATACTCGGCACCATCTCGCCGGTGGTGGTAAGGCTGACGCTCCAGAGCCTGAACAGGGCAGGCAACGTCATAGGCAAGATCTACGCCTTCTCGACCCTCGGGGCCATCATAGGCACCTTTGCGACGGGGTTTTTGTTCATCTCCTGGATGGGCACGAGGAACATCATTTTCACCATGGGCATTGTCCTCATTCTCGCCGCTTTGGTCGCCGGGCGCCTTTTCAAGAGGAAGGTTATCTTTGCCTCCTTCCTCGCAGTCTGCGGGCTTTCTCTCCTGCCGCTATATATATGGGCGTACAAAATAAACCTGAAATACCCCGCTTACTATTACAAGGAGAGCGATTATTACACAATTAAGCTGGCCAAGAGCAAAGGTCGCGACGGGGCGACGCCGGTCGAGGCGCTCGTCCTCGACCACCTCATCCATTCTTACGTGAGCCTCGGCAACCCCCTTCATATCGAGTATGAGTACGAGAGGATCTACGGCGAGGTCCTGAAATGGATGTACAAGGCCGAAAGTCCTTTCAGAAGCCTTTCCATTGGAGGAGGGGGCTACACTTTCCCCAGATACATGGAGCTTTCCTACCCCAGGGCGGACATTGACGTCGTCGAGATAGATCCGGAGGTGACGAACGCAGTCTACAGGCATCTCGGCCTGCCGAGAGACACGAGGATAAGGACGTTCAACACGGACGGGCGGTGGTTCGTCATGAATTGCACGGAGAAGTACGACATTATCCTCACGGACGCTTTTAACGACCTTTCCATACCCTATCACCTCACGACAAAGGAGTTCCTGAAGCAGCTCGACGCCATCCTTAGCGACAACGGCGTCCTCATGTCGAACGTCATCGACAACTTCCAGAAGGGCGCCTTTCTCCCTTCCTACATGCGCACGCTTGGCGAGGTGTTCGGCCCGGAAAACGTTTATCTCATCTCTATCAGTCCGGATTTCAAGAACCTGCGCATCAGCACCTTCATCGTCGTTGCCACTAAGGGCAGGCGGGACATGAAGAAGTTCGACGCCTGGCTGAAAAATAAGCCCGACGGCCGGGGCAAATCCGTCCTGGTCTCCGACGCCCTGAAAAAGGAGCTGTTGACGAACCGGCAGTCCATAGTAATGACTGATGACTACGCTCCCGTAGACAACCTGATTGCCCCCATATTCGAGGAACGGTTCGGCTACAAAGGAAAGCGCTGATGCCGGCCGGGCGGTCTTTGCGCCCGCCTTCTTTTAGGGGGTCCCCGTTATTTCGATGGATGACGGACAGCGGCAAGGGGCCGCGGACCTGAGTAAACCGTCAGCACGGGAGGACAGGACGGCTTCGCAGTCGGCCAGGGTCCTTCGGCCGACAATTTCCTCTTGACAGCCGACCGCAAAAGTAATATTGTATACAACAGATATGTTACATAATTCACAATACAGCCCGGAAGTCATTATTGCTGAATCCTGGCTGAATTATCCCGTGGGCTTAATCCCCCGAAAAGCCGAGAGCTGTGCGAAACCGGCCTGTGCAAAAAGACACAATCTCCTTCTCCTCGCAGGCTCTCTACCCTAATTACGCAACTTCTCATAATTACTCCCCTTTCCCCCTGGGTCCCCCCCAGGGGGTTTTTTATTTACAATTCCGAGCCGTTACGCTATCATACTTCGTTATGGGAGTTGCAGACCTTAACGTGTATTCCGGCGGATTGACCGGTCTCGTCCTATCGGCGGGACCCGTAGCGAGGGCGGTGGTTTTAATCCTCCTCTTCTTCTCCGTAGTCTCCTGGACGATTATCTTCGTAAAGTGGAGGCAGTTGAGCGTTGCGGAAAGGGACGGCATCAAATTTCTGAGACTGGCGAAAGACAGCGACTCCTTTAAGCGGCTCGCCACCATGTATACGGAGGATCCCGACAGCCCCTTCTACAAGCTTCTTGTGGCCTCTTACAAGGAAGTGACGGGCAGACAAAAGGACAACCTGTCTGTAGGAGCAAATGCCGTGCCGGCAGTCGAGGGAGTCTTGAAGGTCGCCATATCGGAGGAGACCGAGAAGCTCGAGAGACGTCTCTCCTTTCTCGCCACTACCGCAAACACGGCACCCTTCATAGGCTTGTTCGGAACCGTATGGGGCATCATGGATTCCTTCCGCGAGATAGGGGTAAGGGGCACGACAAGCCTTGCGGTGGTGGCGCCGGGCATCAGCGAGGCCCTTATCACTACCGCACTCGGTCTCGCCACGGCCATACCCGCCGTCCTGGGCTATAATTACCTGGTCAACCGGCTTAGAGGCGTCTCCTCGAAAATGGAGAACGCCTCGGCTTACATCATCAATCTGATCAGCAGATGATCGCCAACAAACACTCGAAAAGCCTCCTTTCCGAAATAAACATTATCCCACTCGTCGATGTTATGCTCGTTCTCCTGATCGTATTCATGATTGCCGCGCCCATGCTGCAGCAGGGCCTCCCCATCAACCTGCCGAAGGTGACCACCAAGCCCCTTCCCTCAAAGGAGGACATCCAGGTGGTAACCATCACGAAAGACAGGGAGCTCGTACTCAATACAAAGAAGATCGACGTAAAAGATCTGAAAGCTGCTATAGAGCTCCTCTTCGCCAACAGGACGGAAAAGGAGATTTTCCTCAGGGCCGACAGCTCGGTCCCTTACGGCTTTGTAGTGGCCTGTATGGGCATCATAAAGGAGGCCGGGGTCGAGAAGGTCAATATAGTCACCAGACCTCCAAATGAGATATGAGAGAAGAAAACTGGTACAAGATGCTCGTCGCCTCGGCGATCCTCCATGTATTCATCATAGGGGCTCTCAGCATACCCCTCAGGAAAGCGTTCAAAAAAGCTGATTTTTCCTATTACTCGGTAAACCTGGTCGGCGACATATCCGCCGGCCGGGAGGTCCCGAAGGCCGCGCCGGCGCCCCCCGTAAAGGCGGCCCTTCCCGAGGCTCCGAAGAAGGTGGAAACAAAAAAACCCCCTCCCAAGGAAAGGGTCGTATCGACCACGAAAGAAAGGTCCCTTGCCCCAAAGAAGAAGGATGTCCCCAGGACGGTGTCGAAGGATGAGGTAAGGACCCTCGACCAGAGGATCAGGGAGTTGAGATCGCGCACACAGTATATGGACGTGTCGGGAAAAAAGGAAGGCGCTCCTGCGAAAGCACCCGGCATTCCGGGCTCCGGGACACCATCCGGGCCTTTCGACCCGGTCCTTCAGAAGTACTATGCGGACGTTTGGGAAAAAATCCAGGAGAGCTGGCACTCCCCAAACCTTTCCGTTACCAAGGGTCTTTTGACCGTCGTCTCCATCAAGATAAGGAAAGATGGCCGGATCACGGACTGGACCATAGAGCAGAGATCGGGAAACAGGGCCTACGACGAGTCGATCGCCAGGGCGCTACGGTCCATAGACACCCTGCCTCCCATACCGGCCTCGCTCCGGACGGATCTCATCGAGGTGGGTTTCAACTTCCACCCGCCCGGTGAAGGCAGATGACGCCAATCCAGAGCGTTATCATGGGTGCCGTCCAGGGGGTAACCGAGTTTCTCCCCGTAAGCTCGAGCGCCCACCTTATCGTCATCCCGTGGATTTTCAAGATGAACGAGAGTAACGTCCACAAGCTCACCTACGACGTGATGCTCCATTTCGGGACTCTCCTCGCCCTGCTCGCCGTCTATGCCAAGCGGCTCGTCTCCATCTTTGAGGTTGATCTTCACATGGCAAGGCAGGGCGACCTTCGCCGCTCCCTGCTCTTGAAACTGGCTGTGGGCACGATACCCGCTGCCGTTCTTGGCGTCTTGTTCAAGAATATGATCGAGACCGAGCTGCGCGCGCCTTACATTACTATTTTCACCCTGGTGGCCGTCTCCCTTCTCATGCTCGTCGCGGAAAGGATCCACACTGCAAGGACCGATGACGATATATCTTTCGGGCTTGCCTTCTCAATCGGCGTCGCCCAGGCCATAGCCCTCGTCCCCGGCGTATCGAGGAGCGGCATCACCATTACCGCAGCCATGCTCCTTGGCCTGAGACGGTCCGAAGCGGTCGACTTCGCATTCCTCCTCTCCATTCCCATCGTTCTGGGCGTCTCCCTCTATGAGGCGCGCCATGTCTCCCTGGACGGGTCGGAGATTTCAGTGTACGCTGTCGGCCTCATTTCCGCCTTCGTCTTCGGGGCGGCAAGTCTGGAATTCCTTCTCAAGTACCTCAAGAAACACTCGCTCGATGTTTTTGCTTATTACCGCATCGGCCTGGCCCTGCTCATCGCCCTCCTTTCGCTTTGAACAGGGCAGCGCAAGAGGCACTAAGCCGGACAACGGCGTTCCTCCCGAAATAGAGGGAAACGGCAAGGGCGATGCTGGCGCCCAGGATCAGCCAGAATGAGCCGAACCGGCCGTTCCTGATCGCGTCGCCCTGCATGCAGAGAAGGAACGTGCCGGGCAGACGGCCGCACACGTTCATCAAGATAAAATCGACGTAGCGCATCCTGGTGAGACCAAGGAGATAGCAGAGGGAATCTTTCGGGAAACCGGGTATGAGGAACAGGATGAAGGTTATGTTCTGGGCCTTGTGCGTAGCCATGAAAGAGTCGAAACGGTCAAAGTACTCCTTCTTTACGATCTTGCGGACAAAGCCCGACCCGAGCCGGCGGGCGATGTAGAAGGCGACGAGGGCGCCCAAAGTCAGGCCGACCGTCGACAGGGCCGTCCCGTACAACTTGCCGAAAAGGAGGCCTCCCACAAAACCCGTCACTTCCCCCGGCACAGGAGCGACAACAACCTGAAATGCCTGCAAAAAGATGAAGGCTACCGCCGAAAAAGGACCGAAGGAGGCGAGGAAGACCTTTAGTCTCCTGCCCTCGAAGAAATACCTGAAGTAGCGGAGGATCCACCTCCATCCTCCCTCTTGGTAAATATAGAATATGGCAACGATGAGGAGAGCGGCGGACAGGGCAAGAACCACCCTTACCAGCGGGGATTTAAGTCCCCATCTGCCCCGAGCTTCTGCGGTTGTAAATCCTCCGTCACCGGTCCGGCCCGGGCGCTCGGGCCGCCAGCGGCCTCCGCGACCGCTCACTTTCCGAATCTCCTGTTCCGGTGCTGGTAGCTCCTTATCGCCCTCAGGAAATCGACTTTTCTGAAGAGGGGCCACAGGGCATCGCAAAAATAGAACTCGCTGTATGCGCTCTGCCAGAGCAAAAAGCCCGAGAGCCGGATTTCGCCGCTCGTCCTGATGATGAGGTCAGGGTCCGGGATATCGCACGTGTAAAGATGATTTGCGATGTCCTCGACCGTCAGCCCCTCGATGAGGTCCTCCACGGAAGACCCCTTCTTCTGCATGAGCGCCTTCTTGGCAGCCTCTACGATCTCTTCCCTGCCCCCGTATCCGATGGCGATGTTGAGTATGTGCCGGTCAAAGTTTTTTGTCGAGGCCTCGCACTTTTGTATCGCTTCCTGCAGGTCAACCGGCAGGCTCTCAAGCTTGCCGAAGGCTTTTACCCTGAACCTGTTCTTACCTATCACCGGGTTTCGGGTCAAGTCCTCCATCTTGTCCTTGATCACCCCGTAAAGGGCCTCTACCTCGCCTTTGCTCCTGGAAATGTTTTCCGGAGAGAGGACCCAGACCGTCACGATCTTTATGCCCAGGTCGGCGCACCACTGCAGCACCTCGTCGAGTCTCCGGGCTCCTTCGCGGTGCCCGTCCGCCACGTCGTCAAGCCCCATCTCCCTGGCGTAGCGGCGGTTGCCGTCGAGGATCAGACCGAGGTGCGTGGGTATGTTACGCCTTTTGATCTTGCGGGAAAGACGCTTCTCATAGAGATAATATAAAATTCTGTGAATCAAGGCAGAAAAATTATACTCCAAAAGAAAGGCAGCGCACAAGGGACGTTTGCGGCCTTGCCGGCGCGCGCCTGCCACGTCCGGCTCATTGCTGTTCCTCGTGTCGTTTACGCTCCTCCCGCCGCATCTCCCTGCGCAGCAGCTTGCCGACCTTCGATTTGGGCAGCATATCCCTGAACTCGATGTAACTCGGTATCTTGTATGGGGCAAGGCGGTCCCTGCACCAGTGTATCAGGTCGTAACCAGTGACGCCTTTGACATCCTCCTTTAGCACGACGAAACATTTTATCCTCTCCCCTACCTTTTCGTCGGGAATCCCTACTGCACAGGCAGAGAGGACCGCACGATGCTCCTGGAGCGCTGCCTCGATCTCCGAGGACGACACCCTGTAGCCTTTGTGCTTTATCGTATCTGCCGTCCTGTCGACGAAGTAGAAAAAGCCGTTCCCGTCTTTCCTCACCACGTCGCCGGTCCTGTACCACTTGAGGCCGTCGAGATCGATGAAGGCCTCCGCCGTCTCCTCCTCTTTGTTCCAGTAGGCCTCGACCATATGCTCCGAGGAGACGATCAGCTCGCCCGGTTGATTCTCCCCCATCTCCTCCATGGTGGACTCGTCGACGATCCTGACCTTTTTCGTCCTCAAGACCGTCCCTATGCTCCCGGGGGGTCTCTCCCGCTCTACGGGCGGCATGGTCACGCCTCCGCACGTTTCCGTCGCCCCGTAGCCTTCATAGATCTCCTTGCCGAACTTTTCCCTCCACCTGCGGGCCGTCTCCTGAGGAAGGACATCGCCGCCGGAAAAGCAGTAAACGAGCGAGGAAAGATCGTAGAAATCCACCCTGTCGTGCTCCAGGATCATCCTGTACAGGGCGGGGACGCCGAAAAATGTTTTTGCCCGATATTTCCCCACCGAATAGAGCACGGCGTCTATGTTTACCTTCGGCATGATGATTACACAGTCGCCTGAAACGCATAAAGGGCCCAGGCCGAAGACCTGCCCGAGTATATGGAAAAGCGGGCCCCCTTGGAGGGTTACGTTCTCCGGGGGCGGACAGATGGCATAGCTGTTCTCGAGCTGGGCCGTGACGGACTCCAGAAAGAAAGCGTGGTTGACAGGCACCCCCTTCGGGTCCTTCGTGGTCCCGCCCGTATAGAGCATCTCCAGGGGTTCGTGGGGATCGACGGCGGCGCCCTCGGCCGGCTCCCGCCTGGCCATGAGTTTT
>Ga0208037_1001759_pt1 | contig 9994 bp, 7 predicted proteins | sample June2015DPH_13_1_3_FD_184710 | JGI IMG/M metagenome (GOLD analysis project Ga0208037, IMG submission 184710) | Peatland microbial communities from SPRUCE experiment site at the Marcell Experimental Forest, Minnesota, USA - June2015DPH_13_100... | ecosystem: Environmental > Terrestrial > Soil >...
TGTATCCTTCGATGATCCTGCTCCCGCCGCTCTTGGCGGGTATCCTCGCCTGCAGCGTGGCAACCTTGGGTCAGGAGACGCCGGGAAATCCACGCCTGGTGAATGTGGATGACGAAGGCGTTTTCGTGATCTCCCTGGGCGGACGCCCCGTGGGCACCGAAAGGTTCAAGATTCACTCCTCCCAGGGCAAGGTTGAAGCTCAAGGGGAGATCCGTCTCCACCTTGAACAGAATGGGAAGACGGTGGGTGTGCAGAGCTTCCCTGACCTGGTCCTGGACCCTCAACTCCGTCCCGTTACTTACACGTGGAATCAAAAGGGGCCGCAATCCTCGCGGCTGGAGGTGGACTTCAGCGGTAAACTTGCCAGGGTTCGCTACAAGACGATCAGCGGCAATGAAGATAACAGGGACTTTGCACTTCCGCCCGATGTCGTGGTTCTGGATGACAATGTAGTCCACCATTACCAGTTGATAATTGCTCGCTACCAGGCGATGGGAGGAGGCAAACAGACCTTTCGCGTCTTTGTTCCGCAGGAAGCCTTGCCAAGCCTTCAAACCGTGAAAGATATGGGAAATGCCGCAACCGCCATCGATGGAGTCACGGCCAATCTCCGACATCTCGTAATAACCACCGACGTCACACACATTGATCTTTGGGTTGACGACCAGCAACACATTGAACGGGTTTCTGTTCCTGAGGCGCAACTCGAAGCCATCCGCAAGAGGTAACGCTTCCCACTTCCACCTTCAGTGGAACAGAGCAGTCCTTGGCCGCAACCAAAAGCAGATTCTTCGCTACGCTGCGCTCCGCTCCCGCCGCGCCGGGACATGTCATCCTGATCCCGCCTTGCGGGAGAAGGATCTGTTTTTCTTCGCGCCACGCGATGAAGCTGGCACCTGGCGCTACAGAGCAGTAAGCAGAAGACCTCCGCCGAACTCAGGGAGAATTTCTTTGCAGCGCGCAAAGACTTTCTGTCGGAGGGGTCTCTCTCATTGCAGCTTCTGGTATTTGGAATCTGAGATTGGGGTTGCGACCGCTGGCTGCGCTGTACCTCTGGGGTGACACGAGATCGCCGATATCAAGCTTATGATAGGGACTTACGGCTTCATCCTGGGTGGGACAAACGCGAAGACAAAAAAGGGCAGAGTTGACCTTCTCGACCAACTCCGCCCTTTAATGGTTGTGCACTTACGAGCCTAGCAACTATGAGCAGCTCTCGCCCGCAGGCGGCTTGTAAGGGCTCGCTTGGCCCTCTCCATTCGCAAGTGTGTTCAGCGCGCACCCAAGAGAGTTGGCTTCGGCAGCCGCAGCCGCCGCTGCCGCGGAGGCAGTCGACGCTGCGGCATTGGCGGCCGCGGCGGCCGCGGCGGCGGCCGCTGCGGCCGAACTGGCGGCCGACGTTGCGGCATTGGCAGCCGCGGTTGCCGCTGCAGCGTTGTCCTCTGCCTTGCCGGCGCGGGACTCTGCCACCGCTGCAAAGATCAGAGCCCCTCCAGCCACGGCAGTGGCCGCTATGGCCCAGGTATTCGACCCACCACAGCAGCGCCCGGCTCCTCCGGGAGCTTTCCCGCCACCCTGAGGAGCGTTCGCCTCTGGGACCATCGTAATGGTCTTCCCTTTGGCTACGTTAATCGCTGGGCCGTTGCCCTCGACGCGAAGCATGCCCTCCTTCGCTGTCACCACTATCGCCCCATTCAGCATAGCCACTTCACCGAGGGTCTTGAAGCCAGAAACTGGAATCACGGATACGTCGCCGATCTTCATGCGAACGGGCATACCATCTACGTCATGAAACACGGAAACGTTACCTTGGCCTAGAAGAACTGTTACCTCGTTGGAATCTCGAAGGAAGGAAGCCACGGTATTACGGCCAAATACTATGCGGCTTGCGCTCCCGAGCGCTACCACGGCCACACCATCCTTCACCTGGAGGCTGTCACCGCTGAAGAGTGTCGTGTTGGGAAGAAGCGTCTGGCCGCCCACGGTTGCGTTCATGCTGCCCGCCACCGATCCGACAACCGCCGAACCGGCAAATACGGGTACCGCAGCGACCAACCCCAAAAGGACCAGGCACAGGGAAAGACGCACGATGAGATGCTTGCTCGACATTATAGTTCTCCTTTTTGGGCCGGGTAGCTAACTGCCTCCCATAACCCAACGTGGTTTCAAAAGCGCTATCGATTTCGCGAACTAAGTTACAATGACCTCGCCAACGTTGTCAAGTTTTTTTTTCGTCTTTTTTTTCGCCGTATTTGGCTCATTGCTCAACCCAAGCGCCCCAAGCATAGGGACTTAGCTTGTGTAGGACATCACATCCAAGATTAAAGAAAAACAATCCTCATCATGATTTCCGCATATCATGCAACTATCCAGGGCTTGCGATATTCCTTGGTCAACAACTGATTTGCTTCGGCATCGCCCGGAAACCGTTCCTGTTGTGCATCCCAGGCGAGTTTGCGGCGCAGCTTGAAGGCGATGACGCCCAGCAAGCCCGCGCTCGTCGAGCGGTGCATGGTTTCCACATCCGAATTGGGCTTCTGGCGGGACTTTAGGCAATCCAGGAAATTCAGCACGTGAGGATAGTGCTGGGCCGAGCCTCCACCCTTGATGACGTTTCCAGACGTGAATCGTTCCGGACCAAGGCGCGAGGCCTCCGGCCATAGTGTGTAGCCGCTTCGGTCAATAAACAGTGTGCCATCCGTCCCGTAAAACTGAATGCCGTAGGAGTGGCTGTCGGGGCCGTGTTCGTTGGCGACGCGATTGGAAAACCTGGCGAGGAATTCCTTCCCGCTCACCGCCGAGGCTGGGTACTCGTACAGGACTTCCAACGTATCCGGTGTCTCGCGATCATCCTCGAGAACGTATTTTCCTCCCGTCGCCACGATGGTCTTCGGAGCATCGACTCCCATCGCCCAGTGAACGACGTCCATAAGGTGAGTGCCCCAATCCGTCAGGATTCCGCCCGAGTAATCCCAGAACCAGCGGAAGTTGTAAATCCCGCGATTACGATTGTAGGGACGCTTGGGCGCCGGGCCCAGCCACCAATCCCAGTCGAACCAGGGTGGAGGTTCGCTGTCCGGTGGATTGTCTATTCCTTCCGGGTACTGGTTGCCGTGAATCCAAGTCTCAGCGAGCGTCACTTTTCCGATTGTACCGCTGCGCACCAGTTCCACCGCCTTCTGAAAGTGCTCGCCGGAGCGCTGCTGTGTCCCAACCTGCACAACTCGCTTGTACTTCGCAGCGGCCTCCACCATCTTGCGGCCTTCGAACAACGTGTGCGAGAGGGGCTTTTCCTGGTACACATCTTTCCCCGCTTCACAGGCGGCGATCATGGGAATGGCGTGCCAATGGTCGGGCGTGGCAATGATGACCGCGTCGATGTCTTTGTGCTCGAGCACGCGGCGGAAATCCTTGTAGGTTTTCGCCTTGCCCAGCGTCATCGCAGCCGCGTCGTCGAGGTGGGGTTCATAGGGATCGGCAATCGCCACGCAGTCAACTTGGCCCGTGCGCAGGAAATCGCGCAAGTCCGCCTGGCCCATGCCGCCGGCGCCGATCAGGCCAATGCCCACACGGTCGTTGGCTCCCAGAACATTGCGGACTGCGGGCCCCGCCGACAGCGCCAGGCTGGCTGCTGCCATCGCCGCGGTCTTATTAAAATCTCTACGTGAAACCTTTCGCCTCTCCATAATACCTCCTTGATAATGACGGCCTTTGTGCTGCCGCTTTCCGCACAGGGTTGCCCCACGAGAGCTTGGACCAATCACTGGCGAAGGCGAGAACACCGAAGCGCATCACACAGGGCAGCAATGCCGGCTGCTGCCGCATGCATTCCGGGCCGGAACTATACTACAAGGCGAGAGCGTGAGGGAAGGTGAAAGTCCAATGGGAAAGCAGCGCCGACTTCGTGCTTTTCGAAGGCTGCGGCTTTTACCGCCGTGAATCTTTGAAAGCCGCAGACCTGCAAAAGACGCAGGTCTGCTACCTGCGACGAATTTGGCACTTGAGAGAAGGCGTTTCCACGGAGAGCGACCGAGCCGAAGGCAAGCATTTGACTAATGGCTGGCCGGGGCATAGACTGAAAGCGACATGGCTACAACCGCAAAAAAACGTATCGCCGCTCGTGGTGCCGTCCGCGATTCGGCGCAAGGCGGGTTTTAAGGACGGGGATAAGCTGGAGTTCAAGGCGGCCGGCGGGGTAATCACGATCTCGCGCAAGCTCCCCGTTGCTGGTGATGAGTACACGCCCGCGCAGAGACGGATCATCGACGCCCGGTTGACGGAAGCCCCCAAAGGCCCTTATCATGGGCCGTTTGAGACCGCCGAGGAAGTTATCAGGTTTATCCGCAAAGAAATCAGGAACCGGAAGGCGCAGACTTCGTGGTTTTCGAAGTCTGCGGCTTTTCCCACCGTGAATCTTTGAAAGCCGCAGACCTGCAAAAGACGCAGGTCTGCGCTAGGGCGGCCACAAGAGTCGCCCCGACAACGCGATTTCTCACACCTTCTGAGCAGCGGCTGGAGGGAACTTTCAGCGCCCCACGCGCGCATTAGGTTGGGAACGGAGCCCAGCATGCAACTTCTGATTGAAAACCTATCCAAGACCTACCCGAACGGCGTTAAAGCTCTCGAAAACGTTTCACTGACCATATCCTGCGGCATGTACGGCTTGCTGGGTCCGAACGGGGCCGGCAAGACCACGCTCATGCGCACCGTGGCGACGCTCCAGGAACCTGACACGGGCAGCGTACGGCTTGGCGATATCGACGGTCTTCGCCAAAAGGACGAAATCCGCCGCCGGCTCGGCTATCTGCCACAAGAATTCGGTGTCTACCCCAGGATCTCCGCCCAGGACATGCTCAGCCACCTCGCGGTGCTCAAAGGCATTACGCGCTCCGGCGAAAGGAAACAGGTGGTTGAGGCGATGCTGCGCCGGTGCAATCTCTACGAGGTGCGCAAGAAGGCGCTCAGCGGGTTTTCCGGCGGCATGCGGCAGCGCTTTGGCATTGCCCAGGCCTTGATCAGCAACCCCCAACTGCTGATTGTGGACGAGCCCACGGCAGGACTCGATCCCGGCGAGCGCAACCGCTTCTACAACCTGCTGGCAGAGATTGGTGAGCAGGTGATCGTGATTCTCTCCACCCACATCGTGGAGGACGTCATGGACCTGTGCAGCCGCATGGCCATCATTCACCTGGGCCGGGTGCTCTTCGAAGGCCGACCCGACGATGCCATCGCGACCCTTCAGGGCCGTGTGTGGCAGCGCTCCATTGCAAAATCGGAATTGCCCGACTATCAGCAGCGCTACCAGGTGATCTCCAGCCGTCTGATGGGCGGGCGGCCACTCCTCCACGTGCTAAGCGCCGAGGCGCCCGACGGCGGTTTCGCCCCGAGCGCCCCTGACTTGGAAGACGTCTTCTTCACCAAAATCCGCGGATGGAACTGAGAAACCCTCATGCTCTGGCGCATCGCTTGGTTCGAGATTCGTTACTGGCTCCGCTCTTGGATGCTCTGGATCTTCACGCTGGTCATCGCCGCCATGATCTTCGGCGCGGTCAGCACGGACACGGTCCAAGTGGGCGGAGCTCTCTCCAATACTTACCGGAACGCACCCTTCGTCATCGAGAACTTCTACGCCATCATCGGCGTGCTGAACCTCCTGTTTGCCACCGCCTTCGTCAATTCCGCCGCGACCCGCGATTTCAGCCACAATACGTACGAGATGGTTTTTACGACACCGCTGCGGCGACGCGATTTCTTGTTCGGCCGCTTTCTCGGCGCCACCTTGGTATCCGTCATTCCGATGCTGGGCGTTTCCATCGGTGTCCTGCTGGCCAAGTACATGCCTTGGGTGGACCCCGAACGCTGGGGTCCGGTCTACTGGGGCGCGCACCTCAAAGGCATCCTGGTGTTCGCCGTTCCCAACGCTTTCTTCGTAGCCGCTGTCATGTTCACGGTCGCCGTCCTGGCGCGCAATGACATTGTCTCGTTCGTGTCCGCTCTCGGCTTGTTGACGTTTTACGGTGTGGCGGAGGCGCTGACGCAGAACCTCGAGCGCGAACGCATCGCGGCTTTCCTTGATCCCTTTGCCATCCGCACTTTCACGCTGGCCACTAAGTATTGGACGGTGGCCGAGAAAAACACGCTTTCAATGGGCGCGAGCGGCCTGCTGCTTTGGAACCGCCTGCTTTGGGTGGCGGTGGGCGCGGCGTTCCTCGCCTTTGCCTACTTCCGTTTCAGCTTCACCGAAAAGCGCACCAGGGCTCGACGCGTTCATGACGACGCAGCCGAGGCCGCGGCAGCGGTCATGCCCTTGCCTGCCGTCTCCTTCGCCGTCCACGAAGCGCCTTGGACCAAGTTCATGGCCTCGGTGAAGATTGATCTCCTCGGCATCCTGAAAAGCACGGTTTTCGTAGTCATACTGGTTGCGGCGCTGCTCAACTGCGTCCCCAGCATCGCCCTGAGCGCGCGCGAGGGCTTCGGCAACAGCACGCTGCCCGTCACCTACTGGATCCTCGAGATCATCACCAGCACTCTCTATCTATTCATCATCGCGATCATCACCTATTACGCCGGCGTGCTGGTATGGAAGGACCGCGACCAGCGCATGGATGAGATTGTGGACTCTCTGCCCACACCCGAGTGGGTCGCATACCTTTCGCGGCTCACCGCGCTGGCCGTCACGGTCATGCTGGTGCAGTTGCTGGCGCTCGTGAGCGGCGTGATCGTCCAGGCCTTTTACGGCTACCATCGCTTCCAACTCAGTCTCTACCTTCATCAGCTCATCCTGCGCGATGGCTCGTTCTTTCTCTTTTTCGGCGTCCTGGCATTTTTCATCCACGTGCTTTCCCCTAACAAGTACCTGGGCTACTTCCTGTACATTACCATCGTGATTGTCAACATTTTCATATGGGGTCCCTTGAATATCGCGACGAGGCTGGTCAGGTTTGGCATGGCGCCCGGGGTTACTTACTCGGACCTGTTCGGCGACGCTCCCTACATCACGGCTTGGCGCTGGTTCACGCTCTATTGGGTCCTGTTCTGCGGATTGTTGGCCATCGCCACCATCATGTTCTGGCCGCGCGGCCGCGAGACGGGGTGGCGCCAGCGCCGGCAGAACTCGCGCCTGCGCTTCCATGGCGTGTGGCCGGCCCTGAGCTTGGTTTGCTTCCTGGCGTTCGCCGCCACGGGAGGATGGATCTATTACAACACGGAGGTCTTGAACCGCTTGCTCGGGCCGAAGGACCTCGAGCGCCGGCAGGCGGATTACGAGAAGAACTACAAGCCGTTTGACAAGCTCCCCCAGCCGCGCGTGCGCAGCCTCAAGTACGCCATCGACATCTTCCCCGAGAGGCGGAACATGACCCTGCGCGGCGAAGAAGTGATCTACAACCCTTATCCGCAGCCGCTGGGCCAAGTCCACTTCTCGCTGGACCGGAACTACGACACGGCCATCGAAATCCCCGGCGCCTCGCTTGCCAAGGACGATGCGCGCCTATACTACCGCATCTACCATTTCACCACGCCGCTTCAGCCGGGCGAGAGCCGCACCCTGACCTTCACCGTGAAAAGCCACAACCGTGGCTTTGAAAACTCGCTGAGCAACGCTGCCCTGGTGCAGAACGGGACCTTTTTCAACAGCAGCGTCGGCCCGGTGATCGGCTACGACCCCGAGCGCGAGCTGACCGATCCCAACGACCGCCGCAAGTACGGGCTCGGAGAGCAGCAGTTGATGCCAGCCCTCGAGCGCCGCTGCACTGACGACTGCCGCGACAGCTACTTGTCCGGGCACGCGGACTGGGTGGACGTGGACACGGTGATCAGCACCTCGCCGGACCAGATCGCCATCGCGCCCGGCTCACTGCTGCGGGAGTGGCAGCAGAACGGCCGGCGCTATTTCGAGTACAAGGTCGATCACCCCTCCCTTTACTTCTGTTCCTTCATGTCAGCCCGCTACCAGGTTCTACGCGAGGAATGGAAAGGCATCAAGCTGGAGGTCTACTACGATCGCGACCATCCCTGGAACGTGCCGCGCATGATGAACTCCCTCAAAAAATCGCTCGAATACTACACGCAAAACTTCGGCCCCTATTACCACAAGGAAGCGCGCGTCATCGAGTTTCCGCGCGTGGCGAGCTTCGCTCAGGCCTTTGCCGGTACCATGCCTTATTCCGAGTCCATCGGGTTCATCGCCAATCTGAACCATCCCGACGACATCGATATGGTCTTCTATGTCGTGGCGCACGAGATGGCTCACCAGTGGTGGGCCCACCAAGTGGTGGGCGCCAATATGCAGGGCGCCACCCTGCTCTCGGAATCGCTGGCCCAATATTCGGCGCTGATGGTGATGGAAAAGGAATACGGCCGCGACATCATGCGGAAATTCCTCCGCTACGAGATGGACAGCTACCTCCGCTCGCGCGGCCGTGAGCGGCTGAAGGAGCGTCCGCTGCTCACCGTTGAAGCTCAACAAGGCTACATTCATTATCGCAAAGCCAGCGTAGTGCTCTATTACCTCAGGGAAATGATCGGCGAGGACAAGGTGAATGCCGCGCTGCGCAAGCTGATCCGGCAATACGCCTACAACGCGCCGCCCTATCCGACTTCCTGGGCGTTGGTGGACGCGCTGAGCGAACAAACGCCGCCGCAATACCAGTATCTGATCAAGGATCTGTTCGAGGACATCACCTTGTTCTCCAACCGCGCCCTCGACGCCACCGCGCGCCGGCGACCGGATGGCCAATACGACGTCACTATCAACATCGAAACCCACAAGTTCAAGGCAGACGCCAAGGGCAATGAAACCGAGGTCCCCGTCAACGATTGGATCGACATTGGCGCCTTCGCCAAGCCTGAGAAAGGCCGCAAGTACGGCCGCACACTTTACCGCGACCGGGTTCATATCGCGCAAACGCGCTCCACCTACACCTTCACCACGCCCGAGCTGCCGGACCAAGCCGGCGTCGATCCGTTCCTCCTCCTGATCGACCGCATCCCCGAAGACAACGTAAAAAAGGTCACGCTCTCGCTATCCAAAACTTCTGCCGCGAAATAGCTGAGGTATGATGGATTACCCAGCACCCCACAAGAATCCGCTACGCCCCATCCAGAGCCTCGAGCAGTTCCTCCACGTTTGTTTCGTCGACCACAAGATTGAAGCTCTCTTCCCGAAGGTTCTCAAGCTCGTCAAAGGCGCGGAAAAGCCTCATCTTCGCCGCGGCGTATTGCTCGCTGGAGTCGAGTTCCCGGCGGTGGGCAGCGCGCCAGGCAGCGATGGCCCTTTGTGAAACGAAAACGCGCAAGGCGAAGGGCGGCCCTTGGTCCGCTGTGGTCACAAAGATGTAGTCGCTGCCCGGCCCAAGTCCGGCGGGGCGGACGATGCTTCGTCGCGACTCGAAGAAATACCGGTACGCGATCCCCGTTTCAGCCGCATACGATTTGTAGCGACGAGGCATTGTAAACTCAGTGACGAGTGACAAGTGACGAGTGACGAGCGTCGAAAAAGCATCGGCAAGTCAGCGGAAGGGGGCCAGGAGTCAGTTCTCGTAACCCTCCCGCCGGCGTCCCACTGACACCCAAAAACCTTTCTTCGGCTCGTCACTTGTCACTCGTCACTTGTCACTAGCGGACGTCATTCCATGGCCCGTGAGACCTCCGTATGAGAAATCGGCGCCAGCTTGTCCAGCGGCCCAGAAAAATCAAATTCGCGAGGCGATGCCTCGGTATCAACCTCATCGACCCGGGTTAGCCATCGGCGTCGAAGACGTCGCAGGTCAGCGGCGACGTGCAAATTCGCCGGCCCCTCGAAGGCCTGGGCGCCGGACAGGCTTAATCTGGCGCCCGAGAATTCCAATGTGGTTTTCTTCAAGACTACGCGGCGGTCGTGAACCTGAAGATTCAGCGTTAGCGGACGAAGCCCAACCGGACCTCGAAGCGGCTCCAGAGTCCCCTCGCCGGCAAGGCGTACAAATGCTCCGACAGGGTCAAAACCAACCAAGGA
>Ga0208037_1001780_pt1 | contig 9895 bp, 9 predicted proteins | sample June2015DPH_13_1_3_FD_184710 | JGI IMG/M metagenome (GOLD analysis project Ga0208037, IMG submission 184710) | Peatland microbial communities from SPRUCE experiment site at the Marcell Experimental Forest, Minnesota, USA - June2015DPH_13_100... | ecosystem: Environmental > Terrestrial > Soil >...
GAGCCCGCTTTGGTCCCAACGCCATCAGAGAAGCATTCCTCAACATTGAGGCCTACTCTCGGAGGTTGGGAGTAGACGTAGAACGGCTCCCCATCCGGGATGCCGGCAACCTGGCGAAACAGAACGATCCCGAGGCCATGGTCGGAGCCGTGTCCAGAGTCACGAAAGAGCTCTTCGTGACGGGCGAGAAGTTTTGCATGCTCGGGGGCGAGCACTCTCTGACTGGTGGGTCCTTTGTCAACGCCCCTAGGAGGACGGCGCTCGTCGTCTTTGATGCCCACTTCGACCTCAGGGACGAGTGGGAGGGTTCGAGGTTCTCTCACGCATGCTACCTGCGAAGGGTCATCGAGAAGACCGACCCTTCAGTGGTGGCTCACATCGGAGCGAGAGCGGCGACGAAGGAGGAATGGCGCCTCTCCAAGAGCCTGGGCCTCGTCCTGTCGCCCGAGGAGGCCGGCACTCCCTTGGGGTTGAAGCGGTTCTCCCGCTTCCTTTCCGACTTCAAGAGCGCCTATGTCAGCGTTGACATCGACGGTCTCGATCCTGCTTTCGCTCCCGGGACGGGGACACCGGAAGCGGGGGGACTGACGACACTTGCAGTTCTCGACCTACTGTACGCCCTCGAAGGCCGAAGGGTCGTCGCGTTCGACATCATGGAGGTGAGCCCGCCATACGACAACGGTTCCACGGCGGTCGTTGCCGCCCGATTCATGAACGAGCTGACTGCTCTCTGTGTGACGAAACGATAGGGATCCTACTCGAGATTAGCTGACCGTGCCTTCACATCGGCCAGGAACCCTTCAAGCTTCACACCGAACTGCTGCTTTCCGTCCCTGCCCCTCACTGCGATCGTGCGAGCTTTCTCTTCCTTCCCTCCCACGACTACGATGTATGGTATCTTCTGAAGTTGAGCGTTTCTCACCTTCGCATTCAAGGTCGCGTGTTCAAAGTCGCCCTCTGTCCTCACTCCGCCGCGAAGCAGCGAAGACAAGACCTGCTTTGCGTACGGGACTTGGTCGTCGGTAAGGGGAAGGACCCTCACCTGGACAGGCGAGAGCCACAACGGGAGCTTCCCCTGGTAATGTTCTAGGATTATTCCGATGAACCTCTCCAGCGACCCATAGATCGTGCGGTGCAAGACTACAGGCGTGTGCTCCTTGCCATCCGAGCCCGTGTAAGAGAGGCCGAACTGCTTTGGCATCTGGAGGTCAAGCTGGAAGGTTCCGCACTGCCACTCCCTTCCGAGGGAGTCCTTGACGTCTACGTCGATCTTTGGGGCGTAGAAGTTGCCCTCCTTTTCCTTAACCTCGTACGCGAGGCCCCTCTTTTCGACGACGCGAGTCAGAGTCTTCGTAGCCCTCTCCCATTCCTCCTCGCTTCCCATACTCTCGTCGGGCCGGGTCGAAATCTTGACCTTGTAATCTAGATTGAAGACGCCGTAGAGCTTCTCCATGAGATCGAGCATGTCAGAGAGCTCGGCCTCGGCCTGGTCTTCGGTAGCGATGATGTGTGCGTCGTCTTGAGTGAGAATCTTGACCCTGAAGAGGCCCGTCGCTACCCCACTAAGTTCGTTGCGATACAGTGGGTCGAAGATGGCATACCTGACAGGCAACTCACGAAAGCTCCAGCGGCGTGACTTGTAGACTAGGAACGTGGAAGGACAGTTCATCGGCTTCAGACCCATCTCCTCGTCCCCGAGGCTGGTGAGAAACATGTTGTCCCGGTAGTGGTCCCAGTGGCCACTCACCCTCCAGAGCATAGTGTTCGCGAGGGCAGGGCTGCTAATCTCCATGTATCCGCGCTGTGCAAGTTCGGCCCGAATGAAATCGATGAGAAGGTTTCTGAGCTTTAGACCCTTGTCGTGCCAATAGACCATCCCGGGAGATGGTTCCTGAAAGCTAAAGAGATCCAGCTTCTCTCCAAGGCTCCTGTGATCCGTATCAGGCAGTTGCCCAAAGTCGCTCTTTCTGACCCGTGCGAGCATCTCACGCTCCGAAGGCTCGCGTTTCGATCTTGCTGGAGCGCGCACTGCCTGTGCCTCGTGAGAGTAGCTACGCGACATCTCAGCGAGGGGGTGTCCTTTGACCTTGATTTGGAGCGCCTTTGTCCAGCCGAACGGGGCCCTCATGGTCTCGAGGCCCTGTCCTGAAGCTTCATTCTCCATTGAAAGCAGGAGGGAGAGCGCTTCTGAGGGGCGAGCCAAGTTCTGACTGATGTGGGCGAATGGGTAAATCATTACCCTGTTGGTTCCAAGCTTCGATAGGAACGCCTTAGTTTCGGATACCGCCTTCTTTACCAATTCCTCATCATCCCCTGCTTCGAAGGCGGTGAATAGGACGAGTTCTTCCTCTTTCACTGCTCTGGGTTGAGTTTCTTCGGCGTCCGCGATTTCCTTCTTGACCGGCTTGTATTCAATGAAGTCGACGTGCATCTGGAGTATCTTCGTGCAGGTTCAGCCCCCGCTTACCATCTCGCCCTTTCCAGCGATTTCGACTTCTTGGTGGCCTTCTTCCAAGTCTTGTAGTGGTCGTGGCAGAGGTAGGCCCGCCTGCCTTCTCCTCCCACGCTGAGTCCGCTCCCGCCCATCTCTGACCTACTCAGTGACCTGACAGCCTTGTTCGTGCACCCGGTCACGCTACAACTGACCCCCTTGTCGACCTTTCCCAAAGACGGACCACCGACCACGTCTCACTATATATAATCTTGACCGAGAAGGTCGTTGTGCTCGATAGGCTCAGAGGAAAGCTCGAAGCGCATCTCGGGCTCGTCGGAGGGTGGTTCTCAAGAATCGAGGGATCACCCACGGCGTGGACCATCGTGGGGCTCGCATTCTCGGTCATGTCCGGTGTCGCCTACTCGTATCAAGGCTATGACGGTCAGCTGGTTGGAGGAATCATGATTCTAGTTGCCGGGTGGTTTGACTTGGTTGACGGCGCGGTCGCCAGGGTGACCGCAAGGGTCACAAAGCGAGGCGCCTTCTTGGATTCGACGCTCGATAGAGTGGCCGAAGTGGCAATCTTCCTCGGGATACTCGCTGGCGGTCTAGCGCCTCCCTTGCTTGTTCTGACTGCGCTGTCTCTCAGCCTCCTCGTAAGCTACACAAGGGCTAAAGGGGACGCGCTGGGAATCAGGCTCTCAGGCGTCGGAATAGGGGAGAGGAGCGAACGTCTGTTGATTCTTGCAGTCGCCTCCATAGCGGGTTATGCCAGTTGGGGCGTAATCCTGGTCGCGGTCGTCGCAGGATACACCTTCATCGAGAGAACATTCAGGGCAGTCAAGAGTCTGGGTCAGGTCTGACTGAGGCCTTTCTGGACCTCTCGGAGATACGAGATGGCTCTCAAAAGTTCACTCCTCCCCTTTGGGGTGATTGCGTATGCCGAGCGGAAGGAATCCGAGGATCGCTTCACTAGGCCCTCACGCCTCAGTCTGTAGACCAGAGTAGAACGTGATCGCGGCGGGAGCGAATCCCCTCTTGTCAAAGACGCGGGAATGGATTTCACCCGGCATTGCATCGCTCAGTCGGAGCTCGGACAGGACGTAGAGCCAAAGGTTTCCCTTCGTCAACGATGCTCTCAGATGCTCTAGGGCCAAGCACGACAGCCAGTCCGCATGAAGTCAGCAACCTTGCTAATCCCCGACAGCTTCATGAAAGGGTGCCCAGATTCGGAAGACCGAAGTCGTTCTGCCCAGGACTCGCAAGGCTACACATGCACTAGATCATCAAAGAGCATTCCGGCCGATGGCTACCAACCGCGTCTTTCGGACTGGGCTCGCACCTTCACGATTCCGTAGTGAACTGCGCAACTGATACAATAATATCGAACGGTGGTCGGAGACGCGATGTATGCCCCCGCTGCCCTGAGTTCGCGGGCGAGTGTCGGTTCGACGAGCGACATCCTCGTTGTCACCTTCTTCGCCTTGTCCCTCGGAACGGCAGATCCGCAGTTGCTGCAGTATATCGTGCTGCTCCTTCCCTTTCCTCCCTTCGAGCGTCCTCGACTTTTCCTCTTCTTTGTCAAACCTGGTTGGCAACCAGCTTGCTTGTTCCTCTTTAAACCTATGGTAGATATTTCATTCCCGTCTTCCCCGAGGAAAGGTCGTGGGACGGAGTAGCCTTCATAAGAGAAGACTCTTAGAGACAAGCGCCCCTTGAGAGTCGTCGTAGCCGGGTTCATTACAATCGATTCAATACAGCTTCCTGTTCGCCAGGTCACATCGGTCGGGGGTCCTCCCTGCTACGCCGGGCTGATCTGCTCGAGGTTCGGACTCGACGTCACCGCGCTTACGAAGGTCGGCACTGACTTCCCGGACGAGCAGGCAGTCTGGTTAGCGAGGAACGGCATCACGCTGAGGGCGGCCGATAGGAGCATCTCGAAGCCCACGACCAGGTTCCGGGTAATCAACACTGAAGGCGGTAGGTCGCTCACATTAGTCAGCAGGTGTGAGGACATTTCGGCCTCGCAGATACCTCCGGACGTGAGGTTCGACGCGTCTCTCATCAGCCCGATCGCCGGAGAGGTCTCCTCATCGGTGCTCACAGAAATATCCGCGAGGTCCGACTTCACCTTTCTTGACCCGCAGGGTTTCGTTCGGAGGTTTGCCCCTGATGGAACGGTCTCGTTGGGACCGATGAAGGACAAGAGCATCATCTCCAAGGTGGACGCCCTGAAGATGGACCGGGCCGAGGCCGAAGCCGTGACCGGAAAATCAGACCCGAGAGAGGCTCTACAGAAGATCGCGTCCGTCGGCCTCAGAAAGGCAATTGTGACCCGAGGCGGTGAATCCTGCTTCGTGCTCGATGGGACGCGGATTTACGAGATTTCCGTGCCGTGGTCACAGGTCGTCGACAGCACAGGGGCTGGAGACATTCTCAGCGGGGCTACCGTCGGGTGGTACCTGAAAACGAGAGATTTCCTGCGAAGTGCCTGTTTTGGGGTCGCCGCATCTTCGCTCTCCCTTCACATGATCGCTCTCGCGAAGGTCGACCTTCCGATGAGCGTAGACGACAGCGCGGCAAGACTCTACTGCCTCGCTAGCCCTGTCGCAGGAATCTGAGTCGGCCCCGCGGTCCGACAGGTCAATAGGAGCTCGCGTAGTTAACGGTCATCGCGGCTTCCTCTCCGCAGGAGACGCAGACACCACGCGGAGGCCTCTGGTTGAGGGGAATGTTCACGATCTTGCCGCCCCCTTTCTCCTTCAGCCTTTCCTCACAGCTCTGCTTTCCACACCAGGCGACCTTCACGATCCCTCCTTTCTCCTCGATTATTTCCTTTAGTTGTGCGAGCGAGCTGGCCTCGAACGTGTTTGCTCTTAGGAACTCCTTCGCCCTGTCAAGGAGGTCCTTCTGAATGGAGTTCAGCTCAGTCTCAACCTCCTTACTGAGGAGGGCAAGCGGAACGACCCTCTTCAATCCTGTGTCCCTCCGCACAAGGACAGCCTGTCTCGACCTGAGATCCCTCGGACCAATCTCGATCCTTAGGGGGACTCCCTTCAGTTCCCACTCGTTGAACTTCCTCCCGGGAGTGAGGTTGTCTCTGTCGTCGAGCTTAGTCCTCCATGTTTTCGAGAGTTCTTGGACGATCTTCTTGGCCTCCTTCAGGATGATGATCTTGTTCTCGTCATTGACGATGGGCACAACCACGACCTGAATCATCGCAAGTCTCGGAGGTACGACCGCGCCCTTGTCATCGCTGTGAACTGCCAGCATCACTCCAATCTCTCTTGTTGAAATCGCCCATGTGTTCTGCCAGGCGAACTGTTTCTTCCCATCTTGGTCGATGAAGACGATTTCGAAGACCTTTGAGAACCTCTGGCCGTCAGAGTGGAAGTCGGGCCCCTGTATCGCCTTCCCGTCTGGGAGCAGATGCTCCACGCTGTAGGAAGCTTCAGCACCCGCGAATTTCTCCGAGTCCGTCTTCCTGCCTGCGCAGCCAGGAAGAGCCAAGAATTCCTCTGTGATCATCCTGTAGACGCCGAGTATCTCGTCCCGCTCGGCTTCGGCCTCCTCTCTCGTCGCGAAGACCGTGTGTCCCTCGTTCCAAAGGAACTCCCGGGAGCGGAGGAACGGCGTTGGATGCCTGAACTCCCAGCGGACTACGTTGTTCCACTGGTTGAGACGTAGCGGCAGGTCACGCCAGGACCTGATCCAACGCGAGATCACCTCGTACATCACCGTTTCCGAGGTGGGTCTGATGGCCAGCTTCTCGTCCAAGAGCGTGTCTCCAGCCTGGGTGACCCACGCCACTTCGGGCGAGAACCCCTCGACGTGCTCCGCCTCCTTCCTGAGTAGACGCTCAGGAATGAATAGGGGGAAGTAGGTGTTCAGAATTCCGATCTTCTTGAACTCGGCGTCGGTCGCCTTCTGGATGTTCTCCCAGATGGCATATCCGGCAGGCCTGTATGCAAGGCACCCGGAGACGGGGGTGTAATCCGCTATCTCCGCCTTCAGGATTACCTGCGTGTACCATTCGTCGAAGTCCTCTGTCTTCTTGGCGGTCATGCCTTCCTTTCCGGGTTCGGACATGTGATGTCGACCGCCCGTCGTTTCTGCTTAAAGAAGATGCGCCCGACGTCCGCACCGGACGAGCCGGCCGGGTCGGAAGGGTCACAGGTCTCAAGGGGCGTCTACTGTCATCTGGGCATCCTAGGGCAGGGTCGAGACGATGATGAAGGTGCCAAGGACAAGGAAGACGACCATCGAAACGTACCTGATCCTGTGCGGGGTGAGCATCCTGCCCAGCCTATTCCCAAGGACTGTTTCGAAGGCTGCGGCGGATACCAGCCCAATGGAGGCAGCTGAGAAGACCAGAACCGGGTTGGAGTAGCGGGCCGCTAAGACTATGGTCAGCACCTCGGTCGCGTCCCCCGCTATGTCTAGCAGAGCCACGCCGGCGACTATTGTGAAGAACGTCGTCCAGCCGCCAAACCGCCGTTCCATGCTCCTCTCTTCCTTCTCTACGTCCCCGCGTCTGTCGACTCCCCGTGCTTCCCAGAGCCCGTAGCCAATCATGAAAGCCCCTCCGACCAGCCTTACCCAAAAGATCGGGACAGCGGCACTGATAAGAGTCCCGACAGTCACGAAAATGGTAGTAGTGATGACAAAGGCAGTGGCGCCTGCAAAGAAGACTGTCGCCGCATGCGTCCTCGCAGCCAGAGTGAGCAACAGGAAGGCGTCCTTATCGGTCAGCTCGGTCACGAATAGCGCAGAGGCTATCGTCGCGAGGGTCACCAGAAGGGGGTCGACCATCAATGGTCACCGACACGACTCCACGGGTCAAGCACTTCGCCTAGCCGCAAGCAGGGGCCTGGATGTCGAACCCTGCTACATCTCCATGCATCAAGCTTGGCCAGCCCAGCACCTCCGCCAGCATGTCTGGAGATCAGGAAGATGTGTCCCGGATGGATGCTGTGCAAACAGACATGCCACGCCACAGAGCTGTTAAGTGACGCCGCGACCCTTGCGCTGATCGGCAACCTTCCTGTCAGACATCAGGAATAGGCTGAGCCCGGCAACCATGAAAGCCAACCCCACGGCCAGACCAATGATCGTGTTCCTCTTCCCTACCTCGTACAAAGAGGCCGGGACAAGGAGCATTGCAATGATCCCCAGGATGGTCGGTGTCTTGACGTACGCGATGTCAAAGTGTGCAGTAATCAGATAGCTGAAGAGAAGCATCACTAAAGGGAAAATTAAGTCGAACCTGCCGAGGAGGAAGTCGTCCGCGGCCCCGGAGACGCTAGAGAACCCATTGGAGTAAAACGCACACACAATCGCGAGTATGAAGCTGGCTGCAGCAATGGTCTGCAGCGTACTACCCACGGCACCCAGCTTCGCGGGTCTTCCCGCAGGACCCGTAGAGGAAACTTCAAGCACGACCCCTAGCATCACGCTGAACGTTCCCACCAAGAACAGAATCGGGTTCCTTGTGACCGTCAGATAGACGGTTCCGGGAAGGACTGACGAGATCCCGCTGGCCGCCCAGAGATATAGTGCATAGATCCCGCTCGCGAGGAACGGGACAGCGTAGAGGAGGACGGACGCGTCGTCCGAGGATACCTTCTTGTTCATCGGTCGGGGTGCGCGACCCAACAGGGCTTAAAACTGTTGCTTGGGAACGATATGACCCCAAGAAAGCTGTCAGGAGCTGGAGGTGCTCCGTCCGAAGGTCAGGTAGGCCGTGTGTCCGACCATGATGTTGGAAGGCCTCGTCATGCCGATTCGGGCCTCCAGATGCCTCATGAGGATCTCCACCGTCTCGATGGAGACAAACCCTTCCTCGACCATCTTGGCCACAAGCTTCTCTGCTTGGTTGGTCGTAGGAGTGATTGCCGCCATCGGGGCCGCCGGCTTCAAGCTCTTCCTCATGCTGCTGACGACTTCCCACGGATCTCCTACGTCCAAGACCCCTGCATCCATGCCCCTTTCCTTGAAGCCCAGCCTAGAGTCCCCCACGCTGAAGGTGACGAACCTTGAGAGGCTCAGCTTCTCGACATTCTTCCTAGCTACCTCCTGGAAGTCAGACCTGATGTCGTAGGTGTAGATCATGCCCCCCGGCTGGACAAGGTAGGCCATCAGGGCAGTCGTCGCTCCCGTACCTGTCCCCGTTTCGATCACCCGCGAACCCGAGTGGATGCCGAGCTTGACCATGATTAGGCCAAGGTCCTTGGGGTAGACCACTTGGGTCTTCCTCGTCAGTTTCATGACAAGGTCTTCGATGGTCGGTCTCAGGATGACCAGGGAGTCGCCTAGCGTTGTGGTCACGGTGATTCCGTACCCCCTGCCGACAAGCGAGGAGACGTCGAGGATCCCTAAATGCGTATGGAGCTTCGGGGTATCTTTCGGCCTGATCAGCCATCTCCTCCTCCGGTCCCTGTACACGAGGATCAGGGAGTCATCAGCAATCGTCTCGGCCTGATGCTCCGCCGCGTCGGCTCCGCCTTCCGCGAGGCCCACTCTCCTAAGCCCGCCACCAGTCGTACCTGAGGAACTCGACTGTCTTCTTGCCGCGGTCAGGGATGGCTATGATGAACTGTTTCCGCACGGTGGTCGCGAGCCTCCCGGACCTGACCATCGAGGTTGCAGTCATTGTCGAGTCGGGCCCCATCACCTGGACGATGTAGGGTGCATGGTCAATCCCCGGTCCGTGCTCGTAGACAGCAAAGTCTGAGCCGAACTTGATGCCGGGGGTGACAACGTAACCCGCCTCCCTCAACTTCCTGTACACCAAGAACTTCTCGCTGAAGTCGGTGTACGAGGACTCGCAGACCTCCTGGAGCTGCTTCGGAGACAGCACCCTGCCCGACTGGTCCTCTATCGTGATTGCCTTTCTCATCATCAGATGGTAGGCTTCCATGAGGTCCAGGACCAAAGGCGCGTTGAACTCGAAATCCTTTGGTTTCGGTATGCCGAGTGGCTTCCCGTAGTACCCGTCCTTGAAGAGACGCCTTGAGGCTTCAATGTCCCAGACCACGACCCTGTTCTCGAAGAGCCTGCCCCTCGCCTTCTGTTTGGGCATGGCTAGATTCCTAGCGCTAGAATTGTGCTCGCGTCTGCGGCGCCCAGCACGGCGTCCGCGCAATCTTCGATCGACTCGAGGACCTCTTTGACTGCGATCAACTCCTTGACATTGGTCGCTGTCCTCATCGTCATGGCGACGTACACCCTGTACTTCGAGTCAATCGAGCTCTCGATCTGCTGAACCTGTGCGGCCATCTGGATCGACTGTTCTGAGTTTATTGAGAGAGCCCTAACGCTTTCGTTGAGTTTCGAGATGCTGTCGACCAAGAGGCCGAGCAGCTCGGTAATCGCCTCGCGGTACTTCTTGTTCTTGGCCGACGTCCGCGGGAGTTGCGACATCCTGAATGCGACACCGTTTATGTGCCCAAAGATGTCCTC
>Ga0208037_1001783_pt1 | contig 9886 bp, 9 predicted proteins | sample June2015DPH_13_1_3_FD_184710 | JGI IMG/M metagenome (GOLD analysis project Ga0208037, IMG submission 184710) | Peatland microbial communities from SPRUCE experiment site at the Marcell Experimental Forest, Minnesota, USA - June2015DPH_13_100... | ecosystem: Environmental > Terrestrial > Soil >...
CATCCGAAACGCCCGCCTGGTTCCAAAACACCCACGGATCAGCCGGCCTCGGCTGCATTGCCTATTTCTGCATGGAGTTCATGCTGAGCGAGGCCCTCCCTATTTACTCGGGCGGCCTCGGCAATGTTGCAGGCGATCAGCTCAAGGCGGCAAGCGACCTCGGCCTGCCTGCCGTAGCTGTGGGCCTTCTGTATCAGCAAGGCTATTTCCGGCAGGTCATCGACAGGAACGGGGCGCAGAGGGCCTTGTTCCCCTATAATGATCCCGGCCAACTGCCCATAAGGGCGCTTCGCGAACCTAACGGGGAATTATTGCGCCTCCAGATTCCTATGTCCGGCTACCCGGTCTGGGTGCGGACCTGGGAGGTCCGGGTAGGCAATGTAAAGCTCTACCTTCTGGACAGCAACGACCCTGCCAACCTTCCAGCTCATCGGGGCATCACGAGCGAGCTTTACGGGGAGGGCACAGAGCTGCGCCTCACCCAGGAGATACTTCTGGGGATCTCAGGATGGCGGCTCCTCAAAGCCCTAGGGCTCCGCCCCGACGTTTGCCACTTGAACGAAGGTCATACGGCCCTGGTGGTGCTTGAGCGCGCCCGGAGCCTCATGGAGGAGACTGGGCGGACCTTCCCGGTAGCGCTGGCTGCAACCAGGGCGGGTAATCTTTTTACTACCCACACCCCCGTCGCTGCAGGATTCGACTGTTTTCCGCCCTCTCTTATCGACCAGTACCTCGGGGCTTATGCCCGGGAAGACCTCGGCATCTCCCTGGACGAACTTCTGGCCCTCGGCCGTCTTGCCTCGGATGACGCCTCGGCGCCCTTCAATATGGCCTACCTTGCCGTACGGGGGAGCGGGTACATTAACGGGGTAAGCCGGCTCCACGGCGAGGTAAGCAGGGAGATCTTCCAACCGCTCTTCCCGGGCTGGCCGACGCCCGAAGTGCCTGTCGGCCATGTGACGAACGGGGTCCACATGCCCACCTGGGAATCGGCAGCTTCGGACACGGTCTGGACCGAGGCATGTGAAAGAAACCGCTGGCTGGGGACCCTGGAGACGATGGAGGAAGATCTGCGGGACGTGCCCGATTCGAAGCTCTGGGAGTTCCGCGCAAGTGCCCGCAGGTCGCTCGTCGGCTACGTCAGGGAACGGGTAGGGCAACACCTTGCAGCCCTCGGCGCCTCTCAGCAGGAGATGGAGCAGGTTAAAAATCTCTTCGACCCCGGCGCCCTGACCATCGGCTTTGCCCGCCGCTTCGCGACATACAAGCGGCCCACCCTGCTGCTCAGCGACCGCGAAAGGTTAATTCGCATATTGACGGACCCGGACCGGCCCGTGCAGCTTATCGTAGCCGGCAAGGCGCACCCCGCCGACAGACCGGGCCAGGCCATGATTGAGGAATGGACGGACTTCGTGGCGCGATCAGGCGCCGGCGGTCATATGGTCTTCCTGGGAGACCACGACATGCTTATGACACAACGCCTTGTTCAGGGCGTAGATGTATGGATCAACACGCCGCGCCGGCCCTGGGAGGCCTGCGGCACGAGCGGGATGAAGGTGCTGGTCAACGGCGGCGTGAACCTTTCAGAACTCGACGGCTGGTGGGCCGAGGCCTACTCCACTGCAGTGGGCTGGGCGCTGGGGGACGGCAGGGAGCACGGCGACGATCCGTCATGGGACAAGGCCGAGGCCGAAGCGCTTTACACCCTTCTGGAGCGGGAGGTAATACCCGATTTCTACTCCAGGGACGGGGACGGTATACCCAGGGCGTGGGTGCACCGCATGCGAGAGAGCATGGCGACTCTCTCGCCGCGTTTTTCTTCCAATCGCGCCGTCCGCGAGTATACCGAGACGTATTATCTTCCTGCCGCCCGCAATTACAGGGACCGGGTTGCGGACGGATGCAGCATGGGCGCGCGTATCTCGGTTTGGCAGGGTGAGCTGGAAAAGAAATGGCGCAACCTGCACTTCGGCGAAATAGAAGTCGAAACCGAAGGCGGCCGTCATCGCTTTGGCGTTCCCGTCTATCTCGACAACCTTGACGCCACCTTCGTGTCCGTCGAGCTTTATGCGGACGGGAAAGACGGCGAAGGTCCGTTCCGACTGGAGATGGTCCGCGGCCTCCCTTTGGCCGGGGTCGTAAACGCCTATGTTTTCAACGCCGCGGCGCCTGCGACCCGTCCGGCTACCGACTATACGCCCCGGATAATCCCGCGCTTCGAGGGCGCAGCCGTGCCCCTGGAGGCCGCCTGGATTCACTGGCAGCGATGATGCCCGTGAGGAATTGCGTCTGCAAGGATTTCGCAACTTCTTTCAAATTTCCGCGCAAAACTCGACCCGGCCCTTGTCAACCCCCTTTGGCGCGATTACATTGATTTTGTGGGCGTAAGTATCGCCACGGGTTTTAAAAATCAAATTGAGGAGGTTTTACATGAAAAGAGCTCTATTGGTAGCGGCATTGTTCTTCTTCGCTTTCGTTTTTGTCGGGCACGCGCTTGCCCAGGAAGGCGCCGGTGGGGCCGAGTGGAGCAAGCAGGCGTTCATGAATCAGATGTCGCAAGCGAAGGTGCAAAATTTCACGGGCACAGTGTTGAGCCATGACCCGGCATGCCACTGCGTCGTCGTGAAAACCCCCAGGGGAGAGCTTACCCTTCAGGACGACTATGCAAAGTTCATGCAGGAGTACGATCAGGCAAAGGGGCTCAAGGTCGGCGCCAAAGTGAAGGGGACCTACAAGACGGTAAACTATATCCACTATCTCCAGGCCGTCTCCTATGAGGGAATGTAGCAGCAGGGACAGCCGGATCGACCTGGGCACCGAGAAGAGGGAGGATAGGCTCCCTCTTTCTCTTTCCGGATAACGGCGCGGGCCGGCCTCCTTGGGCCGTCGTTTATTTCGGACGGCTCGGCGGCACCTTTCGGGTCTGGCCAAGCCCCTCTTCCGTGTAGGCGCCCGTGCCGCAGTAGAAAGCAAAATCAACGAGGCCGTTAAAAAGGGCGATCTCCCGTTCGGTACGCCCCTGTTCCATCTCCAGCGTCACCCAGCCTTCCGCACCCGTTCCGAAAGGGGTGGCCGCGCAGGAAATCTTGAAATCGGCCACGCGCACATGCCGCAGAGCTTCGATGTCTGCTTCGGGAAGCTCAACATCGGAAAAGGCATTCCACACTTCCCTGTACCGGCCAAATACCGCCGAAACGACCGGAAAGGGTGTACCCTCTCCCGCGAGTGCAACGATCGTGGGGGAAGCATATTGAACATTCACTATCCTCCTCGACCGGTCTGCTTCCCCGATGAGGTCTCCGTAAGCAGCCCTCCTGACATCCCTGTCGGCCGGAGAAGCAAGGACAGCCTCGCCCTTTGCTACCATGTCGGCCAAAAGAGGCGTCAGGGTGTCGGGGGTGAGTTCCGTCGCCCGGACGCGGACGACGCCTGCCTCTTGCTTGTGGGCGAAGGAAAGGGTATAGGGCTTTATCGCCAGGCCTTCGAATCTTTTCCTCATCAGCAGCTTCAGGAAGGCAAAGGACTCGTTACTCGTGTATACGACGGCGGACAGGGGCATTATCGAGGATGCTTGCGACTCTCTCCCTGATATTCCTCATTTTTTCAGGCGAGAAAGGCCTTACCTTTTCGTATCTCTCGTCGAGGGCGTTCCTGGGGACAAACTCCTGCACGAAGAACCTTCGGGCCGGTTTGATCTCAAGGGCGGTCTGGTAGGCATCCCGTTCCCGGTGCAGAAAGGGTACAAGGGTCATCCTGAACTCGTAATCGATTCTTCCCTCGAGAATGAAATCAATGCTCTCCCTGATCTTTCCCTCGTCGACGTGGCAGCCGCACCATCTCTCGTAGGCGCCGAGAGGTCCTTTTACATCCATAGCGATATAGTCGACCAGCCCCGCGCGGACAAGGGCCTTGACCACGTCAGGCCGCGAGCCGTTCGTGTCCAGTTTTACCAGCGCCCCCTGCTCCTTGAGTATTTCGGCGGTCCTGGCGAGCCCTTTGTGCAAGGTGGGCTCGCCCCCGGTCAACACCACCCGCTTGACCCATTTCCTGAATTTCCGCAGCCGTCCGAGGATATGATCGAAGGGCACGTCATTTAGAGAATCGGGACGGAGCACCAGATCCGCGTTGTGACAAAAAGGACACCTGAAATTGCAGCCGGCTGAAAACAGCACGGACGCGAGATGCGACTTCCAATCAATGAAGCTCGTCTCGATAAAACCCTTTATTGGAAAATCAGACGGAGCGCACAGCAGTGAGCACCTCTTCCATCTTGGGGACATCGCCCCTCCATTCTCCTACGCCGTTTTCCATTCCGTCCTCCACGAGGACAGTGGGCAGGGACATAACGCTGTAAAAGCTCGCTTCGGCAAGGCCGTCCGCCGTTCCGACGTTATAGGTAAGGACTTTCACTTCTCTCTCTTGCAGCTGATCGCCCAGTCTTTTCGCGAGAGGGCACTTCGGACAGTCATCCTTGTAGAATATCTTTACCACTCCCATCTTTCCTCTCTTTGAGACTGTTTTTTATAAGTCTTATAGGACTTGTCAGCGCCTATAGGACCTATTCAACAAAGATAAAAGAAGACGCTTTCTCAAACGGCCTTCCTCTCCTCACGCGCCGAGAAAAACTCGCCGTTCCTGTACCGGTCCTTGAGCTCGCCCAGCTTGCCCTTGTTCCAGCTCGAAATCTTCGTAAAATAACCGGTAATTCTGGTGATGCCGTCTACGTTATGGGAGTTGCAGCTGGGACAAGAATCGGAGAGACCTCGGGATGTCCTGTTGCACTCGTTGCACACGGTAAACTCCGGGGAAAAGGCGATCTGGTCGTTCAACGTATACCTGAAGGTCTTGGTGACGAAATCGGCAATGGCCCCCTTCGAAGGCATAGACTCCCCTATCCACACGTGGGAGATTGACCCAGCCTCTATCAGGGGATGGAACAGGCCCTCATTCGTCACCCTTTCGATCGGGTTCATGGGCGCCGACACGTTCAGATGGGTGGAGTTCGTGTAGTAAACCTCTCCGGATGATATATCGCCTTTCACAACCCTCCCCGAAGCGGGAGAGAGGTGGTGGAGGTCGAGTTTCGCGAACCGGTAGCTGGTACTCTCCGCCGGGGTCTGTTCCAGGACGAGCCTCATGTTCTCCTGGCTTTTTATCTTGTCCGCCAGGAGCTTCAGGTGGGCCATGATCTTCAGGCCGAACTTAAGCGCCTTCTTCGACTCGTGCATCTCCTCGCCTGAATGTATCTGCACCATCTCGTTGAGGCCTACCATGCCCACCAGGTGGGAGGCCCGGTTCATTCTGAGGTACGGCATGCCGTCGCGCATCATCGTCAGGAGCGCAAGGGGCCCGTCTTCCCCCGCAGAGAGGAGCCTCTCTATGAAGGCCCGCTTCTCCTTGTGGGCTCTCACGGCCAGCATGAACCGATCGGTGATGAGGTTGAAAAGGCGCGTATCGTCGCCCTTGGCCGTATAGGCAATACGGGGAAGATTGAGCGATACGTTCTGGAGCGCGCAATATCGCATCCGCCAGGGCTCTCTTGCGTCGAGGAGGTCGAACTCATCCAGCTTGAAGCTCAGCCGGCAGCACTCCGATATCTTGGCCGTTTCACCCCTGTCGAAAACGAAGTAAGTATTGCCTTTGTCGGAGGCTACATCCGATATGTGGTCCAGGAAGTCCTTGTGACCTTCAGTCTTGAAAAACTTCTCGGTGATATGGACCAGGGGCTTCGGGAAGAAGAAGGGGCGTCCTGCGCCATCCCCCTCCTTGAAGACCTCGAACAGCTTCCAAACGAACCGCTGGGCCTCCTTCTCGTATTCTCCGTACGTCTTGCCGGTAAAGACCCCCGAGGGCCCTATGGCCGGAACATCTACAAAATGTTTCGGTATTTCCCAGTAGAGATTGACGTCCGTGAAGATAGCCTGGCCCCCTCTGGCCACTGCCTGTTGCGAGAACTCGAAAATAAGCATCTGGGCAAGCTGCTTCACCTCATTATCGCTCATGCCCTCCAGGTAGGGCGCAAAGAAGATATTGATGGCGTCCCAGCCTATGGCTCCGGCGAAATTGCTCTGCAGGGCGGCGGCAAACTTTACCAGATGGGCGAGAAGCACCTCGGGATGTTTCGCGGGCCTCGCCATGGAAAGCGAATGGGGCAGGTTGAGGCCGAACTTCTTGATGTATTCGAGGGACTGGCCGCTGCAGTAAGGCCTATCTATGAAGCCCAGGTCGTGGAGATGGATGTCGCCGTTCATGTGGGCATCCGCAACGTCCTGAGAGAAGACGGAGAGAAGGGCATACTCCTTCTTTATCCTTTCAGCCAGCGTGAGGTTTGTGGCCTCCGGTCCGTGGGGGACGTTAGCATTCTCCTTATTGCGGTAGAAGATCAGGTTGCTAACGTCGTAGATAGGCATACCAAGCCTGGTGTGCATCCTGCGCACCGATTCATGTCCTCTTTCGATCAGCTTAGCGTTCACGAGCTCCCTTATCAGGGGTGCCGTTACTACCTTGATGCCTGACTTAATGATCAGGTCCTCCACTCCCTTGCTGATCGATACGGCGGAATCCTGGTCGATCATCGTCTCTCTCATGAGAGCGTCGACTATCCTCGACCGGTCCCAGTCGGAAATGGTCTCTTCTGAGGTGCGGACGAAAAGGTTCAGGTCGGTTGTCTCCATGGTCCCCCTTGCTATTAACTATCCAAGAACTGCCTTAAACAACTATATGTTGTGCCGAAGACGGCTGCCAATACTATATATAGGTCACCAAGCTATAATGCCTCCTTTGCTCACCCCTTGTCAAGATATTTTTGCATCGGATTGTAAATTGTTTGTTTACCCATGAAAAACGGGCAAAATGAGGGCGATCGGCGTGGGTCGGCGACCTTAGCTTTCCAGCCCTTTCCTGCCCTGAAGGGGAGGCTTACCTGGCCCACCTTTTGCCAGACCTACGAACGTAGAGGAGAGGAGCCCCCCGCCGGTCATCAGGAGAAGCACGCCCAGGAGAAGGGAACAGAAAATCGACTGTCCCCCGGACATATAGAAACAGACATACATGTTTCTGATGAAAAGCACGCCGCAGAACATCATTATTACGCCGAGTACTACCGAGAGCGAAAATGCGAGCCAATGCACGGCGGACTTCATCTGTTTCCCCCCTCCGTTTTGTCGATCTTCAAGATGGCTGCCCCTTCCTCGGGCATCTCGGGGACTGTATAAAACTCGTCTTCCCTCTTGTATTGGGAATACGTCCTTGGGAGGATCTCCACGTGCCAATGAAAATAGTCGCTGACCTGGGGGGCCCTTTCGCCGGACTGACAAGCGGCCATGTTCGGGGACGTGTGGACCACTATCGAGTAAGAACTCCTGACCCTTTCAATACGTCTCATAGTGTCGATGTAGACCTCGACGAACTCGCGTCTGACGTCCTCGTCCATCCATGACTCGAAGCTCGGATTGTGACGCCGTGGGATAATCCAGACTTCGAAGGCCATGCGTGATGCGAAGGGACAAACAACCAGAAAATGCCGGCTTGCAGTCACGACCCGCCTTTCCTGCCTTATCTCCTGGCTCACTACGTCGCACAGAAGGCATCTTTCCTTTTGTAGATAGTGGTTCTGCGAGTTCAGCAGCTCAAGGTAGAGTTGATGGGGCAAGATAGGGGTAGCGAGCACATGAGAATGGGGGTGAAAGATAAGAGAACCCGTTATTTCTCCGTGGTTCTTGTAAATCTGAACGTACTTGAACCGTTTATCTTTCTTCAGGTCGAGGATGCGCTCCGTGTACATGTCGATCACACGGGATATCTCGGCGGCCTCAAAAGTGGCGAACGTCTTCGTGTGCGACCTCTCTTCCACGATGATCTCATGGGCACCGAGGGTGCCCATCTTGTCATAAAAGCCTTCGGCCCTCTTGTTCTCGCTTGCTTCTATCTGGAATATAGGGTTTGCCGCGGGAAAAGATCGGACAAGCCAATTGCCCTGACCATCCCGCATTTCTCTTATCGACGGCGGGGTCAGATGCTCGCTGCCCGGGCAGAAAGGACAAACGCCTGTCTCCTGCCGTTTAAGTTTTTTGACTCCGACGACGACCCAGTTGCCTGTCAGAGCGTCCTTTCTGAATTCCCCCACCGTATGTAAGCATAAGCATTTCCGCCGGTCCTGTCAAAAAGATAATTTTGACAGGCCAATACTACTGTGATAACAATATAATTGAGTGGCCTTAAAAATCTACAGCTCCCTCACCCGGGAAAAGAGTGATTTCGTGCCTGTCGTGCAAGGACGGGTAGGTCTTTACGTGTGCGGGGTCACTGTATACAGCGACTCCCACATCGGACATGCCAGGAGCGCCATAGTCTTCGACGTCGTCTCCCGTTATCTCCGGGCCTCCGGGTACGACGTCAACTATGTGAGGAACTTCACCGACATTGATGACAAGATCATCAACCGGGCCAATGCCGAGAAGCGGGACTGGAAAGAGATAGGCGAGACCTACATCGCCTCCTTCCGCGAGGACATGGCAGCGCTCGGCGTGCTTCCCCCTACCCGCGAGCCGAGGGCTACCGAGCATATAGGGGACATGATCGCCATCATCGAGGAATTGATCCGAAAAGGCTGCGCCTACAGGGTTGACGGAAGCGTCTACTTCTCTGTGAGCAAGGACAGGAGTTACGGAGAGCTGTCGGGCAGGACCCCGGATGAGATGATGGCCGGAGCCCGCGTGGAGGTCGATGAAAGGAAGAAGGACCCCCTCGATTTTGCGCTCTGGAAGGAGTCGAAACCGGGGGAGCCGGCCTGGGACAGCCCCTTCGGAAAGGGGAGGCCGGGTTGGCATATCGAGTGCTCGACAATGAGCATCAAGTACCTGGGAAACCCTTTCGACATGCACGGCGGGGGGAAGGACCTCGTTTTCCCGCACCACGAGAACGAACGGGCCCAGGCCGAGTGCGCCACCGGACGGCGGTTCGTCAACTACTGGGTCCACAATGGGTTCGTGACGATGGACCGGGAAAAGATGTCGAAATCCCTCGGCAACATACTGCTTATCAAGGATTTTTTGAAACGATACCATGCCGACGTGCTGCGGCTCTTTTTCTTATCGGCCCACTATCGCAATCCCGTCGATTATTCGGAAAAGGCCATAGACAACGCGGACAGCGCGCTGCGGAGGTTGTACGCCACGCTGGAGAGGGCCTCCGGCATAGGGACTCCCTCAGCCGCTCCGCCGGTAAGCAACGCCGAGATCGACGGCCTCGAGAAGAGCTTCTACGCGGCCATGGACGACGACTTCAACACGGCCTTCGCCCTTTCCTACGTCTTCGACCTCCAAACGGCGCTGAACAGGATGATGGACGAGGACGGGCAGACGAACCTGCCCCTTATCCTGAAGGGGAGGGACCTTCTTCTCTCCCTTGCCAACACTTTGGGGCTATTAACGCAGGATGCGGGGGAGTTCGGCCGCCTCGAGACCGGCCGCGCCTTAGGCGCTCTCGGCCTCGACGAATCGGCAATCGAGAGCGCCGTACGCCGGAGAGCGGAGGCGCGCCTGAACAGGGACTACAAGCGGGCGGACGAGATAAGAAACAGCTTGCTGGAAAAGGGCATCATCCTGCTCGATACCCCAGAGGGAACAAAATGGAGGGTCAAAAAATAACCGGAACGCCTTCGTAAGGCGGAGCAAGGGCGCCCGCTGACCCGAAAAAGCGGCCCGGCCGTTTCAACATGAGCCTTTCCCGGATCCTTGACATAATCACACGACTTGCCAGCCCCATGGGTGAGGAGGCGGTTCCCCTTCTTGAAAGCCTGGGCCGCGTCGTAGCCCGTCCTGTCGCGTCCCACCGGGATGTTCCCCCTTTAGACGTATCGTCCCTAGACGGTTACGCCGTCAAAGGC
>Ga0208037_1001800_pt1 | contig 9839 bp, 5 predicted proteins | sample June2015DPH_13_1_3_FD_184710 | JGI IMG/M metagenome (GOLD analysis project Ga0208037, IMG submission 184710) | Peatland microbial communities from SPRUCE experiment site at the Marcell Experimental Forest, Minnesota, USA - June2015DPH_13_100... | ecosystem: Environmental > Terrestrial > Soil >...
CGCGGACACCGAGAAGGTCAGCGTTATGACCAGAATTTTTATGAACAACACCATAGTGGCCAGGGTGGAGGGTGGCAGAAAGGATTCCAGGGTCGCCCCGCTGCTCCAGCCCAACCAGGGGGACGGATACCCGGCCCTGCTCAAGTGAAACCGCGTGAGGAACAGAGACCAGCTCCTGCTCGCGTGGCCCCGCGTGAGGAACAGAGACCGGCTCCTGCTCGCGTGGCCCCGCGTGAGGAACAGAAACAGGCTCCTGCTCGCGTGGCGCCGCAGAGACAGGCTCCTGCTCAAGCAGCCCCGCAGAGACAGGCTCCTGCTCAAGCAGCCCCGCGTCAGGAACAGAAACAGGCTCCTGCTCAAGCGGCCCCGCAAAGACAGGCTCCTGCTCAAGCAGCCCCGCGTCAGGAACAGAAACAGGCTCCTGCTCAAAAAGCACCTGCGGGTAAACCTGAAGAGGAAAAACATTAGTAGGCCATGGAGAAAAGGAGGAACCCCTTTCGAGATACGGGCTGTTGCTTTATTTAGGGCTGCCGAGAATGCGCCCCGAATTGCTCGTCTGAGGCGGCTCACCTGAAAAATCGGCGCTCAGAAGTACGACTGGAGCTCGCCTCTCCTCCGCACGTCGAGGGTCGCGCAGTGGAAGGAGCCGCCGAAGGGGGCATAGTTGGCAAACGAACAGGGGATTGGCTCGAAGCCCCAGTCCTTGAGCTTCTTGATGAGAGACTCCTGCAACCGCTCCACGATGACTCGTTTCTCGTCGAGCATCAACACATTGATGCTGAGCCAGCGGCTGCACATCGAGGGGATGCGCCACGGGACGGGGTTCGGTTCGGGGGCGATGAGGATGTCCCACGAGGCGAACATCGGTGGGAGCCGGCTCGGATCAATGTAGTCCGGATTGACTAGCAGCTTCCCCGGTGCGAGCGGCATAAGGCTCGAGTCGATGTGCATGGGCTGGCGACAGCGGGTTTCGAGCAGGGTGATGCGGAATCCATCGCCGAGGTGAGTCCGGAGCCAGTGAATGCCGGACTCGTTCGTCACGTTGCTGCGGATGCCGAACAGGTCCCGGCCGCAGCGGACAAAGTCGGCGGCGTCGAAGACGGGCTCATACTCGTTCACGACGAAAGGGATCGGCTCGCCCGCCTCGGGGAGGCAATAGTCGCGGTTGTAGAGCGCATCGACCAGCTCCGGCCGCGGCGGGGTGGTCCACCTCGCCCCGCTCGCCGTGTACTCCTTGAGCAGCGGGCGGTAGGCGTTCACCTCGAAGTAACGAGACCGCCATGCCATCGGCGTCTCGATGATCTCATCGCCGACGACGAGAAGCCCGTCTCTCGGGCAGGCCGAGCAGAAGCCCTTCGATTGCCAGTGCGGCGTCTTGTAGGTGACGGAGAAGTCCGTCACCGCCGGCCGGCGCACGGTGACGCCTTCCGCCTCGAGGATGTGAATGAACTCGTCCAGCTCGCGCTGTGCCGGGCGCACGACAAACTTGGGATAGGGAAGCCCGGCGACCAGCTTATAGATCATCGCCAGCCGCTGGGGGATGTTGAAGCTGACCGTGAGGTGTTTGGACGGGATCATGGCGCCCTCGAGGCGCCCGACAACGACCTCCTCGAGCGGGTCCCATTCGTTGTAGGAACAAACCGGTGAGCGCGTCACCACTCGTTCTCCGACCGGCCCATCCCTAAGCTTTGCGGCCCGGATCGCCCTAAACCGGGATTCCCGAGATAGACCATATTCTCTTTCCTCTCGCGCGGTTGCCCGGGCCAGTTTAGGGCGCACCCCGAAGTAAGTCCCTGCGACCAGACGATATTAGCCGCAATTATGCCGCGAGAGACATTTTAGTCCTCACTTCTCAAAATGTCTCGCCTGCAAGGGGTGCAGTATAGATGGACTGATTATTGTGGTTGCGGTGGTTACCTTTCTTCATCCTTGCCGGAAAAGGTCTTTTCGATTGCTTCGCCGGCCTTTTTAATTCCTTTGCCGGTCGCTTCGCCGGCACGCTCCACTCCATGTTTAGTGGCATCCACGCCTCGCTCAATTCCTTTGCCGGCCGCTTCGCCTGCACGCTGCACTCCCCGTTTAGTGGCATCCGCGCCTCGCTCAATTCCCTTGCCGGCCGCTTCGCCTGCACGATGCACTCCCCGCTTAGTGGCATCCGCGCCTCGCTCAATTCCATTGCCGGTAGCTTCGCCTGCACGCTGCACTCCCCGTTTAGTGGCATCCGCACCTCGCTCAATTCCATTGCCCGCGGCCTGCCCGGCGTGCTCGTCCTTTTCCGGAGGCCCACTACGAGGGGTTCCCGCTGGCGGAGTTTCTGGAGTCGCCTTGTTCATTGCTGCCTCCTCCGCAAAAGAGACGGAAGAAAAGACCCCCACTAGACAAAGCGCCACAAATAGCAAGAAAACCTTTTCCCCAATTGTTCGAATCCTTTCTGTAATAGTCATGGCTGCCCTCTCTCTGGTAAACCGAGATTATGCGGCCACCTTAGCGACCGCAGAAAAAAGTGATTGTCTCTGTCCAAAAATTGGTTTTTCGGACCTCTTAACCCGGGGAAAATCCCCAAAGGTTTCTGTTCTTGAAGCCGAATCCTCTCGTCCACGCCATGATAACACAAAATGCTCTCTTGATGGACCTGACTTTTGTAAAAGTCAAGATTTTCCCGGAGTTAAGGCGTGCCAGACCATCAATGAGCCAGTGCATCCTTAAATTGCAGATTGACTTCCCATCCATTAGCCTCGACCCGGGATCGGGGTCCTCTTTGACATTTCCACGGAAAATGGATAAATTTAAAAGTTAGCGCGAGGAAAAGATAATTGAAAGCATTGGTAACCGGTGCTGCAGGATTTATCGGGAGCCATCTGGTGGAAGCCCTCTTGCAACGAGGAGTCCAGGTCAGATGCCTCGTCCGGCCTACGAGTCATTTAAAGTGGGTGAAGGGTCTTCCCGTCGAGATTATCTATGGAGATTGTCAGGAGAAGGATTCTTTAGGACCAGGTGTGAAAGATGTCGACCTGGTGTTTCATCTCGCGGGCGTGACCCGGGCCATCGAAGCAAAGACCTATTTCGAGGTGAATGCCCTGGGCACGAAGAATCTCGTCCAGGCCTGCCTCGAACATAATACCCGACTCCAAAAATTTATCTATCTTTCGAGCCTAGCAGCCGCAGGTCCGGGGCGGAACGGTGGGAAGAAAAAGGAATCCGACCATTGCGAACCGGTCTCTCCCTACGGGAGAAGCAAACGGCGGGGGGAGGAATTGGCCCTGTCCCGGGCCCATGAACTTCCTCTCCTGATCCTCCGGCCTTCTGCGGTCTATGGGCCCAGGGATAAAGCCTTTTTGGCTCTTTTTCAGTGTCTCGCCAAAAGGATCAAGCCCTGTTTCTCAGGCGGAGTTCGACACCTCAGCCTGTGCTCGGTCCAGGATCTGGTCGGCGCCATCCTCTTGGCTGCCGAGACCCGCACCAAGAATGGGGAAATATTTTTTCTGTCGGATGGGCAAGACTACCGGATGGAGGAAATTAACGACATCTTCGCACGAGCGATGGAGGTAACCGCGTTCCGCCTCCGCCTTCCTCCAGCGGTGCTATTCGGCATGGCCGCGGTGGCGGAATGTTTCTCTAAACTCTCCGGGAAGCCTGCCCTCATCAGCCGGGGCAAGGCAGAGGAAATGATCCAGCCGAACTGGCTCTGCGACATTACCAAGGCCAGAACTCTCCTGGGTTTCGAGCCCCAAATTTCTCTTACCCTGGGAGCCAAACTAACCTTCGACTGGTATAGAAAAGAAAATTGGTTATAGATAGGAAGAGATTGAGCCTTGAAATCTAGGCCAGGCTGCTTTATTTTATTTTTTTATCCGTAACGTTTAGAAAACCGAGACGGTCTAATAACTGATGAGAGTCTTGCTTCTGTCCATGCCTGACAGCGCTCAATTTGTCGATTTTTTCACCCGTCTTCCCAACCTGGCGATCATTTCCCTGGCCGGTAATCTGCCGGGACATGAGGTTCGGGTCCTTGACCTGATACTTTTTAAGCCGCACTTCGAGGCCGCGCTTCGCCAAGCTCTATCCGATTTACGCCCTCAGGTGGTGGGCCTGAGCGCCATGACCTTCCAATTCGATACCCTATTGCGCGTGGCCCGATTTGTCCGTGCCTTTGACCCAACCATTAAACTGGTGGCGGGTGGCTACCATGTCAGCCTGATGGCCCGTGAACTGACTGCGGATGCAGAAGAATTACCCCTGGATTTCCTGATCCGGGGTGAAGGGGAGACCACATTTAGGGAATTGGTTACTGAACTGGAGAAACCAGCCCCCGATCTGGGCGCCATCATGGGCCTCAGTTATCGCCAGGGCCAGGAGTGGGTACACAATCCCAAGCACCCGCTGCTGGAGCTGGATACCCTGTCCTTGCCTCGTCGCCAGGCCAGACTGTCCAACGGCTTTTATTTTTTAGATATGCACATGGAGGTGGCCGAAACCTCCAGGGGCTGCCCTAATAACTGTAAATTCTGTTCCATCGGCCAGATGTACGGCCATACTTTCCGGCGGTTTTCCGTAGAGCGCATCATTTCCGACCTTAAGGCTATTCGAGACAAGGGTTTCAAGGCGGTGTTTTTTGTCGATGACAACATTACGTATGACATTGATCATTTTCGCCAAGTCTGTCAGGCCATTGTCCAACACCAATTAAATGACTTGTGCTATCTGACTCAGGTGACCGCCGCAGGGATTGCCCACCATCCCGAACTGGTGGCTGAAATGGATCAGGCCAATTTTCGCATCGCCTTTGTGGGGTTCGAGTCCATGGATCGAGACGCCCTGAAGGGCATGAAGAAGCCCACGAATCCGGAGATCAACCGGCGGGCCGCAGCTATGCTACGGCAGCACCGCATCGCGGTGATCGCCGGATTAATTGGGGGGTATCCGGAGGATACCCGGGAAACCGTGATTCGTAACTGGCGCATGATTGAGGACCTTAAACCGGATTTAATCTATTCCCAGTACCTGACCCCGTACCCCAAAACCCCGGTGCGCCAAGAACTCCTGGAGGCCGGCCTCGTCGTCAACGTGGATGATTATAGTAAGTACGACGGCTTCCATTGTAACATTCGCACCCGACATCTAAGCAGGGATGAACTTTACCACCTGATGAGAGGCTTGGGCTTTAAGAGCAACTTCAACATATCCCTGATCGTCAACAATAGACTTTTGCGGAACCATATGAGATACTTTCTGCGCTGCTTAGGGAATGTGATGGCCGAGGGGTTATACAATTTAACTCGTGATCTCCTACCGAAGTTTTTACAGCCAAAAAAATATTAATTGTACATTTATTAATTGTATCTGGAGTAGTGTATGGAGATTTTATAAAGTCCATTACCGTTGCGTGGAATATCTAACAATAATAACTATAACCATTCGAGGTTATCAGCATTTCAGCGCATTAAAGTTCTCTTCCGAATGTTTCATTAAGGGTATCTTGACTTAATTGCTGATTCATATAAGGTTTGCGTACTAATTTCTCGAGAGGAACCACCTTGGCCGGCCTGGAAATCATTACTGTGGAAGGAGGATCGGCACTAAAAGACTTCATTGACCTGCCATGGGAGATCTATGCCGGGTATCCTAAATGGGTGCCCCCTCTTAAGAAGGACGTTCGCCGGATGTTGGACCCCCGCAGGCATCCTTTTTGGGAGTTTTCCGAGCGCAGCCTTTTTCTGGCCCGACGCGATTCGAAGGCGGTGGGAAGGATCGCGGGCATCATAGACCGCCATTATAACGAGTTCCACGGCGAAAAAATGGGCATTTGGGGATTTTTTGAATGCACTGACGATCCGGAGGCGGCGGCGGCCCTTTTTTCTGCCGTGGAAACATGGGTACGCCGGAAGGGCATGACCTTCATAAGAGGCCCGCTCAACCTCTCTCCCAATTACGAGGTGGGGTTGCTCATTGAGGGATTCGATTATCCGCCGGTGATGGGGATGACGTACAACCCGCCGTACTACCCGCGGTTGGTTGAATCGTGCGGTTTCATCAAAGAGAAGGACCTGTGGGCTTTCCTGATAGAAACCCCTTACCAATTTCCCGAGTGGATGGATCGACTGGCTCAAGGGCTCGCGCATAAAAAGGGGGTTCGCATCAGGCCCTTCCGTCCCAAGGATCAGGACTCCGAGTTCCAGCTGATCAAGGAGATTTACAACGACTCCTGGTCGGGTAACTGGGGTTTCGTCCCCATTAGCGATAATGAAATACGGGATCTTCAAAAGAACGTGATGAAATTCGCGGATCCCGACCTGGCTTTCTTCATCTATTATGAGCAGGAACCTGTCGCAGTCTGCGTGGTCTTACCCGATATCAACCCTTTGCTCAAGCGGTTCAACGGGCGGATCGGTCTGCTGGGTTTGCTTAAGCTGCTCATGTATCGGGGAGAGATCAGGGGATTGCGGTGTTTGATCTTCGGGGTCAAGGAGAAGTATCGGCAACTGGGATTCCCCATGTTAGCCACCCACCACCTCCATGAGATTGTGAGAAAAAAAGGGAAATATCATTATCTGGAGATGGGCTGGTGCCTGGAGGACAACGAGTCGATCAACTTTTTGATAGAGGAAGCCGGGGGCAAACCCCACAAGAGATATCGCCTATACAGAAAGTCTTCATAGTTCAGGAGTTAAATGTTTGGCGTTGACGCGGAGGTCTGGACCTAGTGGCTGAGCATCGAGCCCCCATTATCGCTTTCGTCTGGCGGCCCGAGGAGATCATCCCACCGGTGACCCAAATGGCTCATCGAACCGGTAGCCGGGCTATCTTCGATGTTTCCACGATGGGGGTGGAAGCTCTGCGTCCTTTCTTACGAAAGGCTGACCCTGCCGGCCAAGTGAGGGATATTAAGATTTCTGCTGCTACCTTGATGGATCCATCTTTGGGACCATGGTTGCAGGAAACCGGGGTCCAAGATATCTGGGTAGAATGCCACCCCCAGTTTTTCCGAGGAGATCCCTCCACCGTTCTGGAGAGATTGAGGGAATTGTCGGAGAACCACCGTTGCTTCCCTATCATCGGGGACTTAAATTTCCTGGCCGCGGTTTTGCAGGATAGTTTGGGAATCGGGCGCATCGTCCTGAAAGGCTGTGAGGCCTCTGGATTCGCGAGCGGTGAGACAACCCTGGCTCTCTATGCGGCGGTCAAGGAAATGCGGCACACCGTCTCGAATTCCCTGGACATCCTCATCTGGGGAGGCGTAGCCACCCCTGAGGCGGCTTCGGCCTTCCTGGCCACCGGGGCCGCCGGGATCGTCTTCGAGAGCGTCCATTGGCTGACCGACCTGGTTGCCATTGATGATCGGCAACGCCAGCGCCTCTCCAGACTCCGCCTGGATTCCACCGATCTGGTCGGCCTGGACCTGCAGGTTCCTTGTCGCCTGTTCAATAAAGGCAACTCTCTGGCATTCAAGGAGATCAAGACGTTCGAGAACTCGCAGTGCGGCGCAGAGATCACGGAAGAAAGCCGCCGTGCCTTCGTAAGCCTGGTACAGGTAAGGGCTCTCCACCCTCTGGCGAGCCATTTCAGCCAGGATGAGGTCATCCCCCTGGGGGTGGAGGCTACCTTTGCGGCGTCGTTTGTGGAGCGTTTTGGGGCCGGAACTGAAGGGGCCGTTCAAGCCTTCATGGACGAGATTCGCCACGCCTGCCGCTTGGCTGAGATGAAAAAGGATGGCTGGTTGGACAGCCCGGTAGCCAAGGAGATGGGAACTCTCTACCCCTTTATCCAGGGCGCCATGTCCTGGATCACCGAGGTCCCGGAGTTTGCCTCAATGGTTGCCGATGCCGGGGGCCTGCCCACCATCGCCCTTGGCCTGATGGACGCGGCGGCCCTGGACCGGAGGCTGGGAGGCCTGCCGGAGATTATGGGGGGGCGCCCGTATGCCGTAAACATCGTGTCTTTGGCAGAAAACCCTTGCCGTCAGGCGCATCTGGCCTGGATAAAGCAACACCGACCCCATTTTGTGGTGATCGCCGGAGGTAATCTCTCCTTCTTAAAAGAATTGCTGGAATGCGGCCTTGAGGTCATGTATATCGCGCCGGATGAAGCCCTGATGCGGCTCGCCCTTGAAGCCGGCGTCCGGTACGTGATCTGCGAAGGGTATGAGGCCGGCGGCCACGTGGGGCCACATAGCACCCTCACCCTGGCTCAAATGGTGGTGGATCTGAAACGGCGCCACCCATCTCTGTGCCAAAACTGTCGCGTGATCCTGGCAGGAGGCATCTTCAATCGGGAGACCGCCTTTATAGCCGCCTTGCTCGGGGCGGACGCCATCCAGATGGGCACCGCCTATCTGGCCACCCAGGAGATTGTGAAAACCCGCGCCTTGACGGCGCTCTATCAGCAGATGATCCTGGAATCGCCCCCGGGGGAAACCGTCGTCTCAGGCCAGGACACCGGGCTTCGGGTGCGATCCCTGAGAACCCCGAGAATGGCGGCTATCTTATCCCTGGAGAGGGAGTTTGCCGCGGGCCGCCAGGACGAGGCCGCCTTTCGGACGAAAATGGAGGAGATGACGGCGGGGAGCCTTTTCGCGGCGGCCCGGGGTCTGGACCGGCCAGGTGGGGCGCCTCTTTCGGAGCGGGCCTGCCGTGAACGCGGGCAATTCATGAGTGGGGCCTGCGCCGGCCTCATCCGTAAGGTCCGGAAGCTGCAGTCCTTTCATCGCGAGCTGGCCGCGGGCCCGCTTAGGCTGCATCAGCCCTTTGCGGGGACGACCGACTCAATCTCGCCATCTCCACCCGGCTCCGGGCTTGCCAGAGAAACCCCATCCTTCGGGATTGGCCATGGATTGCCAAGGGTTACCCCCCAAAGAGACGCGCCTGACCGGGTGGCCATCACGGGGATGAGCCTCTTAAATGCCCTGGGGAAGAGCCCGGAGGAGGTCTGGGCGGCAAGCCTGGCCATGAAGAGCGGGATTACCCCGGTTCCGCTTTCCCGGTGGAATCACGAGCTTTATTATGATCCGCGCCCGTACGTTCCCGACAAGACCTACTGCAAGGTGGGCGCCTTCCTAGATTTTCAAATCTCCCGGACTGAACTCGGGATCCCCCCACATGATTTCCGGACCATGACCGAGGCCACCAGGATCACCATGTGGCTAGCGGACCAGGCCATCCGGACATCCGGCCTCCTTTCGTCAGACATCCCCCGGGAGCGCATCGGGGTCCTCATCTCCCAGAACTCGGGAGAGGCGGCGGGGACCTTCACCGGTATTATCATCCGGGCAAACATTTGCAACATCCTCGCCGACATCAAAAGGGCCGTTCTCCTCACGCCGGATCAGGAGAGCGCCATCGAACAGGAGATGAAGTCTGGACGCCTGGCTCCGGACGACACTACCCTCCTGGGCAGACTCAACTGCGCCGCGGCCGGGTTCATCTGCAACCGCTATGGGTTCATGGGGCCCAGCTATTCGGTCTCCGCCGCCTGCGCGACCTCACTGGTCGCACTGTACAGCGCCATCCAGATGATCCACAACGGCATCATCGATGCAGCCGTCGTCGGAGGGGCCGAGGAGATTCTCAAGCCCTTGCATTTTTTGGAATTCTCCGGTCTGGGTGCACTTTTCGGGCTGTCCGGACAGGAAAGACCTGCGCAGGAGACCTCCCGCCCCTTCGATGCTCAAAGAGAGGGGATGGTTCTCGGCGAAGGCGGGGGCATAATCGTCATCGAGCGGGAAAGCCTGGCCCGCGCCCGAGGGGCGCTGGTCCACGCGGTCATCACCGGTATGGGCGCGAGCAATAACCATCTGGGCATGGTGGAGTCCTCCAGCGTTTCCCAAGAGATAGCCATCCGCGCCT
>Ga0208037_1001801_pt1 | contig 9837 bp, 10 predicted proteins | sample June2015DPH_13_1_3_FD_184710 | JGI IMG/M metagenome (GOLD analysis project Ga0208037, IMG submission 184710) | Peatland microbial communities from SPRUCE experiment site at the Marcell Experimental Forest, Minnesota, USA - June2015DPH_13_100... | ecosystem: Environmental > Terrestrial > Soil >...
CTTCCGGTCCTCTCTCGTCGTGACATTCTCCGGCTCCAGGGGTTTCGTAAAGCTTGGCCATCCCGTCCCGGAGTCGTATTTGTCGAGCGAGCTGAAGAGAGGCTCTCCGGATACGATGTCTACGCAAATCCCCTCCCTCTTGTTGTCTTCGTATTCATTTTGGAAGGGCAGCTCCGTGCCTTCGTGCTGCGTTACCTCGTATTGAAGCGGTGTGAGCATCTTTTTCAGGGCAGCGTCATCGGGTTTGGAATAGGTGTTCGTTCCCCAGGGCTTGCCGCCGGGGTTGGCGCCCGACTTCGTCTCCTTTCCCCAGGTCTTGTCGAGGAACTGGTCCCGGCCGGAGCCCGACCGGTAGATCTTATACCGTACGGGGCTCTTCCTATGGTAGTCCTGGTGGTAGAACTCAGCCTCGTAGAACCTTGAGAATTTCACAATCAGCGTGACGATAGGCTTCGTGAACTGCCCGGATTTTTCAAGATCTTCCTTCGATTTTTCCGCGATGCGCTTCTGTTCTTCATCGTGGTAGAAAACCGCCGTCCGGTACTGAGGGCCCCGATCGGCAAACTGCCCGCCTGGATCCGTCGGATCTACATGACGCCAGAAGACGCCCAGGATCTGGTGATAACTCACTTTTGAAGGATCGTAGCATACTTGTATCGCTTCATAGTGGCCCGTCGTTCCCGTTGTGACGTCCTCGTAGGTAGGGTTTTCCTTCTGACCCCCGGTATAGCCCGATATGACTTTTGCAACGCCGGATACCTTTTCAAAATCGGCCGCTAAGCACCAGAAACAGCCACCCGCGAGGGTTGCGACCTTCAAATTTGTCTGCTCTTCTTTCATTGGATTGTTCACCTCTTTTTTTCTTGCCTCTGTCCTAACACTCGCTTAGCGCGAATATCAGCGAAAACATGATGACAAGGATTTTCACGGGAATTCTCCTGTCTCGTTTCACAAACGGCGCCGACAAGGTGAGGCAAGGCGCACCGCGGGACGAATACTTTTGAGAGTGGAGGGGGCAAAGGCAGGACGTTCACAGTGACGCTACCTCGATTGGCTCAGGATTGATCTTTTTGCCATTCCTACCAAAGACGATCGGTGACTTTCGGTTGACTTTGTGACGTTCTCGCAAAAACATGCGTGATCAGATCAGCGTAGGTGAAACTGCTACGGCTCCTGCCGCTCCTCCGGCTGATGCAGGCATGCTCTGCTCAGAGACATTGACGCCCTTATTTCCGGTGCGACACAAATAAAACGCTGCAGTATATTGCGACCTATGCACAAAGAAAAAAAAAGAGATTTTCTGTATTCAAGGTTATAACTGAATTATCGTGTGAACAAGGCAGCAAGTCCACCTAAGAACAATATGATAACTGCGAGCCAAGCTATCCAAAGTACTAAACCTGGAAGTATCAGTAAAACGATTGCGAGTATTATTGCAAGTCCTATCATCCCACCCGCACTCACTTGTGTTGTCTCCATGATTTCACCTCCTGTTGAATTTTTGTTTGATCAAGTTTGATCTTCATTTATTTATTAGTTGCTATATTGAGTATAAACACAGAATTTACGAGTTTCTTGGATTGTATTTGTTGGTGCGTGCTTATGATCGCCTCAGCGAGGCGGAGATCACATAATCCCCAAGGCAGTTTCAAAGGGCTCACGCGAGTGTTAGAGAAACACTGATCAAGCTGCGTGCAGTGTTGCTGCATTTAGGAGATCAACGTCGATTTAGGAGAGGTACTCTTTGTCTAGTCGCTCAATTGCTTAGCATCATAGCTCCCGCTTTTTTTTACACGTCGCCTCTAAAACAACATGTTTACCGGAATCCCCTCCCTCTCGAAACCTTTCTTCAACTCGTCGCCCTTTTCAGCAAAGAACCGATCCTCGATCGCCCACTCCATGTTGTTTTCCCGGTAGGTGCGGTTTGCATAGTGATAGTTCAGCCGGTCCACCAGGACGAAATCAACGGCACCAGCAAGTTCGCCAGCCAGCTTTTCAGCTCCGGGCAGGAGCGGAGCGATCATGACAAAAGTCTTAATCCCTTTGGCATGAAGCGCTTTCGGGGCTTTGATCCGTTCCTTGATCATAGGGGCCCCTGGTTCAAAGATCCGTCGGATCTTTTCCTCAGCTGTGGTTATGGAAAAGCCAACCTCCACTTTCCTAGATGTTTTAAGGATGTCGATATCTCGCAGCACGAGAGAGGACTTGGTCTGAATCGTTACCGGCCAATCGCTCCCCAAAAGGATTTCAAGACATTTCCGGGTCAGTAGTACTTCTTCTCTGCCGGTTGATACGGATCGCATACACCGCTTACCCAGACCCTCCCCATTGGCTTCCTTGTTATTTCCTTCGCTAGCACCTCTGGAGCATTGATCTTGACGTCAACAAACTCGCCCCACGGTTCCCGGTGACCGGTGAACCGCTTCATGAACGCAGCGTAACAATATCTGCAGGCATGGCTGCATCCCCTATACGGGTTCATGGCGTAATCATAGACCTGGGATTTCGAAAGGACGGATTTTGTAGATATTTCTTGGATCTTCATTCGATTTCATCATATTTAGTGCGGGATTCGCACTACAGTGTTTGTCGGAGAAGTCGTTGCGACACGCGGTGAGCCGCAAAAAGGCGGAGTACCTGTATGTCACGTCGAATTACAAAATATTTAGCTTGGAGGGCACACACGTCCCTGTAGGCGATCACAAGCATTAACCTAAGGCACGAGCGATGTTAAGTTGTCAGGAAACGGTTGACCTGTAGCCAGAAAACGAGAACGAAGTCGGCTCAGAGATCTACTACTTCGTGGACCGAGATGGAAACATCCATTCGCGTGAGTTCCTTTCGGAAGGTCGGTCGCTGTGTCGAATTGATCCTTCAAAGCGATGAGTGTTAAAGGGTCGGTCGTAGCCTCATAGGACCACGACCTAATTAACGCTTGTTCGTGAAAAAAGGAGGAAGGAACCTACCCCTCCACTACACTTTTATTCAGGCCCATTCGTGGCCTTTTTCACACCTGTGCTTCCCTTCGTGCTTTGGGTCTTCATGCGAGCAGACAATCTCGGCACCACACTCAGGGCACGAGACAGTGCACTTTACGATTTCGTTCTTATCATCTTCTGCCATTGTTCAACCTCTTGTTGAGTGAATTCTAATTAAAGCGTAGCGGAGTATAAAAGTAGTGTTTTAACTCCAGCTACCGTTGGCGGTAATCAGCAGGCACCTCCCATCTTTCTGTTGCATTATACCGAGGCACTGTTGATTCGAAGTGAAACCAGGTGGGGGCATTATCTAACTGAGGATGCGCTGCAAAAAAAAGAGCTGTCGCCATAGCGTAGGGCTTCAAGAACTAAGGGCAATTCATCTTGAAAGATTTTATATCATAATGGAGCAGATCCAAAAACAAACCCGCCACTCACGTAACAATAGACGTGCAACGCCGGCCCTTCGTCAGTGTCTTTCTACTCAGCTAGCACTTCATCTCTCATGAGCCTTGTATACCAACCACATATCTGTGATTCATTGCAATCTGGGCCAATTGTCAAAAAGAGCTCACCTGTGATATCGGAGTGAGTTAGCGTACAACGGCGCGGGGAGATCGGATCCGTGTGCCCAATGCCAGCCACGTATTTGACGTGTAGCTTTTCCGGCCGCAATCTATCCTCGCGTCTGTGCGTATCCATTGGTTCGCCTGCCCTTCAAACGTCCTTAAATTCAATCTCGTAGACGAATTGGAAGCCTATGTGCTTATCAAAAAAGGGTATTGTGAATCCTTTGACGGCAGCATGCCAGAACTGCCTCACCAATATTTGCTGTCTATGCTTTTTGAGCAAAGAAAAATGCCGCTCTCCTGTGAAGCAAGAGAACAGCTATGAAATGCAACCCGCTGTTTTAGCTTATGCATTCTACTTCTCGCTTTCAGCAGGAGCGGAAGTAGCGGGAACATCAGTTGCCGACTGTGGCTGGGTAAAACCATCTGCCAAATGATTGCTAGAACTGACTTCTGCCTCCAGTTGTTGCAGCGAGATGCCGTTTTTCTCCAGCAGGTGGATCAGCATACGAGTATGGCGCAGCAGTTCCGCGTCTTGAGCGGAGAGATGTTGCATAACCTGTTCAATATCGTTATAGCTGTTCATCGTCGTGTTAAACTGCTCGTCGGCCTGAAGTTCCGACTTTCGTCCGAGGACGTTCTGCCCAACCATAATAATCGGTAGTAAGGTCAGCTGAAGGAATGTTTGCGAAATCCATACAACGAGTAAGGCGACGATGGGGCTTAGTAGGCCAATGATGGCCATCAATCCAACGACAGCAAGCGCTGCAAACGTATATGCCGTCCACATCGTACCAACACTCTTAGTAAGCCCAACAGCTACCCGCGTATTGACGCCAGCCGCCTTTTGCTCAGCTTCATGAAGCATATTGACATTGCGTGGCTGGTACGGATGATGTTCGTGATCAAACAACGCGCTGGTATGGTGATGTGGGTGCGCCTGTGTCTGTGGTACAATCTCTGTTTTGACAGAGCCCGAAGTGGTCTCTCCTTGCATACTAATTATCCCCCGATTGCTAAAATCTGCCTATGTGTGCGATTATATCTCATACTATAACAGCCTCCGGCCTTTTTGAATAGATGTCACCTGTTGAACTCTCACTTGATTTGTTATCTGCCATAATCTGCTTTCTTTACGGTCGTCCGGTCATCAAAATAAACTGAACACGCAAGAACAAGTTGACTCAGCTTAGAAGTCATAGTCTTAGTTACGACAAAGCGTTCAGATGTTGCTAAGTAAGTTGAAGCCTCAATAGGGCTCCCACATATTGCTTCTGGAGTCTGAGCCTGTATTAGGCTCCGGTTGCGGTCAAATCCATCGCTCAAAGTGTACAACGTAACTTTATTTCATAAAAGCGACGCTTATCGCCTAGGTTCCTATGCAGTTAGATAAGTCTTGTATTTCGCGACGCTATCGGTGGTATAAGTCGCAATGAAACGGAACGCGATCCTGGTCTAGTCATCGCGACACTCAACATGAAGCTCGCAACTTACGCGGTAGATCATTTTATTTTAACAGGGATACCAGGGCGCTAGGAGCCTAACCTAAGTGTTTAGCGAAAGTAATCGACGAGAGGACGCCCTAGAATCACGTAAATCAAAAAAAGAAATAAAAAAGAAGGGCCCTCGAAGGACTTCTCACCGTCTTATCAGTAGATAGACTAATCCAGCCAAAAGTGCCGGTATTCCAAGTCCGAGAAGCGAAAACTCCGGAACAGGTTGGGCAGGTAAGCTCGCGACGCTGCTCGTTTGAGCTGAAGGAACTGATATTCCGGGCACAGAGGAATTCTCAAGTGCTGTAGATATTCCTGAATTATAGTTTGAGACATTAGTGGGAGCAGATGCTTGCCCCACCGTGGGCGTTGCTGTAGCCTTTACCGTTGGTTTGACTGCTGCCTTCACCGTGGGCGTTGCTGTAGCCTTTACCGTTGGTTTGACTGCTGCCTTCACCGTGGGCGTTACGGTTGGTATTGGCGTTGCTTTAGGTGCCGGTGTTGCAGTCGGCTTGACGGTTGGCGTCGTGGCTGTCCACGCTAGCTTATCAGTGTTCCAGCTTCCACCACTGCTAAAATCAACAATTGAATTGTATTGCCGGTATACAAAGAAGCCGCCGTTGAGCCAAGCGGTCTTGGCCGATGCGCTGGCGCCATTTCCTGAAGCTGTATTCCCTAAGTTCGCAGGACCTGCAGCGTCATTGTACCATGATCCGGTTCCCCCAAGAGCGCCGCCGGTCTCGTCCCAATGCGTTTGATGCACCGGCGCGTTTCCGTCCTCACCGATCCAGACAGTCGGATACGGTTCATTTCCTGGACCCGCACTAGTGTCCCACGCAATTTGAATGTAATAATTATGGCCCGCGCGAAGAACGGTATCAGTTGGTATATACCACCGCGCACCGCTGCCACCAGTCGTAGCACGGTAGATCGTAAGGTAGCCCTCATTAGGGCCCTTGTAGGTGTCGATTTCAATCATAAAAGCGCCATACGCTTTGTCCCAAATTTTTTGGAAGCGCTGGCCTGTCATTCCTGTGTAATGAAATCCTACCTCCCACGACGCTGTGTTTTGGTTATTTGTTGCACTGCCTGCCGGGATGGAGATAAAATCATTTTGCCCCATATCACCCCAATACGGGTGTCCATTTGATTGAGTTCGAAATAAGCTAGGGGTGCTAACGTACGCGTTATAGCTGGCTCCTGCAGCTCCGTTGTTGACCCATGTTGATCCCGCTTGGGGGAAATAATATATGGTGGGGGTCGGCTGTGCAGCAGCCGGTGTGATTACCAACCCTGCAACAAGGGCAGAGGCCGCCAACAAAAGAAACACTCTAAGGGCTTTTCTTTTCGCATATTTCAACTAAACACCTCGGTCTAGTAGTTCAGTGTACCTGAAGACGACGACGAGCATCTATTTAACAGTTCCTGCCATCTATTTTTATAAAAAAGCTGAATAATTAATATTATCGCTTATTTTTTAATTTAAAGCGTTTTAGGTGAATATAAATAACTTCAACATAGTTTAGGGCTACTTACACAGTTTTAACGCGCAAAAATAGAATTGCCATCGGGAGCTTATCTTATTCTGGATGACATCCGGTCCGAGCCTTATGGCGATCATTTTTCAAGCGCGATTTACATCACAAGTTTCGTGAATACAAGAACGAATAATAAACAACAAGATCCGACTACACATCTAATGTCTTCAGACTCCACGAAGGCAGCGAAGGGCGTGTCACAAGATAGGTTCCAGTGTCGGAGCCTTTATTAGGCTCCGGTTGCTGCTTCGAATTCCCTGTTAGAGCAGAGCATGATTGACTTTAACGAAGAAGACCGCGCAATCGCCATAGGTGTGAAAGCAGTCTAATTGTGCTGCTGTGAGAGTGCCCTTCCAGATGACTTGTCCGTCCCAATTAACGATTGAATGCGCGATATCTATAGTATGCGGGCTCGACTTGTCTTTTCGTGCAACTAGAGTCACCTGTTTGTCTGCCAATTCTTTGCCCACGTTCGCGTTAGCGAAGACTTGATCGGTCGCCGTGTCAGCAGTGAGTTCACCGTAATTGTAATCCCCTATTGCTATGTCAAACCGCTGAATGGCTGAGTCGTCCACTGACGTTGCTGTTACCTCTGCAGCGGCTCTAAGCGTGCCTATCAGGACCAAGCATAAGGCTATTACAATCGATGTTTTCCGCATTGTCATTCGCCTCTCATTTTGACTTGTTATGCCGACTCAGCAAGTATTGATAGCTTCTTCCGCGAATCCACGATTTGTTGAAGCGCATCGGCAATGCATTCGCCACACACCGTCGCATCCGGCTCCTCAAGTCCCTTTGCGCACCTTGGGTGAAGATCGTAGTAGCAGTGGTTGCTCTTGACGGTATAGCTTAATACCAGTTGCATCGACTTTTACCTCCGAAAACACCAACAATCAATGAGTATGTTAATGCGCGTGACACATTTTTGTGGTCACGCCTCAAAGCTCGTTCCGATTGACAAAAGAAGGCAATATCGGCAAAATAGAGCAAGGCTAGATTTAAGTGGAGCACACGTTTGAAGTTTGGAAATACGGTAGCAAGGACCCGGCAGGCCACTGACCCGCTCATAGATTTCCTGCAGGTCTTGGTCATTGAACCTTAGGCAAACGGCTGTTATGTTGATGTTAGAATGCTCCAGCACCTACTGAAGCCTCAATAGGCCTCCACTGACATGGAACTTTTCAAATAGTCTCAAAGAAAAAACATAATGTAAATTAAATCATGAGATTATTCTGATCACAAAAAATGAAAAAAAATACATTAAATCTTAGCAAAATGGAAGAAAAAGACCTATATCCTACCATATTCCAACGGAAGTCCATTAGAAAGTACGATTTAGACCCCCTGGATGAAGATACATTAAAGGAGATCAGAGATCATCTTCAAACTTTAAAACCGTTGCATGAGGACATTAAAATTGAATTTAAGATTTTATCTCCCGGTGCTGTTATAAGAAGGACGATGAGAAAAGCACCGCATTATATAGCTGTTTTTTCAGAGGTAAAAGAGGGTTATCTAAGCAATGTAGGGTTCATGCTACAGCAGATGGATCTATTTTTTTCTGCTAATGGATTGGGTAGTTGCTGGCAGGGGATCCCTACCCTCAAAAAAGAAGGTTTGGCAAGTTCACGTCTGAAATTTATCATTTTAATGCCCTTTGGAAAGCCCCAGGAAACATTACACCGAACAAAAACTTCCCAATTCAGGAGAAAATCACTCCAGGAAATTAGTGACGTTAAAGGTGCAGATGATTTACTGGAAACAGCTCGTCTTGCTCCTTCTGCACGTAATGCACAGGGGTGGTTTTTTACAGGTGATGAATATTTAATTCACGCATATTACCGCAAACCAAGCTTCATCCCGGGACTTTTAATCAAAAAATATCCCCCCATGGATGTGGGAATTAGTCTTTACCACTTGAAACTGGGTGCAGAACATTTTGGCAAGGAAACTGAAATTATATTTGATAACCCGGAGGATAAGAATCTTAATGATTATGAGTATGTTGCCAGTTTGCGCTTAACATAGTCAAATTCCCTGATTTGTTCTCCAGTGATTTCTACCAATCTTTTGGCTCCGGTTCAATAGCTTCTTTTTCAGTTATAAAACTTAAAAAAATTCAGTTTGTGCCAGACTACTTTTACCCCTCTCACTTCAATACCCTTGTAGTACGCTACCTTTTTTGCCATCTCCCCGGCCGACGGGACCGCTCCCAGCTGCTGCAGCTTACCGAGTTGCTCACAACACTTTCACTATCGCCCATTTTGAAATGAGTGTTTGCCTCCGTCCGAGTTCACGTGCTGCATGCAACCGCTGCTTTACTCATAGGGCAGGCTATTTACGGGCGGAAACATTAATTCTGCGGAAGATTTCGAAATACGTGCCGTCAGCCTGTTTAGTGGCCTCCAGCATCTTTTGTACTACCAAATCCCGGGAAAAACCACGGCTAGGGGGTTGGAGAATCGCCTTGAAGGGTTCCAAACTGGGTTGATCAATCCATTTAGCAATACTATCGGCATCCGAGAAATAACGGTCGGCATTCTCGCCCCAAACCTTCACTTCACGGTAAGGCAGTTTTTCATTAAAGTCTGATATTCTTCTATTTCAGGCATATACCAGGGCCATTCGAAGTTCAGAAAATAACGCCGGTATTGCGGAATTTCCATGGCCGCTTCTACAATTTTGACAAAGGTAGCGCAAGAACCGGCAGCGGCAAAATTAAGCCGCAGCAAGGTTCGTGTGCAGCATCAAAAAACCTCGTATCAGTCTAATTGCAGAGCTTAATGCAAATCATTACTCTTTTATGTGGCGCAGCAGATAGAGGCATGCGGCTGCCGCACCCGGTCCTCACAGACGAGCGCTTAATAGTCTTGGAGATCGTTCATTAGAGAGGAGAAATGTTAACATGAGCCAAACCAGGAGGGTTGTAAGGAGTTGGAAGAGCGTGCCCACCATCGAAGGGGCAGGAGTCCATTTGAAGCGGGCGCTTGGTTTTCAAGGGTCATCCCCGGAACTCGATCCGTTCCTTCTGCTGGATGACTTCCATAGTCACACTCCGTCAGAATATCTGCCCGGGTTTCCCTGGCACCCGCACCGCGGAATGGAAACCGTGACCTACGTTTTGGAAGGAACGGTCGCGCACGGTGATAGCATGGGGAATAGGGGGACTATCGGCGCTGGCGACATGCAGTGGATGACCGCCGGCAGCGGAATAATCCACCAGGAGATGCCGGAAGGCGGGGCAGATGGTCGCCTGTGG
>Ga0208037_1001821_pt1 | contig 9745 bp, 9 predicted proteins | sample June2015DPH_13_1_3_FD_184710 | JGI IMG/M metagenome (GOLD analysis project Ga0208037, IMG submission 184710) | Peatland microbial communities from SPRUCE experiment site at the Marcell Experimental Forest, Minnesota, USA - June2015DPH_13_100... | ecosystem: Environmental > Terrestrial > Soil >...
CCGCCGCCCTCCATGCCCGGCGGGGTGGGCAATTGCGTGAAGAAGGCCAGATTAAAGGCGCCCAGGCCCCGGCTCACCACCACCCAGATGATCCAGGCCAGGATCAACATCCCCAGCAAGGCGGAACCCGTCGCCAGGCAGCTGACCACGAGGTTGGCAAGCCGGCGGCCGGCGGCGGGCCGGGGTTTCATAAGCCCACGCTCCAGGAACGGTACATCCGCTTTAGCAGCATCTGGGAGAACATCTGCACCGCGTAGCTGATGATGAACAGGATCAAGCCCAGCTCAATCAGGGAGCTGACATAGATGGCCTTGGTGGCCTCGCTGAATTCGTTAGCCAGGGTGGAGGCGATGGTATTGCCGGCGCCGAACAGCGAGGTGGATATGCGGTGAGAGTTGCCGATCACAAAGGTGACGGCCATGGTTTCTCCCAAAGCCCGGCCCAACCCCAGGAAGACTGCGCCGATGATGCCCACCAGGCCGTAGGGGATGGTCACCTTATAAGTCACTTCCCAGGTGGTGGCCCCCATCCCGAAGGCGGCCTCCTTCACCACATTGGGCACCAGGGAAAAGATGTCCCGGGTGATGGCGCAGATAAAGGGCAGGACCATGAAGGCCAGGATGATGCCGGCGGTGAGCATGCCGATGCCCATGGGGGGGCCTTGAAACAGGGGCAGCCAGCCCAGGTTCTTTCCCAGGGCCGGCTGGATATAGTTGGCCATGAAGGGGGCAAAGATAAACATGCCCCACATACCGTAAATGATGCTGGGAATGGCGGCCAGCAGCTCGATAATGGTGCCCACCACCCGGCTCACCCGGGGCGGGGCCAGCTCCACCAGAAACAGGGCCAGGGCCAGGCTCAAAGGGACCGCCAGCACCATGGCGATGAGAGTGGAAACCAGGGTGCCGTAAATACTGCTGAGGGCCCCGAAATTTTCGGTAACCGGGTTCCACTGCTGGGAAGTCAGGAAGCCGAAGCCGAAGCGCTTGAGGGATGGCAGGGATTGCTGCAGCAGGGCAAGGAAGATGCCGCCCACCAGCAAAGGGATCAGCAGGGCGCTGGCGACCGTCAGCCAGCGGAAGGTCCGGTCGCCCCTGGCGGAGGCCTGCTGCACCGCCCGATCTGAGATGGTCAAGCTATCCGTTGGCATAATGAGATTTGAGGCCGGAGCCCAGATGACCCCAGCCTCTCCAAGGAGTTAATCAAGTTGGCCAAGAAGGTCGCGGCTGCGACCTCGCCTGCCTTTATTTAACCGGCCACATCGGTTTGCCGCCGGAGGTGATTTCCTTAGCCCAGGTGGCTTCCACCATGTCCACCACGCTTTTGGGCATGGGTACATAGTCGAGCTTTTCGGCCATCTCGCCGCCATGCTGGTAGCACCAATCGAAGTACTTCAGCATGGCCTGGGCCTTGGCGTCGTCGTGCTGATCCTTGTGGACCATGATGAAGGTGGCGCCGACGATGGGCCAGCTCTGGTCACCCGGCTGGTCATCCAACATCAGGTAAAAGCCATAAGGGACGCTTTTCCAGTCGGCATTGGCCGCGGCCGCCCCAAAGGCCTCGAGGCTGGGCTTCAAGAATTTGCCGGCCTTATTCTGCAGCAGCGTATAAGGCATATTATTCTGTTTGACATAGGCATATTCCACGTAGCCGATGGAGCCGGGCACCACTTTCACCTGGCCGGCCACGCCTTCATTGCCCTTGCCGCCGACGCTGTTTTTGGCCGGCCACTGCACCGAGGTGTCGGCGCCGACCTTCTCCCTCCATTCCGGGGAGATCATGGAGAGGTAGGTGGTAAAGATAAAGGTGGTTCCGGAGCCATCGGTGCGGTGCACCTCGGTGATGGCCTGGGGGGGCAGCTTCAGGCCGGGGTTGAGCTCCTTGATAGCCGGGTCGTCCCATTTGGTGATTTTGCCGAGATAGATGTCGGCCAGCACCGGGCCGGTGAGCTTCATGGCCCCGGGGCCGACGCCCGGAATGTTCACCGCCAGCACCACGCCGCCCATGACCATGGGCCACTGCACCAGGCCGTTCTCCTTCAGCATGTCGGCCTTTTGGGGCGCATCCGAGGCCCCGTAATCCACGGTCTTCGCCTTAATCTGGGCAATGCCGCCGCCGGAGCCGATGGCCTGGTAATTGATCTTCATACCGGTGATCTGATTATATTTGAAGGCCCACTGAGAATAAATGGGGTAGGGGAAGGTGGCCCCGGCCGCACTGAGGGCCACGGTCTGGGCCTGGGCCAGACTGACCAGGAAGAAGGTGAGGATAAGGACTGAGAGAAACCACCATGACTTCCGCATGTTTATGCTCCTTCGAGTTGGAGGGATTATTGGCAAACTGTTTCAAAACCACCTATTTGTCCTGAGGTCAGGAAACCCTTCGGCGCGCAGCCGGGTTTTGAAACACCTGAGCAACATGATAGCGACTAATTATTAAGAAATGGTTAGGAGAGGGTAAAATTTTGGTAAATTTTGGGTTTTTGTTAAAGGTCCGGGATTACTCCGCCGGAGGTGCAAGGAGAAGAGGCTCCCCTCTCCCGGGGTGCTTTCCACCGTCACCCGGCCGTGGTGCGCCTGGGCAATGTGCTTGACGATGGCCAATCCCAGGCCGGTGCCGCCGATCTTCCGGCTGCGTCCGGCATCCACCCGGTAGAAACGTTCAAAGATGCGGTCTAGTTGACTCTTCTCGATGCCTACCCCCTGGTCCCGAACCCGGACCACCACCTCGGCGTCGTCCCTTAGAGCCTCCACCTGCACGGTGCTGCCCGCGGGGCTGTATTTGACGGCGTTGTCAATCAGGTTTACCAGGGCCTGTTCCAGGAGGGGCGCGTTGTCCCGGGCTTGCAGCTGATCCGGGCAATTCAGCTGGACCGTGATCTTCTTGGCGGTGGCCTTGGCTTCACAAATCTGGATGGCGGAATCCAAGACGGCTTTGAGCCTTCCGGCGGTGAGGAAGACCCTTCCCTGTTCAGCATCCCGTTCGATCCTGGAGAGACTCAGAAGATCGTCGATAATCTCATTGAGCCGATCGGTCTGCCGGGAGACGATGCCCAGGAAGTTCCGGGCATTCTCCGGCTCCTGAAGGGCGCCGGCCAGTAAAGTCTCCACAAATCCCTTGATGGAGGTGATGGGGGTTTTCAGTTCATGGGAGACATTGGCCACGAAGTCGCGGCGGCTCATCTCCAGCCGCCGCAGATGGGTGACGTCGTGCAGCACGATGAGAAAGCCGAGAGGTCTTGAGCATTAATATATCAAAATCCCTTCCGTTTGCAGAAATTCCTGCCACCTCAGTCCGTTGGGTCCATTTTACACCTTGTAAAAATTTCTGACAGACCCCCTGCCGCTGCCAGAACCGGCCTGATGGCACCCGGCGAGATTTTCTTGTATTTTCAGCCAGATAAACCGCTGGCGGCCCGGGCATAATCGTTGCATTTTTGACGGCAGGGGCCCCGGCCTAGTCGGGGTTTATTCTCTAAAGTTTCTCCGGTCAGGCCGGAGGCGGGTTGCTCTGATGCCGGCGTACTTTCTGCTCCTGATCGCCATCATTATCCAGCTTATTGCCGCATTCCTGGCTTTTCGGCTGGTACGGATTACCAGGAGGACCACCGCCTGGCTGTTTATCTCCATAGGCTTCTTGCTGATGGCCATCCGGCGCTGCTTCACGTTATTCGAGTGGTTCGCCCGGGGAATGTCCCTCATGCCTGTGGACATCGGTTCGGAATTGGTGGGGCTGGCCACCGTTATCCTGATGCTCCTGGGGGTGGCCTTCATTACGCCGCTATTCCGGGACATGATGCGCACCCAGGAAGGGCTCAGGGAACAGGTTGAGCAGAGGACCGCAGCATTAACACAATCCTACCAGGCCTTACAACTGGAGTTGCAGGAACGGGAAAAGGTGGAGGAATCCTTGCACCTTTCGGAGGAAAAGTTCCGCACCATTGCGGACTTTACTTACGATTGGGAGAGCTGGCTGGCCCCCGACGGCGCCTATAACTATATTTCGCCCTCGTGTGAACGGATTACCGGGTACGCCGCCCAGGAATTTCTGCAAGATCCCGGACTCCTGGAGAGGATCGCCCATCCCGACGATCACGCCAGGGTGGTCAAGCATTTGCGCGATGATCTCCGCAACCCTGACCCCCATTCCCTGATTTTCCGCATCGTTACCCGGAGCGGCGAAGAGCGTTGGATCGCCCACGTGTGCCAGCCGGTTTTCACGCCCGAGGGGCGCAACCTCGGCCGCCGCTCCAGCAACCGCGACATTACCAGATACCAAAGGGCCCGGGCCGAGAAGGTGGAGCTGGAGGCCCAACTTCGCCAGGCGCAAAAGATGGAAGCCATCGGCACCCTGGCCGGGGGCATTGCCCATGATTTTAACAACATCCTGTCACCCATCATCATGTACGCCGAGATCGCCTTGCGGGAGATGGGGAAGGACCAGGAACTGCGCCCTTATCTGGAACAGGTGCTCAAGTCTGGCAAACGGGCTGCGGATCTGGTCAAACAGATTCTCACCATCAGCCGCCGCAGCGAACAGCAACGGATAATGCTGCGCCTGAGCCCCCTGGTCAAAGAATCCCTGAAATTGCTGCGGGCCTCCTTGCCGGTGACCATTGACATCCAAACGCAGATCGCCGCCGAGTGGGATTGGGTGCTGGCGGACCCCAGTGAAATCTACCAGGTGGTCATGAATCTTTGCACCAATGCCGCCCAGGCCATGGAAGAAAGGGGGGGCCGCCTTAGCGTGGGCCTGGATAAAGTGGAATTGGCCCGAGAGCAGACGTCCTGCGGCATCAGCGTCCCCCCGGGAAATTATCTGAGATTGACCGTCGGGGATACCGGTCAGGGCATGACCCCGGGGGTGCTGGAACGAATCTTCGAGCCTTACTTCACCACCAAGGAGGTGGGCAAGGGGACCGGCCTGGGTTTGGCGATGGTCCATGGAATTGTCAAAAATTATAGCGGGGGCATCCAGGTCTTCAGCGAACCGGGAAAAGGAACCACCTTTGAGATCCTCTTCCCCCTGATGGCCTCTGAAGAAGCGCTGGAACCCGAGCCGGTGGCTGCCATGCCGGAAGGGAAAGAGCGCATCTTGCTGGTGGATGATGAGCCGGATATCGTGGCTGCCGCCCAAATTATCCTAAGGCAGTTGGGATATCAGGTGACCGCCTTGACTGATGGCAATGAGGCCCTGGCCGCCTTCCGGGCCGGGCCGGAGAAATTCGATCTGATCCTCACCGACCTGATCATGCCCCAGTTGAGTGGGCTCGACCTGGCCCGGGAAGTCCTGGCTCTCCGGCCGGAGATCCCCATCCTGGGCTGCACCGGCCACGCCGAATTCAGCAGCTTGGACAAGACCAGGAGCCTGGGGATCAGGGAAATTATTCTGAAACCCCTCATTCCGGCAGAGTTGGCTAAGGCCATTCGCCGGCTGCTGGATTCTCCAAAGGAGCCGGGCCGGTTAAACCCGCCAGCATAAGGACCTCGACCTTGGGAAATACCGCCGATCCCTTCTTCTATGATGTCATCAGCAGGTGGCGGCTCTGCCGGTTCTGTCTCCACCTGCATAACCTGGTGGGCAAACTAACCTGCAACGCCTTCCCGGAAGGGATCCCCCCGGAGATCGCCTCGGGGAGGTTTATCCATAATAAACCCTTCCCCGGACAAGAGAACGACCTGACCTTCGACCCCTGTTGAGCCGGGCCGAAGGAATTTCGAAGGTCAGGCGTTGATATTCTGTGATATCCTGTGTGTCAACCTGCCAGCGGGGGGCGGCGGCGGCCTGGTGGGGCTGGCCCTGGCCTTTCCGGCCAAATACGTCTTCCGGATCTACCCGGGACAATACTTAAGCTAATGAAGGATTTCAAAAAAACAAAAGTTTGGTAAAAGAACCGTCAAGCGGCTTTGGATATCTATAAAGTAACAGCAAGCTTTCCCAAAAAGTGGAAGAGCCGGCGGGGGCGCTTATAATTTCTTATAGCCCGGTGGTAGATTAAAGAGGCTCTCGGGCTGGGGCCCTTCTGTGATGCTTCGGTATTCCATGGAAAAATCCTTCTCTCTGGAGACCAGTTTTACCGCGACCCGCAACTTGACGGCCATCCAGATGGTCTGCCTCTCGGGGCCGAGGCCCCCCGGCGCGGTGACTTCATATTTTTCGGCTTCGTAGCCGTTCACCGTCTCTTTGCCCACCAGGCGTTTTGCCAGGGCATCCGGGGGAATCTGGATGAATTGCCCGGGGAGCTTGGTCTTCAGGGGCAGCTCCATGTAGCCGTGCTCACGGGGAAGGATGACCCAGACCTTTTTCAGGTCCGGCCGCACGATGGTGATGGTCTGGCCTTCTTCGTCATTGAACTCCTGGCGCATCTTGCCGTCCTGCACGAAGATCTTCCCGAGCGCCAGCTTTTCGCCGTCCTGGACCACCATCTGGGCGGAGAACTGCGCGGCCGCGGCGCTGCCGGCAAGGAGCAAGACCACCGCCAGAACCAACAACCAGCCTGGTTTCCCCAAAGTCTTGTCGGTCATCTCTCACCTTCCCAAGCATCATTTCCCGCTGATGAGCTCCATCACCTTGATGATGGCGGAGATGTCCTCGTCGCCCCAGCCCTGGGCCACCCCCACCCGGTAGAGGTGCAGCAGCATCTGCCCCCCGAGGACCGGCGCCCCCAGCTCGTAAGCCGTATCCAGGATGAATTTGGCGTCCTTGGTCAAATGCTTCAGGGGGAAGGACGGCGGATGGTTCCGGTCTCTGAAGTTGGCGGCCTTTATCTGGAACATGGGGGCGTTCATGGCCCCGGAGAAGACCGTTTCCAGCATGGCCTCCAGTTCCAGGCCCCCCAGCCGCCCGAAGTTGAGGGCCTCGGTGAAGCCCGCCATCATCAAGCCCAGGAGCAGGTTGAAGAACATCTTCATCATGGAGCCCTGGCCGGCCCGGCCGCAGAAAATGACCTTCTTCCCCATGGTCAGAAACAGGGGCTCCAGTTCTTTGACCTTTTCCTCCTTGCCCGCCGCCAGGATCACCAGGGTCCCCTCTTCCGCGGGTTTCTTGGTGCCCGAAACCGGGGCGTCGATAAAGTTGATTCCGGTGGAGGCCAGTTGTTTGCCCAGCTCCCGGGTAAAGCTGGGGGACACCGAACTCATATTGATGAACACCTGGCCGGGTCTGAAGGCGGCGGCGGCGCCCTCCTCTCCCCAAAGCAGCTCATAGAGGGCCTCGGGCCCGGTGACCATGGCGATGATGATCTCCGCCTTCTTGGCCAGGGTCCTGGGGCTGGAGGCGATCCCGGCCCCCAATTGCGCCAGGGGTTCGGCCTTGGCGGCAGTACGGTTATAGACCATCAGGGGGTAATCGGCCTTGAGGATACGGGCAGCCATGGGGGCGCCCATGATGCCCAACCCCATAAACCCAATCTTGGGTTCCATCTTTAAATCTCCTCCCTCGTGAAACCAGGGCGGACACATGGGTCCGCCACTACCAAAAAATTATCACTTTTTCCGGCACAAGAAAGCGACCTCCCGGGTAAGCAAATCTTCCCGGGTATAGCCCTTCGCCACCAGGATTTCCTCCAATCCGGGGGACAATTCCCTGGCCATTTCCATTACCGGGCTTTCCTCCAGCACTTCCAAATAAGTATTGAATATTTTTCGGTAATCCGTCAAGCACAGTCTATTCAAATGGGTATGGGCAGGATATCGGTTATCCAGCAAGTGATCCCAGGGAGGCATCCGAGGGTGGGTAGGCCTGCGGGCATCTGTCCACTCCGGGTGATGCCCGCCGGAAAGACTCGGGAAGAGGTGGATATTAATCCAGGCTCGCCCCTGAGGTTTAAGGACCCGGTTAACCTCCCGGACGGCCGCGGGCAAGTCGTCAATATGCTCAAATACCAGGGAAGAGAAAATGAAATTGAAATAATCATCCGGAAGCTTCATATGGGTCGCGTTCATCAGGCGCACATCCACCCGGTCCAGGGGAAGGGGTTTGCCGTATTGGCAAGAGAGTCTGCGAAAAAATTGGCCGTCGAAGAGCCAGTGCCGGAAAATAGACTTGAGCCCCCGCTCCCAACCGTTTGCCCTTAGCATCTGGAGAAGACTCCTGAGGGTCATCCTGAAAGTAGGGACTTCCACGTCAATGCCCATGGTCTCCAGGCCGTCAGCGGTGAACAGGATGGTTTGGCTGGCCCGCTGGCCGCACCCTATTTCCAGCAACCTCAACCGGCTCAGGTCAGGTCCCAAGGTAGTCTTGATAATGGCGGATAATTTTTGGTGAAAAATTATTTGCCCGTCGGCATTCTCCAGATTGCTCGCCCGGTAAGCCCGCAGGATACCCAACGCCCACCTCAGACGTTGGATCCAAGGGACTCGCCGCTCTGCCAAGGCAACCACCTGGTTAGCAGGGTCTCCTCTTTCTGTCATATCCATTTGGAAGGCCTTCCCAGTCCTGCCCATAGGTGCTAACTTGCCCACATCTTTCCTAGGCAAGCTCATTGGGCGTCTCCTTCGGCGCGGTATTACTGGTATTGAATGTAAAGGGGCTTTGGGTTCAGCCTTAGCAGCTCCTGGGGCGTCATCAGTGCGTCGCCTTTCTTGGTGTCATTGTGATAGAAGAGCTTGAAGCCAACATACTGCACCGGCTCGGCAACGATGTAATCCTTATACGAATCCCTCTTTAGCGAGGGGGGGCCCCAGCCGTCCATGTTCATGATGATCTGCACCTCGGGTCGGAGCACGATCCTCTTGGCATTGGTGACCATGTTGCGGGTGAAGCGGTGCACAATGAGCACCTTGGGCGGAAGATTATACTTTCTCACCAGTTCCTCCAGGTAGCCGGAGGCATAGTTGATGTCCGCCGCGTCATAGGTGCCGATCTTGGTCCCCGGCTTCTTACCACTCTTGATCAGGTTAAACTCCGGATCGATCCCCAGGTATACGTCCGCATTCTTCAGCAGCCATTCGAAGCGCGGCAGGATGGTGCGGATGTTGTCATGGCCGGTCTGAATGTCGAGGAAGAGAAGGGCGTTCGCCTCTTTGGCCCAGTCGTACACTTCGTTGACGACCTTGTCCGGCATCACCATCCGGTACTTGCCGGCCTTGCCCGGTTCTCCCTGCGCCACCACCGCGATGAGGTGCAGCGCGGGCTGCACCGGCAAAGACGGATCCGCCTTTTCCCATTTGGCTACTTCACTCTGCAACCGCCGCAGCATTTCGTCCTTCTGCCATTCACCCAGCGCCCCCATCCGCTTGGAAAGCGGGTTACCGTAGTAGGCGACAATGCGCTTCTGCGGCAAGATGGAACCCGGCAGCGGCGGCGGGCAGGCCACCGGCCAGCCGTACCGTTTCGCATACTCGGGGTCCTCGCCGGCGAGGTACTTGGCCTTGGGAGCCGCAACTTCGAGGGCTGGCGCCTCAGTCTTGGTGGGGTTGGCGGTAGCGGTGGCCTTTGCCGCGGCGGGAGCCGGCGGCGGGGTTGAAGCCGTTGGAGTTGCCGGGGTAACCGGGATAGCCGAAGCCGCCGGGGCGGCGGGGGCGTTTTGCGCGGTTGGGGCTATCTCCACTTCGCTGAACTTGTCGTTCGTAAAGCCTGCCCGGGCGACCAATACTGCGAGGACGGTTGCCAGCAGGGGGGCAAATATCCGGATATAAAATCGACAACACGGGTACGTCACCAAGTACTCCTTTGAATTAAATATGCGGCGCTGCCAAGAGCTCGCCAGTAGGTAAAGCAGTCCAGGCTTTTATATCAGTTAATT
>Ga0208037_1001829_pt1 | contig 9711 bp, 9 predicted proteins | sample June2015DPH_13_1_3_FD_184710 | JGI IMG/M metagenome (GOLD analysis project Ga0208037, IMG submission 184710) | Peatland microbial communities from SPRUCE experiment site at the Marcell Experimental Forest, Minnesota, USA - June2015DPH_13_100... | ecosystem: Environmental > Terrestrial > Soil >...
GCATCACCAGGTCGCCCTCGGTCCCGAGGAACCCATCCTTGAAATCGTTGTGGCTGGCTACGCGCCCGATTACGGCCCCGAGGTCTGGCTGCTGAAGTATCGCATCCGGCAGGAGATGCTCCGCAGCGATTACTACCAAACGCGCGTTTTGCGCCCGGCCTACACGCAGCTCTATCCCCCGGAGAAGCATGCGCCGCGCACGCTCGTCGAGGTTCGTTATCCTGAAGAGGAGTTCGCGGACAACTCCGCGGCCGCCAAGGAACCGCCTCTGCTCAACCTCATTCAGAGCAACGATTCGCGTTTCGTCCGGCTCCGTTCATCCGATCCCAAGACCGCCCGCGTCATCGAGCAGATCCAGAACGGTAAGAGCCAGGGTTCGCACCTCGCTGATGCTGAGGAGTTCATGCACGCTGCGCTCGTCATTCTCGCGGGCGACGGGAAAATCGCGCTGGGCGCCATGAGTGATGAGGGCGGATTTAACTGGGTTGTTCCCCCCGCCGAGACGCTGGAGAAAACGCAGGAAGAAACGAACCGTCCCCCGGGCGCTCCAACCCTCCGCCGCAAGCCGTAAGGTCGTTTCGATTCCTCTCCGTGTCGCGCGAATCAACGTTCGTCGTCAGTCCCTCGCGCCAATGCCCCCGCGGTCGCGCCGATGTCTTTGCGGTAGTGCGCGCCCTCGAAGTGAATCTTCCCCGCCCCCTGATAGGCAGTCGCAAGGGCCGCTTCGAGCGTGTCTCCCCACGCGGTCACCCCCAGCACCCGGCCGCCGCCAGTGACGAATTCATTGCCCACGCGTTTCGTCCCCGCATGCAGCACTTTCACGCCGGGCACTTTTGCCGCTTCCTCCAACCCCTCGATCCGCTTGCCGCTCTCGAACTTCCCCGGGTAGCCCCCCGAGGCCATTACCACGCAGGCGCTCGCGCCCTTTTTCCATCGCAACTTTTCCGGCGCCAGCGCCCTGCGGGTCACGTCTGACAGCACCTCCGCCAGATCGAAATCCATTCGCGCCGCGATCGGCTGCGCTTCTGGATCGCCCATCCGGCAGTTGAACTCAAGGACCTTGGGCCCCTCCGCCGTGAGCATGAGGCCGAAATACAGGAAGCCTTGATATCGGATCCCCTCCCGCAAGAGGCCGCGGATCGTAGGCTCCACGATCGTGCTCGCGATCCTCTCCCGCAGCGCGTCGGGAACCAGGGCATCGGATGAATACGCGCCCATGCCGCCCGTATTCGGCCCCTGGTTGCCGTCAAAAACGCGCTTGTGATCGCGCGTCGGCGGCATCGCCGCAATTCGTTCGCCGTCCGTTAGAACAATAAAGGACAGTTCTTCGCCTTCGAGCGCTTCCTCCAGGATCACGCGCCGCCCACCAGCGCCCAGCTCGCCTTTCTCCATCAACCGTTCCACAAACTCGCTCGCCGAATCCGCATCGGGTGCCAACACCACACCTTTCCCGGCGCACAGCCCATCGGCCTTGATCACCGCCGGCCATTCAACGGACTTCAGCGCGAAGTACACCTCTAGCGCGGAGTCGAAGGCGCCGTACATCTTCGCAGTCGGAATGCCGTGCCGCCGCAAGAACTCCTTAGCGAAAATCTTGCTGCCCTCAAGCTGCGCCGCCCTTTTCATCGGACCCACGATCGCCCAACGCCGCTTGGCAAACTCATCCGCCAGCCCATTCACCAAAGGCATTTCCGGTCCCACCACCGTCAGATCCGGTTTGAGGCGCTCCGCCAGCGCCACCAGTTCACCCAAGTCGCTCGCGTCCGCCGCGAAGCATTCCGCCTCCGTGGCGATGCCACCGTTTCCGGGTGCGCACCACACCGTGTGGGCGCACTCGCGCAGCTTCCAGACCAACGCGTGCTCTCGCCCACCCCCACCGATCACTAGAACTTTCATTCTGATCACGCCTCTCCAAGAACCCCGCGAAACGATATCTGCCCGCTCTTGCAGTGTCAACCACGCTTCGCCCCGAATGCCGACTCCCCGTGGCGCCCGGTACGTTCGTACCGGCTTTATGATTACGCTACGGCAGCCGTTTCAGTGCTCTCTATCGCGGCCCTGCTGGCCTAAGCTAGCTGGAACCGGGTCGTTCCACATTTCAAATGGGGTGCGTCCATGCTCATTCCTATCGGCCACGAAAACATGCGCGGCCGTCGCTGGCCGGTCATCACCATCGGCCTGATCGCCATCAACGCGCTCATCTTCCTCGGCACGCACTGGACCATCAGCGACCAGTCCCCGAAAGCGGCCGAGACGAAGGTCCACATCCTGATGCTCGCCGCGATGCATCCTGAAGCAACTATGCCCCCAGATATCGAGAAATTCGTTCGCGACTTTGAAGCCCATAACCCAAGTATCTGGAAGCAGCTTCAAACTCCCCACCGGAATCTCCAGGACCCTTGGGACGCTCGCGTGCGGCTCATGGAAGAACCGGAGCAGATTCAGGCGGAAATGGACTCCCTGGTCCAGCAGTATCAGGACCTGCAGCAGGAATCCATCCTCGAACGGTACGCCTTCATCCCTGCTCATCCGCGACCCCTCACTTACATTACGGCCAGCTTCCTCCATAGTGGCTGGCTCCACCTCATCGGGAATATGTGGTTCCTGTGGCTCGCGGGAATGCTGATTGAAGACGCGTGGGGACGCGTCATTTATCCCCTCTTCTACCTGCTTGCCGCCGCCGTCGCCATGCAGATCCACGGCTGGTCCTGTCCCGGCAGCATCGTGCCAACTCTGGGCGCATCGGGTGCCGTCGCCGCCTTGATGGGCGCCTTCGTCGTCCGGTTTCCCAACGTTCGCATAAAGATGGCTTGGATTTTCTTTTTCCGGCTTTGGCGGTTTAACGCTCGCGCCATCTGGCTTCTGCCTCTCTGGCTCTTGATGGAGATCCTCTACGGCTCACTCTTCGGTCAGATCAGCGGCGTCGCCCACTGGGCTCACGTGGGCGGATTCGCGTTCGGTGTCGTCGTCGCGCTTGGCATGCGGTATTCTGGACTCGAACAGAAGGCCGATCAAGCCATCGAAGAAAAGATCGGCTGGACCGCCGACCCGCGAATCGTCACCGCCACCGAACTGATGGAAAAGGATCAGTATGACGGCGCGATCGCGTCGCTGCAGAAGCTCCAGGCCGAGCAGCCGGACTCCCTCGAGGCCGCAACCCTCCTCTCGCAGGTCTATTGGCGCAAGGGCGATCATCCCGCTTACCGTCAGGCCCTCTTGAGGCTCTGCCAATTACATCTCAAGTCTCACAATCCAGATGCAGCCTGGCAGGAGTTCCAGGAGTTCCTCAATTCCGGCGGCGAGAAGCCGCCCGCTCCCCTCTGGCTCGAGATGTGTCGTCATCTGGAGCACACGCAAAGTTTCGACCGTGCCGCTGCCGAATACAAACGGCTGGCTGACGCCTTTCCCCACGAGAAGCAGTCCCTACTTGCCCTCCTCTCGGCCGGTCGCCTTTGTCTGAAGACCCTGCACCGCCCCTCCGATGCCTTGCGATTCTACACAGCCGCAGAAGCCTCTCCCATACCGCATGTCGAAAGGGAATCCAACATTCGAACGGGCATCCGCAACGCGCAGATCGCTCTGGGCATGCCTGTCATGCCTGAAAGCTCCCCATCCAAGCCTTGACGACTCAGAAGACGGCAGGATCGTGCTAACCTATATCGGTATTCTGACAGGTTACTTAAAACTTAGAAGCGCTTCTGCATCGGAGCTAGGTTTGAGCTGCTGCGCGGATCGGAATGGTCACCGCAGCACCCGTGTCCGATGCTGCGAGCATGTGACAGCGTCCGTCGAAGATCCCGCCTGGTTCGATCACCAGGCAGGGCGAGTGGATTTCCCCCGTGACCACCCCTTTGGCCTGAATCTCCACCCTTCCCTTAGCGAAGATTACGCCGTCGAATCGCCCGGCGATCACTATGTGATTGCCTTGGATCTGTCCTTCCACCTTGGCGCCGTCACCGAGCATCAGCGTTTGCTCGGAGATGATGTTGCCCTTGACTTGGCCGTTGACACGGAACGTCCCCGAGACCTGGAGCGTTCCTTCGAGGTTCACGCCCTGATCGATGAAGCCAGTCCACTCATCACTTGAAGGGCTCTTGACTGCAGATGACCACTTCCACGCCATGTACCACCTCTGGAGGATATTTAAATGTTCACTCTAGCGTGAGGAGTTGGGAAGTCAAGACAGGTTCATTGGCCTGATGTCCAATCAATTCGCAGTTTCCGAGGATCCGCTGTGGAGTGGGCGCGGGTCACTTCATCAGGCGGTCGTAAAGCCCCATCAGTTGCGCATCGTCGTAATACTCGAGGATGAGCTGCCCGGGCCGCTGCTTGCTGCGCGGCCTCAGCAAGACGCGAGTACCCAGATGCCGCTGCAGTTCCTCAAGCGCAGCGCGTACGTTCACGTCGGTCTCAGCGGCTTTCAGCGCGCTGCCCGTTCGGGTGCGACGCGATGCCAGCCTTTCGATCTGCCGCACCGTCAGCCCTCCCCGGGCCGCACGCTGCGCGAGTTTCACGCGCGTCGCCGAGTCGAGAATGGCGAGCAAAGCGCGACCGTGTCCGGCGCTGATCCTGTTCTCTTCGATCATTTCCTGGAGCATGGGCTCAAGCTTCAGCAGCCGCACGGCATTGGCCACGGTCGTACGATCCTTGCCCGTCCTCTCCGCCACGGCCTCTTGCGTCAGGCCAAATTCGGTCATTAGACGCTCAAACGCTCGCGCTTGCTCGATGGCATTCAGGTCTTCTCGCTGGATGTTCTCGACGAGCGTCAACTCGAGAGCTAACTCGTCGGGCACGTCCTTCAGAATGGCCGGGACTTTCCCGAGGCCTGCCCGCTGTGCGGCGCGCCACCGTCTTTCGCCGGCGATAAGCTGGAACCGCTTTCCGAGCGGCCGCACGACCAGCGGCTGAATGATGCCGCTCCTGGTGATCGACCGTGCAAGCTCGTCGAGCGCCTCCTCGCGGAAGCGCGTCCGCGGCTGATATGGATTTGGATCGATGAGATCGATGTCAACCTGCTGCGGGCCGCCCAGCACTCCCTCATGAATCGGCGCCGCAGCTACGGCAGCCGCGCTGGCCGCGCTGCTGCCGGCTGACTGCCCTTCAGGCTCCCGAATGAGCGCCCCGAGCCCCCGCCCCAACGCGTTTCTCGGCATTGGCAATTACCTCCTGCGCAAGCTGCGTGTAACCCTCCGCGCCCTTACTGTGTATATCATAGAAAATAATAGGTTTACCAAAACTAGGCGCCTCCGCTAGTCGCACGTTTCTAGGTATTACAGCGCCAAAAACCTGGCTGCCGAAGAAGCTTCTCAGGTCGTTTGCCACCTGTCGAGATAGAGAGGTTCTCTCGTCGTACATCGTCAGCACTATCCCCTCAACTTCGAGCGACGGATTCAAGCTCCGCCGTATTCGCATCAGCGTGTCCAGGAGCTCTGAGACTCCTTCAAGCGCCAAGTATTCGCACTGGATGGGAACGATAACCGCGTCCGCGGCAACCAAGGCATTCAGTGTCAGCAGATCGAGGGCTGGTGGACAATCCAGGAGTATGTAGTGATAACGCTCTTGAATCGGGGCGAGCAGCGCTTTCAATCGGTATTCGCGACCTTCCGAATTGACAAGCTCCACCGCGGCGCCGACCAGATTTTTGTCCGCCGGGAGCATTTCAAGGCCTTCGACTTGGGTCTTCTGTATGACTCTCTCAAGCGATTCACCTAGAATCAACGCTTGATAGAGGGATCGGCGAGCGGGATCCCTCTCAAATCCCAGACCGGCAGTGGCATTCGCCTGCGAATCGCAGTCTACGAGCAGGGTTCGCTGTTCCGCCGCAGCGAGGCACGCGGAGAGGTTGATCGCGGTCGTCGTCTTCCCCACGCCACCCTTCTGGTTCGCCACCGCGATGATTCGGGCCACGCGATTCTTTAGCCTCGTGGCGAAAATCTAGCAAAGACATGGCTACCGATGCAAGATGTTTCACGTGGAACAACCTGACGCAATTCGACGCCCCCGGAACTTGTGGATTGTTCCACGTGGAACATTGCGCCCAAACTCTGAACTTGGCAGTGCGCAACCAGCATGGCGCAGAGTGTCCGAGCAGAATCAGCTTCGGACTCGTGCCAATCGCGGCCGGCGCGCCGTCAGCCTATTCCTTCCTGTCGCCAATCAGGAGGAACCTTCTCAGCGAATGCGGAATGGGCACCGCGTCGCGCCACCTCCATCCGGAAACCGCCTTCACCTTGCCGACGTCTCCCGCCCCAATCCAGAGCATCACACTCCTCGCGGCCATCGTCAGCGACGCCGCCCAGCCCAGAAGGTTCTCGTAATCGCCCAGCGCCCTTGAACAAACATAGTCCACCGGCGCGACTTCCTCGTCGAGTTCCTCATAGCGCCCCACCAAGACCCGGACCGCTTCCAGCCCGAGCTCTCGTACTACTTCTGCCAGGAAGGCCGCCTTCTTCATGTTCGACTCAATCAGCAGCACCTCCAAATCCGGGACCAGAATCTTAATCGGTAAACCTGGAAACCCACCGCCCGACCCAACGTCGGCAAGTCGACCTCTACTTATCGCCGCCACCGGAACCGCGTACATGCTCTCGCAGAAATGCCGGAACAAGATCTCTCGGGGATCTTGAATCGCCGTAATGTTCACTTTCTGGTTCCACGCCAGTAACAGCAAGATGTACTTCTGAATCTGGGAAATCTGCACTCCGCTCGCGTCAATGCCGTAATCGCCAAGGCTCCTCGCGATTGCTTCGGGCTTCAGCTCGTTCTCGGCGTGCAATTCCACCTCTATTCTATGTGTACTACAGCGTTACTATAGTACCCTATGCGTTACTACCCCGCCGTGGCCTCCCCAATAGTCGTGCCCCCAGCAATCCCGCCACCAGATCCACCGCCGCGTGCGCAACGACTCCCGCAACAAGGCTTCCCGTTACCACTCGTGCCGCCGCGAACAAAAGACCCGCGCCGAATGTTGTGGCCATGCCCCGCCGGCCTTGGTAAAGGTGCGCCATGGCGAAGAGCGCTGCCGATCCGAATACGCTCAACGTCCCAAAATCCTGCCATCCCACTGCAAGCGCTGCGAACACAAACCCGCGGTAGAGAAACTCCTCGCACACGCCGGCCGTGGCCGCAACCGCCACGAATGCCAGTCGTTCGGTCCCGCGCTGCGGGAGCAGCCTTTCGGCCAGATGCTGCAGGTGTCCGCGTTTCTCCTCCGGCAATTGCGCCGCGTGCCGCAGACCGATCAACTGAACGGCGACGAGCCCCGCCGTGAGGACAATCGCAGTCACGGCTGTCCGGCCCGGGTACAGGATGGGCAGTCCCAGCGCTGCTGCGCTTATGCCACGCGCCCAAGCGCGCCAAGCCACTACCACGACGATGCCCCATTGCATCGCAATCGTCGAAGCATATAGCGCCAGCCGGTCCGCAGAGGTTACAGCGTGCAGCGCCATCAAATTCTTCATCCGGGCGCGGCCGTGCCAGGGCACGACGACGCCCAGGACGATCAAGATGGCAGCGAAGTCCCAATGCACGGCGCGATGAAATCACTATTTCACCCTTTCCCGCAAGTGGCGTATCGACTCGAGCCCAAACCGCACTTCCCGCTATAATCGTTCCTTGCGAGAGAAGGGGAGGGAAACTTGCCGCAAGCCGTCAAGTTGACAGCCATGGCAAAAACCGCCGGCTGCGCGGCAAAGCTCGCCCCGGGGACGCTCGACGCCGTCCTGCGCCGTTTGCCCCCGCAGACCGATCCCCAGGTGCTCGTCGGCTTTGACACGAACGATGACGCGGGAGTCTATCGCCTCTCCGACGATCTGGCGCTCGTGCAGACGGTGGACTTCTTTACGCCCATCGTGGATTCGCCCTACGATTTTGGCCAGGTCGCCGCTGTCAACGCATTGAGCGACGTTTATGCCATGGGCGGCCGGCCAATTTCTGCGCTCTCGATCGTAGCCTTTCCCGAGAAGGGCGACCCGGCTCTGCTCGAGGAGATCATGCGCGGCGGCCTGCACAAGATGAACGAAGCGGGGTGCAGCATCCTCGGCGGGCATTCTATCCGCGATGATGATCTGAAGTTCGGCTATGCCGTGAGCGGACTGATTCACCCTGGGCGCATCTGGCGCAACGTCGGCTCCCAGCCGGGCGACGTCCTGATCCTCACCAAGCCTCTCGGCACCGGCGTGCTCTCTACCGCTCTCAAGAAAGAAGGTCTGGCTCCCGACGTTCTCGCCGCTCTCGTAGCCTCGATGACGCGCCTCAATCGCGCCGCTGCCGAGCCGCTGCTCGAACTGGACCGCATTGCCGTCCATGCCGTCACCGACGTGACCGGCTTCAGCCTGCTCGGCCACGCGCGAGAAATGGCCTTGGGTGATCCCGCTTCCGGCGCCGTGCCGGTGTCGATGGAGTTCGACCATACTCGCTTCGCCTGGCTGCCCGGAGCGATGGAAGCCGCACGCCAAGGTCATCTATCCGGAGGGTTGAGGAATAACCGCGAATTCATAGGAGACTGCGTTGCCTTTTCTCCGGAAGTCCCGCAGGAAGTCCGCGAACTTTGCTTCGACCCACAGACTTCGGGAGGTTTGTTGGCGGCCATTGCCACCGGTGCGGCTGGGGCCGCGCTCGCGGCCCTGGGCGCGCGGGGTGTCTCGGCGCAGGCGATTGGCCGCGTTGTTCCAAGGCGTTCGCCTCTGCTCTCGGTCGGCTGAAATCATTTATTCTCATCCCGCGTATCTACTTAGAGTCCGCTAAACTCAGCGAATGGACACAATCACCCACGGCATCGCAGGCGCGCTCCTCGCAAAGGCATTCTTCGATGGCGACGACCTGTTCACTTTCCGGCCATATTCGCAGGCCCGCCTAGTCACGTTCGCGGCCACGCTCGGCGCCGTTTTCCCCGATTCGGACGTTTTGCTCGATTTCGTCTCTCGCGATCCGCTCCGGATCATCACTTGGCACCGCGGAATCACGCATTCCTTCGTGTTCATGCCGCTTTTTGCCGTGGTGCTCGCTTGGCTCACCCACGGGATCGCTCGCCGCACCGGCCGCGAGGCGCCAAGTCTCGCGCTTCTGTCGCTACTCGCCGGGATTGGGATCGCGTCCCACATCTTTCTCGATTTGCTTACGAACTACGGCACGATGATCTGGTCGCCAGTCAAATGGTCGCGGCCGGCTTGGGACCTCCTGTTCATTGTGGACTTCACGTTCAGCGCACTTCTTCTCCTCCCGCAGGTTCTCGCGGCTTTGTGTGCCCGCCGCGAGGTACTCACCCGCCGCGCTATCCGCGCCTGGTGCATTTGCTTCGCTCTCGCCTTTCTCATCTGGCGCCTGGCCTTGGGCGCCGGGTATCCGTTCTCGCCTGTGACCTTCGTTGCAATCGGGGCAACTCTTTTCGCGCTATTCATCTTGCCGGCCATTCGCGGCTGGGGCTTGACCGTCGAGCGGCGCTCGTGGTGCCGCGCCGGCACTCTTTGCGTGGCCGCGTATCTCGTTTTAGCTGCCTTCGCGCATCACGCCGCGCGTCGCCGGACCGAACAGTTCGCCTCCAGCGAACGTCTCGACGTGCAATCGCTTGCCGCGCTTCCTCTCCCACCTTCCGTTTTCCATTGGAACGGCCTCGTGCTCACCCCACGCGGCGTCTATGAGAAGCGCATGGACGTTTCCGCCCTCCTTTGGCCCGGTTCACCGGCTGGCCCCGAGCAGCCCGAGCCGATCGAG
>Ga0208037_1001837_pt1 | contig 9680 bp, 11 predicted proteins | sample June2015DPH_13_1_3_FD_184710 | JGI IMG/M metagenome (GOLD analysis project Ga0208037, IMG submission 184710) | Peatland microbial communities from SPRUCE experiment site at the Marcell Experimental Forest, Minnesota, USA - June2015DPH_13_100... | ecosystem: Environmental > Terrestrial > Soil >...
ACGTTGCGGGCGGAAGTTTCGACTTCTCCTACAACAACCTCGGCACGAACGCCGTTACGCTTACGACTAATACGGGATGGACGAACCTCGTAGGGAATATGACAGTTTCCGCTACTACGATGGCTCACTTCCGCATGGTCTACATTAACAGTTCAACGGCGAACCTGTACAGGCTTTAAGATCGATAGCCTCGGGCGGGGGCTTTATACCCGCCCTATCTTTTTCAAAGGGTCTTAATATGACAGTTAAGATGATCACAACCACAGGGGAGTACACGTGCTTGACTACGGATTTACCCACGTTAGCAAGCACAGCCAGCGAAGGCTCTATCGCGCATTGCGAAGATGGCAGAGAATATGAGCTTGTGAATGGCACGTTCAGACGGAGAGTATAGTTAGTTATGATGTATTACCCAACGCTCCAAAATAGACATAGCTACGCGACGTTAGTGCAGCTTAAAGACCCGGGCTGGCTTAATATCACTGACGCTGTGTCCGATGCTACACTGTTGTCGTTACTAGAGGAAAGCTCGAAACGTTGCGACAGAGCGTGTAACAGGTTCTTCTATCTTTGCAACGATACGCGCTATTTTGACGGCAAGGCATCGGTTATCATCTTGGACGATGATCTATACCAGCTTATCGCTATGAATGTTGACCCTACGGGCAGTGGACAATACTCGCTATCGTATAGCGCGACGAACACGCCAGCCGATATATTTTTGTATCCACTGAACAGAACACCCACAACGACTATCGAGGTCAACTGGAACGGTCAATACGGCACGTTCTACGCCGGATTCCGCCATAATATTCAGATTCAAGGCGTGTGGGGGCATGGGCCGGATGTCTATAATAATGCGTTCGAGGACAGCGGTATTAGTGCCTCTCTGACGGCAGACCAAACAAATGCTTTCACTGGCAAGTTTCCTATAACTTTCTGGTCACCTACAGCGTGGTACACGTTGCAATTATCAGGCGGCAAGTCGGGCAAGCTCGCGGCGGGTATGACTATCATGGTTGACCAAGAGATGATGTATGTTTTACAGGTCTATTATCAATCGGACACGGTGCTTTTGCAGAGAGCGACAATGGGTACTACGATTGCCGCTCATAGCGAAGACGCTGAAATATATGTCGCTCAATACCCCGCTGACGTTAATAGAGCTTGCCTTATCATCGCAAAGGACGAATATAATAAGCGTCTTTCGTCCGGCGGGTCTGTCGGCAACGCGGTTACGGGAACCGATAAGGCTCCGCTCGGCAACGAAGCGGACGGGCTATTGAAGCCCTACAAGCGCGAACGTGTAGCGACATGGGTAGGAGACTAACATGGCTGATACTGGGAGCCTCGGATATGAGATAAGTGGCATGATTCGCGGATGCAACGCCATGCAACCGTACCAGCGGCCTGACTGCCCTAGATGTGGATGGGAGTCGCTGGAGAAGTCTATCGACGGTATCAGACATTGTAGACTCTGTGGCTGGGTAGATCAAATCTACGTAACTCGCGACACAGGACGGCCAACCGTATCAGGGGTATAGCATGGAAGTCGATATTTCGATAAGCCGCGCTGACAATCTCAATGAGATTTTGCCCGAATTGCTCGGCGATCCGTTGCGGCAATTCTTTGAAAGCCTCATTCCAGACACGCAAGCAATGGTCATGGATAAGACGCCCGTCGATACCGGCTTTCTAAGGGGCAACATACGAGGGGAAATTGACCCGTCACCTATGCCGCTCTATGGCGAGGTCGGGACGGATGTTGATTACGCTATAGACGTAGAGGAGGACACCGCACCCCATTGGACATCCTGGACGAATCTTAATGAGTGGGCTTTCCGGCACAGCGCAAACGTCTTCGCCGTCCAGTACGGTATAGCGATGCACGGCACGACGGGGCATCACATGTTTCAGATCGCATTTGATTGGTTAGCCGATTGGAAGCTAGAGAGTGCGCTAGACCAACTAGCGGCGGATATAGAGACAAAGTTTGAGGGCGGTAACGTTAAATGAGCATAGCAGGTATCAGAGGGCAATTAGTAGAGGCGCTGCAAAATATCAGCCCCACTCTAAAGATATACCCGTATATGCCGAGCAACCCCAATGATAACACGTTTATGTACCTGCGCTACACTAACACGTCACACCTAATAACATTCTCGAAAACGCTCAGTCGCATGAACTTTATCGTGTCTGTAATGACGATGTTCCCCGCCGGAACGCGCACTGAGGACGCAATCAAAGTTTTAGACACCTACACTGATTCAACAGGCCAGAACAGCGTCAGGGCGGCGATATACGCCATTGAGGACAATGCCCTGTTGCCCGATGCCTCACACGCGCACTTGACGGGCGTTAGCCCGGCCAGACGATATATGTTTAACGGCAAGCCTTATCTCGGAGTCGAAATGGCTCTACAAGTATATACAGCATAAGGGAGGGAACCATGACAAACATTGCCCCGTATTTGGATCCAGTAAATTTCAAAGTCCTTATCAATGGCGTAGACATTTCGGCGTCTGTGACCGATGTTGATTTCAACGGCGAGTACAAGATTAACGACGTTACAACCTTCGGGTATGGCGTCTCAGTTGCTAACCCGGGAGGCGGCTCGCAGTGGTCGCCGTCAATCGACATATCGACGTTCACGCTGACGGTTGCTTACAACCAGGTTACCGACGTGGGTATTGCGCCAGTGTTTCTGTCGCTAGGTTCCGGCGGCGCGCCGACCGGCGTCTGGAATAGCCGCGTCAAGGTTCCCTTCGTAATCGGCCCCGCCGGGGATGTTCCGTCCTCAGGGAATAAGATAATCACCGGCTATTGTTATGCGCCGAAATTCAACTTGATAGGCAAAGTCGGCAACGCGGTTACCGCAAAGATAGAGTTCAAGGTAGACGGCGGCGCGATTGTTTCCGAGCCGGTTTTGCCGCCGTCATACTACACAGTTACCTTTGATAATAACGGCGGAATCGGAAGCATGACCCCACAGGTTGCCGATACTGCAACTGCATTAAAGGCCAATACATTCACGCGCCCTCATTATTCTTTCGTCAAATGGAATACGGCGGCTGATGGGTCAGGAACAGACTACGCCGACGAAGCTACTTACGCCTTCACCGCCGATGTAACCTTGTTCGCGCAATGGGCACCTTTAGCCACACATACTGTCACATTCGACGCCAACGGGGGAACGGGCACTATGGCACCTCAAACCAGCGACTCGCCAGCCGCGCTTACCACTAATACGTTCACTTACGAAGGCTATTCATTTACTCATTGGAATACGGAAGCAGGAGGCGGAGGCACTTCTTACGATGACGGAGCTACATACAACTTTAGTGCCGATGTCACTCTGTACGCTCAATGGGAAGCTGTTACGCTTGTCTCGATTGATTTAGCTCCTCATAGTACATCAATCGCAGTAGGTAACTCACAGACATATTCGGTCACCGGCCATTACAGCGACGGCTCTACTGCGGATATGCTCCCCTACTTTACAGGGAATGACACTTTTAACGTTGTAAGCGGCAGCGGCGCAAGTTTAAGTTGGGGGTCCGGAGTATATCCTTTAGCAACAGGGTCAGAAGTAGGTTCGGAGGTGGTCTCCTATACTATCTTCTCGTTAAGTATTACCAGCAACAACGTTAATATAACCATAACGGCTTAAGGAGGCGTATGATACCAACAGTTCGCAAGGAATTTGACGGCGGATGGATCGAGGCTCTTTTAGAGCTGAAGCACCAAACGACAGTGAAGATCAGGACTATCCGAAAGCCCTACGATGCGCAACTCAATCCTAGCCTGTCACCGTCAGAACTAAAAAAGCAATTCGCCGCTATCCTTACGCCCGAAGACGATTCAAAGATGGACGATATACTGATATTGAATCAGGTCAAGGCGTGGTCATTCGGTGAAGTCACACAGAAAGTTCTCGACGATGAAGTATCTGAGCCTAAGAGAGTTGCTATCTGTAAGATTCTAGGAGAGTTGTACTTCCCTTTAGCAGGGGCGAGCTAAAGAGGCTCGCAGAGCAATACTACCTATCTCTGATACAACCTCGGCGGCACGCTTGCCCGATTGAGATATCGGAAGCGGCTTTGTTGGCGCAGCTCGATTGGCGGCCTAGCATCGCAGAGCTAAATGAGGCATCGGAAAGCCAACTGCAATACCTGTTAATCTGTAAAGAGGTATTAAATGTTGCGCGCTACGGCGGCAAGTTCGATATCTAAGGAGCACGATGTCAGAAGCGGCACTCGGAATAGCGGTAACAAGCACTGGCAGCGAAGGGGTAGCCGATACCATTAGCGGCGTCGGCTCATCGTCCTCCAACCTATCATCGACGCTGGTACAAAACAAAATGGCTATCTCTGAGCTTACTCGCGGCATGATGCAACTAGGCACAAGCACGCTAATGGTGGGATTCGCGCTCAAGGAATCGCATAACCAGCTTGAATCGAACATCGGTAGCTACGTAATGTTAGCAGGCGGGATAATGTCGGCCATAGGTTCGGCGGCGATGTTTATCCGCTCGATAACCATGATAACGCAAGCCCTTCAAAGGCTGACACAGGCGGAGATTTTACAGCAAGCGTTTTCCGGCCCGATGGGATGGGCTGCGCTGGGGATCGGTGCCGCCGTTACCGCTGGGGCAGTCTACGGCGTGTCCAAGTACGAGAAGTCACAGAGTAAAACACAAGGCACTATCACAGCCACAATGAATGGTAGAAAAGTCGGATCGGTAGTGTACGGATAATGTCAGACACATCGTTAGAGATTGCAATCAACGTTAATGGCAGCGATGAGGCTAGTGCCGCCCTCGGCGGAGTTGGCACCGCTGCGCAGAATACCGGCAATATACTGACAAGCAACCGCATGGCCTTCCGCGAGCTAGGGCGTGGGATGACGCAACTCGGCACCGCCGCGCTGGGAGTCGGCATAGCGATGCAAGAATCGGGAAATTCGACGGTCAAGAACATGGGCCGGTGGGTTACTATGGCGGGAGGCATTGCAACGGCAATAGGCGCGTCCATGCGCTTTGTATCGTCTATCGGAACTGTAGTCAAAGGGCTTAAGGACTTGCAACTTGCCGAGATAATGACACAGGCATTCTCCGGATGGGGCGGGATCGCCATGCTGGGGGTAGGCGCAGCGGCGGCGGTAGGTGTGGCAACGTTCGCCAGTAAGGAATCATCCGCCGGGCATTCGGTGCAAACGGTAAACCATAATATAGAGCTTAACGGCAATGCTGTAGCAAGTGCATCACGAGCAAGCATTATCTACACTCAGAATCGTAACGCTGGAACGTCGGTGATACATTAATGCCAAACCTCCTACTGAATATCGCCATAAACGCTCAGATACTGTCTAATACTACTATCCCCTATGGCGAAGAAGGTAGTGTCTGGACTAACCAGATACAAATAGACTATATCTCTTGCAAGACAAGCCGAGGGCGCGTGCATCATGCGGATCGTATCGAGGCTGGCACATTAGAGCTGGTACTAAACAACGCTGACGGCAAATACTGGCGCTATAACACCGAATCTCCACTATTCGGCCCTGTTGTGACCCTACCGCCGAACATAGCGCCTGGCGCGTTCCATCCCGTGACGTTGGTGCAATTGTGCGGCGTCAGTAGCACATCGGCGATTTTTCCCATCTTCACGGGGATTATCGAGCAGATAAAGCCAAGCTGGATAGATGCTCAGTACGGCAAGACGCCGATAGTCACGATTAGCGTGTCGGACATATTTAAGACGTTTTCGTATTACGACTTGCCCGCGTTCCCGTTCGCCTATCCGTTCTATCGAGCGCCTGAAATCAGCGGCGACAGGCTTAATTTCCTCTTGAATTTAATCGGCTTCCCGCCTTTCGGTACATACATGCGCATGGGAGCAACATACGCTGGTTATCCAGATGTAGGGCTTGCCCCGGGACAGGTCATAGTTGACGCTATTGACCTTAAAGCCTCTAGTGGTAGCAGTTCACCTCAGACGCTCAATTTACAACAGCATTTCAACGATATCGCAAAGGCTGAGCAGGGCTCGATATTCATAGCGGCTAACGGCGCGTTCGTGTTCTTGGACGCCTACACGCGGCTGAACATGCTCGCATATTATCAACCGCAAGCTGCATTTCAGGACACACCCTCGGCGGTGAATCGTATCGCATCCCCTGAATTCGTGGACGACGATCAGTACGTTTACAACATCGCTCAAATCGACGGCAACGCGATTCACCCCGGCGTTCAAGTGGGCAACATGGACATCTCCAACCCCACCGACCTAAACCCGCCGCCGACAACGAACCTGATGATAAACGGCCCCCGGAAGTATTCCGACACAGGTAGTCTACTATACGATATTAACGATGCTTGGTGCATGGCGTTCAAGATTCAAAACAGGTATCAATCGTCTGCTTTAAGGTCACAAGGGCTCATGGTCTTCCCTGACGGCGATCCGACAGGCAGTGTTTGGAATAACGTTATCTCATTCGACCTAGCCACGTGTATCTCTTTGCAACTCAATACCGCCTATAATCCGGCGAACATTAACGCCGTGAATTACAACATCGAAGCGATACACCATGATTGGAAGGTCGGCGAGCGATGGGAAACGACATACGAACTGTGGAACTCGGATGCGTTCGTGGTGGTATCTGCGAGCCACGATGGATATTTGGATAGCTATAGTTCCGCTAGTTATGCGGCGGCACAGTCGGCCAGTAATGCTAATGGTGCATTCACAGACAGTCAAAACAATTTTATTTTAGCGGGGCAATCTATCCTAAGTAGCTTAGAAGCGAATTTTTGGCATGTCTTTCGGTCGTATCTTGAGTTTGACACAACATTACTGCCGTCAACGCCGTTAATCCTCAGAGCATGGCTGGCATTAGACATAGACGAACTCCATGAAGTCGATAATCGGCTCTTTTATCTGTGGGCGGTTGACCCTGGTACAATGGCACCAGTTTGGCAGCCAAGTATTGAAAATGGACGAGGAACATTGCATACGTCTCCTACCATTCTGCCATACGGATGGAGTAACCCTCTCGTAGATAGTGCTGGTACTTTATTTTTAGTTGTACCACCAGGCGTAACCGTGCAAACAGAGAATCCAGAAGACAGAATAATTGTTCTTAACCCACAAACATATTCGTCTCCTGGTATATATACAGTAGAGACGGCATGGGCAGGAGATGACCACACTCCCGATGTTATCAATGTCAATGTAATAAGTCCATCCTCTTTTGGTTTGCAACTTTCTGACTTCGGGAAGCTATTGAGCCAGACAACGCCCGTAAACAGCCCGTTCGTAATCTGTCCGATGTCGAATGATTATTCGCTCTCTCCTACCGATACGATGTATATCTCCAATGGTTCGGGAACGTTGTTAAATAGCAGCCCGCAACAGCTCTATTCCGGCGTGAATCTCGTGCAAATCGTGACCGCTGGCACGTTCAGCCTTGTTTTACCTTCGGGCGCAACCGCTGGAATATACAGCGGCACAATGGTATCAGTGGGCAGTCCACAACTAGTCGGTGCAGGCACTTCTACAATCACTACGTCAGGCACAATAGGTTATATCATCATCCTTATTAGCGGCGCAGGTCAAGTCTATCTACCTTTGAATGCAGACGGGTTAGCACTCATTAAGGCAGGAGACATTACACGGTTTGCCCTGAGAAGCTCGTGGGATGCCGAAGCTTTAGCGCCGATTCAGTACGGGATAGAAAGCGTGCATGAAGGGGCAAACATCTGCGAGCACGTAAACAAAGCGCCTTTGGGTGCAAAGTTGATAGTGCAATTCGATATTTATTAAGGTGGGCATTATGGATGAGTATCTGAGAATACGGATTGGCGATTATGGCCCCGAAGCCGATATAGTCTTTACCTTATACAACGAAGACGGCTCGCTCTTTGACTTCACCGACTGTACTGATATCTATTTCATTGTTTGGAATCCCGCGTTGCCGTATCCGCTAATGCTGAGCGGAGAATGCGTCGCCGCAACGCCGCTGACATCGGGAGTTTGCACATATCAAAGAGCGCAGGGCGATTTCACAGTTAAGGGGGAATACAAGGGGGCAATACAGGTAACTTATAGCGACGGGCAGGTAACATCTCTAACGTTCCCTGTGTTTGTCGATTACGTGCCGAAAGGAAGCTAATATGGATGTAAGAATACCAGCGGGCAAAGTGAAGGTAAAAACAGGGCTAAAGGGCATGACGCCGGGGGGTGGAGGTATACTTCTAGCAACCGGCCATGTAACGGACGGCACCGTTCCCACCACTGATAACTTTTCCGTTGACTTGCCGAGTCAGGTCAATGATTTCTATTCAAATGCCGTGCTCGTCTTTACCACTGGCGCATGTAAGGGCATCACAACACAAGTTGTCGTTTGCACAGGCAAGGTCATTTCGCCGCCGTCTGATGGTAGAATCTATGTCAACCAACCTGGTTTGCCGGAGTGGAATACACTCCCTATAGCTCCTTCCGCTGGCGATTCATTCAGCCTTTACGCTGGCGGCAATGCAAAGCTACTTGAATTAATGAATCAATACCTGGTAGATAATATGCAGCACTACGGCAAGCTAGTCGGCTCCGGTGTAGTTGACGATTCTATTTTTCCACCAACTGTAAACGTCTTTGCAACAACAACCGTCCTCACCACGGATATAATAGGGAGCCTTTTTATTGTTTTTACATCGGGGGCCTGTGCGGGCATGGGCCGCGCTACGGAAAGCTGTATAACTGTCGGCGTACAAACTTTACTTGGTTTTGCGACGGATGGCATCCGCGTTCCGTGGGCCTTGAATGATTGGCCCGCCGTTCCCGCTGACGGTGACACCTTTGATATATATGTTGTCAATCCGAATCAAGGTATTTTGCATACTTTGTACGACGAAATAAATTTTATCATTGTCCCTGATCTTCTTTCGATCTTGAGCAACTTCAATTACGCCGTCTATACCGACACTATCTCGGCGGCAACGACGCCGACGCCTACACAAATACAGCTTTTTAGCGGCAACGGCATTGTGGGAAATAAAATATCGTGGCTCGCGTCCGTCGGTAGTATGGTCGGCACGTCAACTATTATAGCGGTCAATAATACGACTACGCCGCCGACGTTTTCGCTATATCCTCAATTGCCTGGCACGCCGGTCATTGGCGATACGGTTATTATGTGGCAAAGTGAAGAAGCCGAAACAGAAAAAACGCGCTGTCAAATGTCGATACCAAGCAAAACGCTCGTATTATCCGACAACCCCCGAAATTTTGACGAAACGGAACGCAGCACCACGGCGGCGGCCTGGATGCTATTAAAGCATTTCCAGTTGTATATTCCGGCAATGCCTGGTGATGCCGTCGTCATGGGCGCGGGCTTCGGCCTAAAGGCAAAGTGGTTAGACAAATTCGATACCGGCGGCAGCGGCAATACTAAAATTATCATTCGTGACGCCGCCGGCGTCGTCGCGCTTACTTCCGGCGTGCATGCCATTGTCGCGGACACATACGGCGCACAATCCGAGATATTTTACCAAAAGACCCTTGCGGCCCTGGCGCAACCTCTTCAGATCGAATTGTGGGGGCAATCGACAACCGCGCTACTCGGCATATCGGCGGAAAATTACAACCTATGCTATGACCTCGCGGACTTCCTACCGGCAGCAG
>Ga0208037_1001852_pt1 | contig 9613 bp, 10 predicted proteins | sample June2015DPH_13_1_3_FD_184710 | JGI IMG/M metagenome (GOLD analysis project Ga0208037, IMG submission 184710) | Peatland microbial communities from SPRUCE experiment site at the Marcell Experimental Forest, Minnesota, USA - June2015DPH_13_100... | ecosystem: Environmental > Terrestrial > Soil >...
CTGGGGAATCAGCCGCTCGATCACTTCCACGCCCGTCGGCCCGGCAAACACCGCATTGCGCGGCTCGAACTTGCGCACTTCGAGCTGCACCGAATCTTCTTCGGACTCGCCGACGTAGGGAGGATTCGAAACCACGATGTCGAACGAAGACGGTGGTAGTGCGCCCAGCAAGTCCGCAAGGTGAAACTCGATTCGCGAAGTTAGTTCGTGGCGGGCTGCATTGGCGCGGGCAACTTCGAGCGCCTCGGCAGAAATATCGGTGGCGTGGATTTCCGCCGTCAGGAGTTCCTTAGCCAACGCAAGCGCAATCGCTCCGGAGCCGGTGCCCACGTCGACGATGCGGACCCTTCGACTTCGCTCAGGGCAGGCTTGCGGGGACGCCCGTCGCTCCACAATCTGAGGTTTCGCCAGCTCCAGCACCGCCTCGACCACATGCTCCGTCTCCGGACGAGGAATCAGCACCGCCGGCGATACGATTAAATCCAGCCCCCAGAACTCCTGATGCCCGGTGATGTACTGCGCCGGAACGCCGGTGGCGCGGCGCGCAAGAGCTTCGTCGTAGCGCTGCAGGTCGTCGGGAGTGAGCTCTCGCTCAGGATGAGCGTAGAGATACGCGCGGTCGCAATCGAGCGTGAACATGATGAGGAGTTCCGCATTCATGCGCGGAGAGGGAACTCGCGTGGAAGCCAACCGCTCGATTCCTGAATTCAAGGCCTGTCTTAGTTGCACGTGCTTATTTCACCACAGAGACACAGAGACACGGAGAAAAACAAAAGAGAGAAATATTGAAGTAGGGCACCAGTCCTAGAGCTATTTTCATGAATGCCTTTTCAGCTTGGAAGGCACGTCCCCCAGGGGCTAAAGCCCGCATTTTTCCAGGCCTGAACGGCACGGCTGAAGCCGTGCCCTACCCAAAACCGATTTATGAAACCAGCTCTAGCCTTACCGCCGCCCCGCGAACGACCAACGACGAACGACCATCGACTGTTTCCGCAATCGCCTCACACCACGCTCGTTGTTTCCTGCTTCATCTTCTCCGCCTGATAGTGGGTGATCAGCGCGTTGATAATCGGTTGCAGCTTGCCGTCCATCACCTGCTCAAGCTGGTGGATGGTGAAGCCGATGCGATGATCGGTGAGCCGGTTCTGCGGAAAATTGTAGGTGCGGATTTTTTCCGAGCGGTCGCCCGATCCCACCATCTGCTTGCGTTCTTTGGCCAGCGCGTCCTGCTGCTTCTGCATTTCGACCTCGTAGAGCCGCGAGCGCAGCACGCGCATGCCTTTTTCGCGGTTCTTGATCTGCGACTTCTCATCCTGACAGCTCACCACCGTATTCGTCGGAATGTGCGTGATGCGCACCGCCGAGTACGTCGTATTCACCGACTGGCCGCCCGGCCCCGAGGAACAGAACGTATCGATGCGCAGATCTTTGGCCTCGATCTTGACGTCCACTTCCTCCGCTTCCGGCAGCACTGCCACCGTGATCGCCGACGTATGCACTCGCCCTTGCTGTTCGGTCGCAGGCACGCGCTGCACGCGATGCACGCCGCTCTCGTATTTCAGGCGCGAATAGACCCGGTCGCCCTCGATCAGCGCGATCACTTCTTTTAGCCCGCCCACGCCCGACTCCGACGTGGAGAGCACTTCCACCTTCCACTTCTGCGTCTCGGCGTAGCGGTTGTACATGCGGAAGACTTCCGCCACGAACAGAGTGGCCTCATCGCCACCCGTTCCGGCGCGAATTTCCAGCACCACGTTCTTTTCGTCGTTCGGGTCCTTCGGCAGCAGCAGGATCTTGAGCTCTTCCTCAACGGTTCCGATGCGGGTTTCGAGCTTCGCCAGTTCCTCCTCGGCGTAGGCCCGCATTTCCGGATCTTTTTCGTCGGCGAGAACGGCCCTGCTCTCGGCGATCCCGCGCTTCAGATCCTTGTACTCGCGATACTTCTCGACGATCCCGGCGACTTCGCTATGCGCCTTGGCAGTCTTCTGGTATTTCGCCGAGTCGTTGGTAATCGCCGGCGACAATAGCGCGCGAGTCAGTTCCTCGTAGCGAATTTCGATTTGGTCTAAGCGTTCAAACATGGTCGGTGGTGCCGCTATTCGTCGTTCGCTGTTCGCTATTCGCCGCAGTTCTCGCAGGGCCGAGTTTCCCCCGGACCGCTTGTATCAGACCATTTAATCCGCGGCCAAGATCGTCGGTGCTACGCGTGAGCTCCGCAGCTTGTTCCTTCGTCAAATACTCTAAACCTCTTGCAATCATAATCTGCGTCTGAAGTTCAAGTAACGAACCCCTCGCATGGAAAAGGAAACGGCCAAAATCTCCGTCTGAACTGTGCCCCTTACCCTCGGCTATATTACTCGAAATGGAAACCGCAGCGCGTCGCATCTGGGACGCCAGACCGTAGAGTTCGTGCCTTGGAAACTCCGCCGTCGCGCGATAAATCACGAGAGCGAGATCAACAGCCTCCTGCCAAATCCGCAAATCTCGATAAGAGAAGTGGTCGCCATGTGCGTCTCCATCCGCAGACTAAGCGAAGGTCAGCATTTGCAGCAGCGACGGATAAACAATGGTTTTGTGATGTTTTCCAGAATCCAGAACACGGTTATTGGGCTGCAGCGAAGAGCGAACGACGAATAGCGAACGACCGCTAGGCGATTACCAGTTCGCCGCCGCGCTGCTTTTCCAACTTCATGGCTTCATCGAGCGCGACAATCGCGCATTCGACTTGCCGGTCATCCGGAGGCTGGGTTGTGATCCGCTGCAACCACAGCCCTGGCGCGGTCATCAGCGCGAACAGCGAGCCGCGATGCCTGGCGGCGAAGCGAATGATCTCGTAGGAAAGTCCAGCTATCAGCGGCAGCAACGCAATTCGAATGGCGAATCGAGTCCAGAAGGTATGCACAGGAATTGCCATGTACGCGATCATCGAGATGATCATCACCGTCATCAGGAAACTCGTTCCGCACCGCGGATGATAGGTCGAATACTTCTGCACCGCCGCGGTTTCGAGCGGACCGCCATTCTCGAATGCAAATACCGTCTTGTGCTCGGCCCCGTGGTACTCGTACACGCGCCGAATGTCTTTCCACAGCGAAACGCCCCACACAAACAGCAGGAACATCGCGATCCGGATCAGCCCGTCAACCAGGTTAAAGACAATCTGCTGTCCGAAAACCGGATTCATCTTTTTCAGTTCCGTCGTCGCCACGAGCGGCAGGTACTTATACATGAAGATGAAAAAAGCGACGGAGAAAGCAATATTCACTCCCAGCACCCAGCCGGGGATCTCCATCTTCTTGCGCGGATCTTTATTGCCCCGATCTGCACTGCCAAGATCGTCGTTGCCCTGATCGGCGGGCATCTCGTCCAGCGCCGCATTAGCGGAAAACTTCAGCGCGCGGAAGCCCAGCTTCATCGCGTGCCCGAGCGTCATCACCCCACGCACCACCGGCCAGCCCATCCACTTATGTTGCTCGGAAGGCGGCTCCAGCGGCTCGCTGTGCGTAACAATCTCGCCCGAAGGTCTGCGCACCGCTATGCCCCAGGCGTGCGGCGAACGCATCATCACGCCCTCCAGCACGGCCTGCCCGCCGACGAGCGTCTCCTCGCCGCTCTCAAGAGCCGGTAGCAGCTGCACGGCCGCCAAGAAACGCAAGATTTGCCGCCAACGTTTCATAGTCAAGCGCCGCATAGGCATTGGATGTTACTCAGGGAGGAAAGGCTCCAACGGTCAGGTTATCACAGAAGCGGGCAGCGGCCCGCTTGAAAATCCGCTAATCAGCTATTTGTCATGCAGATACAAATGAGCGCTTCCGGGTTCAGTGGGGGTGATCGTGCTCGGAATGATCGTGCTCGCCGTGTTCTTCATCCCGCACCGCGATCGCGCAATTATCCGCCGTCTCGCACACCACGTGTTCCAACTGGATCGTCGTATGGTGAATCCCAAACCCGCGCCCGAGTTTCTCGTTGATCTCGCGCAGAATCGTATCGCTCTCCGAAGTCGCCATGTCCACGATCTTCACATGCGCCGAGAGCGCATGATTCTCCGACCCAATGCTCCACAGATGCAGATCGTGGACATCGCTGACGCCCGCGATCTTCCGCATCGCAGATTCCACCGCCTCCAGGCTTATCCCGCGCGGCGTGCCCTCCAGCAGAATATTCAGCGTCTCGCGCACGATCCCGAAGCTCGACCACAAAATCAGCGCGCCGATGCCGCACGACAGCGCCGCGTCGATCCAGTATTGTCCCGTCCACAGGATCGCAAAACCTCCCACAATCACGGCCGCGGTCGAGAGCGTGTCGCCCACCTCGTGCAGCAGCGCGCTGCGGACGTTCACATCCCGCCCCGAACGCCACAGCAGCAGCGCGATTGCGCCGTTCATCACGACGCCCGCCGCCGCGACCCAAATCATCACGCCGGCGCGGACATGCGCGGGATGCTGCAACCGCTGAAACGCCTCGTAGAAAATAAGAAACGACACCAACACCAGCGACAGCGCATTGACCAGCGCCGCCAGGACTCCCGCGCGCCGGTATCCGTAGGTCTTGGTTGCGCTCGGCGGACGGCCTTCCAGAAAAACCGCGACCAGCGACAACAGCAGCGCCAGAAAGTCGGAGAGGTTATGTCCCGCCTCGGAAAGCAACGCCAGCGAGTGTGCGCGGATGCCGGCAACCACCAGCAGGACGACGTAAAGCATGGTGACGGCCAGCGAGATACGCAGCACCCGCCCCGTCCCATGAGAATGTCGGTCTGCCCCGTGCGCGTGCATGTTATTAGGATAGCGCAGACGCTCGCGTCGCGAGCATGTGTGGGGGCAGCCGCTCTCGGCTGTCTAAGCCGGGCGTGGTCCCAGAAACTCCCTGCGCGTCAGGTGGCGAAAAACGAATCGCGGAAGAACCGAGACTAGGGATGCGGAAAGGCCCCACTTCGCGAAAAGCGCGAGAAGTGGGGCACCCCACGTTTTTTTCTTTGCCTAAGCTCTAGAGCGACGTGCTCTATACTTGCCCGTCGAAGATGTGGGCCACCCGCCAGGATATGGCGTAAGAGATGCAGAGAGTATGATTCGGGGGAAATCCATTATGAATTATAGGAGGCTCGTGATGAGGTATTTGCGGTGTATTGGATTACTTGCGGTGGTTTTTCTAACTGTTTTTGTCATGTCTGCTGCAGCATCCTCCGCTGGAACTACGATTAACTTTTCTTCCCTCGACAAGAACCAGCCCTTCAAAGTGTCGGGGACACTTTACTTGCCGGAAAAGAGTTCAAGCCCATGCCCGGCAGTTGTCATCGTCCACGGGACCGGGGGAATCGACTCACGCGGCGCGTTTTATCGGGACTCGATCCTAAATGCGGGGATTGCGATCTTTGAAGTGGATTTCAAGACCGGGATTTATACCGGCCCAATGGACCGGCCGCAGAACGAGACTTTTTTGCCGTTGGCTTTTGCGGCGTTAAAAGAACTGCGAAAATTGCCCTCCATCGATCCCACTCGAATCGGAATCATGGGGTTTTCCATGGGGGGCGGGATAACATTGCGAACGGCGGTGGAAGCTAACCGCAAATTGTGGATGGGAGATGAGAAGGGATTCGCGGCCCATGCGGCGTTTTACCCGGTGTGCAAACCTTTTATAAAGAGACTTGAAGAGAGCGGCAGCGGGCTGACCGGGGCCCCTATGATTATTTTTTATGGAACTGAAGACGCCTACGGCGAGGGAAAAGCCGTTCCTGAACTGAAACGCCTGCTTGCAAAAAAGTTCAATTTTGAAGTGACTACTGTCGAATACCCTGGCGCCACGCATGGATTTAATCGCAATGCGCCTCCCCTAACCTACTCTGACCCCGCTGCCAAAGATGGAAAAGGCTATATGGCTTGGGACGCGGATGCCGCAAACGATTAACTAACCAAAGTTGTAGCTTTTCTGAGCAAATCCCTGGCTGCCAAGTGATGTGCGTGTTATTGGTGGGCGCCCCAGGTCTTGCGGTTTTCGAGACCTGGGCTTGCTAGAGATATTGCCAGAGGCAGATTTCATTCCCATCGGGGTCTTCGACGGAGCCGAGCACACCTGTCGCTTTTCTTTGTGCCTGACCCGTACGCGCGCCTTTTGCTTGTAGCGCTTTCAGGGCTTGCTCGACATCGTCGACTCGCAGGCAGAGGCGCGCATTTCCAGTGCCCCGGAGCGCGCTCACGTCAGGCGCAGGGACAATTTCGAATAGAACGCCGTCGATGTCGAAGCGAGCGACATCGTCTCGCGACACGAACCTGAACCCTAACACTTCCCGATAGAAACGAATTGCCCGTTCCATGTCGGAGACATAGTAAGCCACGCAATCGAAGTTGAATTTCATGTCTGACATGTCTGACCTAATCCGACAATAGCCCTTCCAAATCTTCTTCCCCGATCACGCGAACGCCCAACTCGCGGGCCTTGTCCAGCTTCGATCCGGCCTCGCTGCCCGCGACCACATAGTCCGTCTTCTTGCTCACCGAGGCTAAGACGCGCCCGCCCGCATCTTCAATCATCTTCTTCGCTTCGTCGCGCGTGTGGTGCACCAGCGTTCCTGTGAGCACGAAAGTTTTTCCCGCCAGCTTCGTGCCCTTTTCTTTTTTCTGCCCGGTGAAGATCAGCCGCGCTTGGCGCAGATCGCTCACCAGTTTGCGATTGTGTTCATCGGCGAAAAATTCCACGATGCTCTCCGCGATCCGCGGTCCCACTTCGTTTACTTCCTCAAGTTCCTCGGCGCTCGCCTTCATGATCGCGTCCAGCGATCCGAAGTGCTCCGCCAAAAACTGCGCCGTGCGCTCGCCCACAAACCGTATTCCGAGGCCGTAAATCACGCGCTCTAGCGGCAGCTTCTTTGATGCCTTGATCTCAGCGAGCACGTTCTCCGCCGACTTCTCGCCCATGCGCTCGAGCAGCAGCAGATCGTCTTTCGTCAGCTTGTAGAGATCGGCGACATTCTTTACCAGGCCGCGTTCGGTAAGCTGATTCACCAGCACCTCGCCGAGGCCGTCGATATTCATTACGTGGCGCGAGGCAAAGTGCAGAATCGTCCCCTGCAGCTTCGCCGGACAATTCGCATTCACGCAGCGATGGTCCACCTCGCCCGGCGTTCGCACGACGTTGCCGCCGCACACCGGACAGTGGCCCGGCATCTCGAACTGCTTGTGGCCGCGCGGATGTTCTTTATCGTCTTCGACCACCTTCACAACTTTCGGAATCACATCGCCGCCACGTTCCACCTCGACCCAGTCGCCGATCTTCACCCCGAGCCGCTCGATCTCATCCATGTTGTGCAGCGTGGCGCGCGAGACCGTCGTGCCGCCAATCGGAATCGGCTTCAGTGCCGCCACCGGCGTCAGCTTCCCGGTGCGTCCCACCTGCACCAAAATGTCTTCGATCTCGGTCACGCCCCCGCGCGCCGCATATTTGTAAGCAATCGCCCATCGCGGAGCCTTCCCGGTGAAACCCAGCTCCCGTTGCCACGCCGTCCGATCCACCTTGATGACGATGCCGTCAATTTCGTACGGCAGCGCTTCGCGCTTCGCCTCCCAGCTCTGAATGAATTTCCAGACTTCGTCGAGACTCTTCGCCAGCTTGCGATTCGGATTCACCTTGAACCCCGCCAGCTCCAGCGCATCCATTGCCTTCGATTGGCGGTCGACAAAAGTTTGTCCGTCCTGCAACAGCATGTACGCGAAGAAGTCCATGCGGCGCTGCGCTGTAATCGACGGTTCGAGTTGCCGCACCGTTCCCGCCGTAGCGTTGCGCGGATTCGCAAACACCGATAGCTCCTGCCGCTCGCGCTCTTCATTCATCAAGCGGAAGGATTTGAGCGGCATCAGCATTTCGCCGCGCACTTCAAAATCAGCGGTGATTCCGGCTTTCTTCAACTTGTCCGTCGAAATCGTCAACGGGATGGAGCGCACCGTCCGCACATTCAACGTGACGTCTTCGCCCACGCTGCCGTCTCCGCGCGTGATGCCCCGCTCCAGACGGCCGTCGCTGTAGACGAGCGCCAGCGACATTCCATCCAGCTTCAATTCGCACATGTATTCGATGTCGGTGCGTCCGCTCAGCTCATGCACCCGCCGCTCCCAGTCGCGCAGTTCCTCTTCGCTGTAAGCGTTGTCGAGCGAGAGCATTGGCGAGGAATGCTTCGCCTTTACGAATCCCTCGCGCGGCTTGCCGCCCACGCGCTGCGTAGGCGAGTCCGGCGTTATCAGTTGCGGATGCTCGGCTTCGAGCCGCTTGAGCTCGTTCATCAGCGCGTCGAAGTCGGCGTCCGAAATCTCCGGATCGTCCAGCACGTAATAGCGATACTCGTGATGCCGAATCTTTTCGCGCAGAGCTTCGATTTTCTTCTCGTTTTTCTTTTCGAGGGCAGGACTGGACATGACTGGGAAATTATAGTGCGGAGTGGTGCGACAGCAGCGATCTCAGATGTTCAGAATGGGCTTGCTTTCCTGTTCCCGCCGCTTCGACTCATCTCGGAGCACTTGTCTGACATTCATCACCACGACGCCAACAGTGATGAGAACCGCCCCAATCACGAGCATCAGCAGCGGGCCGACACCACCATGTTGGACGTAAAGAGACGTACCCCAGAATAGAAAAAGACAGCCCACGACTATCTGTAGCGATGAATGAAGCATGTGGTTTCTCCTTAAGAGACGTGCCGTTCTCCTATCGCAACTCGGCTACTGCCTCTTCGCCTTCCGAATCCGCCCCCGGCCGAGCGCGGCTCGGCCCACGTTTGACGGAGGCTTCTTCATCCCTTCCAGCAATTCTTTCAGCACCGTCGCATTGTTGCGGTCCACGTTTCGCGACGCATACAACAGCGTGACTCGCCGCTTGCCTTCCGCCAGACGATGCAGCTTCTCTACCGCCGCGGAGCCCTTTTCACTGGCCAACTCTTTGAGATAGCGCTTGCGGAACATGCACCAGGCTTCGGGATTGGGATTCGCGTGGAACCACTGCCGCAGCTCATTCGAAGGCGCCAGGTCGCGCAACCAGAACTTGAGCCCGGCGGCTTCTTTCGTCAACCCGCGCGGCCACAAACGGTCAACCAGCACGCGCACTCCGTCCGACGGAGAAGCGACCTCGTAAACGCGTTTGACGGCAACTCTCATGCTTCCCGTATTATCCTACTTCTGAGTCCTTGCAGGCGACGCCGCCATCATCATGAACTTCTTGAATTGGATTTCTCCGTGCCTCCGTGTCTCCGTGGTGATCCTAGCTCTTCTAGCGTTAGCGGGCTGCGACGTCGAGCGGCGCAAGTCCGACGCCGAACTCGGCCTCAACCCGCAACAGGCCGCGGGCAGACAACTCTACGACAACTATTGCGACCGGTGCCATGAACCGTACTCGTCGCGCGGCAAAAAAGGCCCGAGCCTGAAAGGCGTCTTCAAGCACCAGTACCTGTCGCTGAGCGGACTGCCCGCAAACGACGAGCGCATGACTGACATCGTCAAGTATGGCCGAGCCAAAATGGAAGGCTTCGGCCAGGTCATGACCGACCAGCAGATCAAAGACCTGCTGGCGTATATGCATACGCTGTAGCGCGAGTTTCACGTTCTCAGTTCTCAGTAATAGACCGCAGCGCAATTAC